>Ga0265313_10002742_pt1 | contig 14868 bp, 11 predicted proteins | sample 4123metaG_FD_203122 | JGI IMG/M metagenome (GOLD analysis project Ga0265313, IMG submission 203122) | Rhizosphere microbial communities from Carex aquatilis grown in University of Washington, Seatle, WA, United States - 4-1-23 metaG | ecosystem: Host-associated > Plants > Roots > Rhizosphere >...
CCACCGGGCGCCCGTAGGGGATGAAGCGCCTCAGGCGCCCTGCAGACGTAGCGTGAGCGTGCCGCCAGCGGGAAGCGCGTAGCGTTGGCAGCCTTCGGGAGCCGGCGAGGCAGCCTCCGGAAGCTGCGCGGCGTGGCCCCGGGGCAGGACGAGCTCGCCCCCGCCGCCCGGCGGCAAGGCAAGGGTCAGCATGCGCCGGTCCGGCTTGCCGTTCGCGGCCATGCCGACCGGGCCCCGGACGGTGAAGGCCGTGAGTTCCAGGTCCTCCAGGTCGCCCAGCTGGGGACGAAGCTCGTAGCGCGCGAAGCCGGGCTCGAGAGGACGCAGTCCCATCAACCCATGGAAGGCGATGTAGAGCGGTACGACCGCGCAGTGACTCCACTGCGCGGCAGTGTCGGGCTGGGATTCCCATTCCTCCTGGAGCGTGTTGTTTGCCCTGACTGAGGCCATCACCGCCCAGCGCCGGCGAAGGTCCGCAACGATGGCGTCGCCGCGACCGGCCTTAGCGAGCGCCCACAGGCGCCAGCCAGCGTTGGCGGGGTAGGAGAAGCCCATCTCCGGGGGGCATGCGACAAGCGCGTCCCGCGCGGGGGCGATCCTGCCCCCGGGGCACTGGTCAAAAAGAATCGAGGTCGCGAGCGAGCGGTCGCAGGTGCGGGGCGACCCCTCCTCGAGCAGCCATGGCAGGTTGGCGACGAAGAGGCCCCGGCTTGGGCTCCAGAACCGGGCGACCGCCGCGCGGGCGAGCCCGCCGCCGAACGCCTCGACGGCTGCGGCCTGGCGTTGATCGCCGAAGGCGCGGCACAGGGGCGCAAGCGCGTGCTCCATCGCCGCGGCGGCGTAGAGGTTGAAGGCGCACTGCTTGTGGCGCTGGAGCCCGTAGGCGTCCACGTCCATCCAAACCGTAGGGACACCCAGGTTCTCGACGGATAGGAGTCCGTCGGGTCCGACCCGGTCCTGAAGGTACCGCGCAAAGCGGACCAGCCGGGGGTAGGGCTCCCGAAGCGCAGCCAGGTCGGCCGTGTAGGTGTAGTGGTGCCAGCAGTCGAAAGTGAAGCCCACCCCGTGGTCGAGGAGCGGGCCCCAGTCGGTGAGGTCCAGCTGGCGCTCGGCGAGCCGGGCCAAACGGTCGTAGGCGGGCCAGCAGTCCAGAAAGAAGCCATCCTTGGTCATGCCCTGGCTCCAGGTGGCGAGGTAGCGGGCCACGAGGCGGGTCTCCCCCGCGGCAAGGTGCACGGCGTGCATCTGGTGGCCGCCGTCGCCGCTGTACTGCTGGCGCTCGCGGGCCATGCCGTCCACGAGCGTCTCCTGGGCGCAGTTGGCGAGCGTGTTCAGCGACGCGTCAAAGAGCCGCTGGAGGACGGGCTCGCGGGTCCGCAGGTGCGGCCTGTTCGGCCAGGGGAAGGCGCGGCGGCGCACCCGGATGCCGCCCACGATGACGGTGCCTGCGGCCCCGTGGAGGTGCAGCTGGAGCCAGCGCAGGCTCTCAAAGTCGAAGGTCTCGAACTCCTCACGCCCCCCGCGGCAGATGAACCGGGTCCAGGAGTCGAAGTGTGTGTTCAGGAGTGCCGGTCCCCCCGGGGCGTGGGCCTCCTGGACCAGGAGTTCCACGGTCGTCCCGGCCGGCGCCTCGATCGTGAAGCCGGGCCAGCCGACCACCTGCTCCGCGAATTCGAAGGTGAGGGTGGCGGACCGGGCGCCGTCCAGTTCCACACGCCAGCTCCCGGGCGAAATGTGCGCCGCCAGTTCCGCGCGCTCCGCCCGGAATGCGTCCGGCACCCGGAAGTCAAAGTAGTCGGACGAGGGAACCCGCCATTCTAGCAGGTGGCTCTCGGCGAGGCCCGCGGCGGGCACGAGGGTCTCGGAAAGAAGGGGGATGCTCCGCGGGCGCAGCGAGGTGCCCGCCGGGCCCCTGCCCACGTCCAGGAGGTAGTCGGGATAATTCGTGGAGAGGGACGGCCGATTGGGCGAGCCCTCGAGCGGAAGGGCCGCGAGCCAGTAGGGATCGGGCCTATATCCCGGGCTCGACCAGCCCCAGGGATAGAGCCGGGAGTCAAACTCCTCCTGCAGGGCGCGCAGGTACCAGCGTTTGGGGCGGCCGGGTCGCCAGGCCCGGCAAAGCGACGCCTGCCAGGCGCCGTCCGACACCACGGTCTCCACTTCGCCGCCCGCGCGCTCGATCTCGAGCCGGAAGAGGAACCCCGGCCGGCCCACGGGCGACGTTCCGTCGCCCCCTCCGAAGAAGACCACCGTGGCACCAAGGACGTTGTCGCCGGCGTCGAGGAACGCCGTCAAGTCCAGGGGGTCGGCCTCGGCCCATCTGGGGTCGCAGGGGGCCGGACCCCACTGCACCCTGCGGCCGTTGACCTCGAGCCGGTAGCGGGTGTCGGCGCAGATCCAGCCCGTCGCGCGGACGGGCTTCGCGGCCAGCCGGAGGCTTCGCCGAAACAGGACAAACGTGTTGGGCAGCGTCCGTCCGGAGGGGTACCAAATCCAGCGCGCGGGAGCGAGGTTCGCAAGCGCAGGCCCCGCTTGCGCGGGCGACGCGACGGGCTCGATCCGAAGATCGGGGGAGCCTCCCGCCTGTGCGAGGGCGGCCCCAGGCAGGAGCAACGAGCCGCCCGCGGAGGCCGAGGCTTTCAGGAAGTCCCGGCGGTTCATGCGGGAGACCGGGGTGCGGCTGTGCCTGGGGGCTTCGGCATGCGGGCTCTTCCTGCGCGTTGCGGGCGCGCGAGACAAACCAAAATGGGCCCGGGGATGGACAATCGGCCCCGTCCGCGTCAACGTCGGCCGATCCCCGGCCCGGCGTCCGGCCGCAAGGGGGACGAACTCCGATGACGAACGAACCCCCGCTGCGGCTGGGCCTGTGCGGCCTGGGCCTCGAGGCCTACTGGGCGCAGTTCGCGGGCCTCAGGGAGAGGCTCGAGGGTCAGGTGGCGCAGGTCGCCGCCCGGCTGGAGCGCCCGGGCGTCACGGTGGTCAACCTTGGTCTCGTGGACACGCCCGAGCGCTCGGCCGAGGCCGGCCGCGAATGCCGCCGGCAGGATGTCGACGCGCTCTTCATGCACGTCACGACGTACGCGCTCTCCAGCACGGTGCTGCCGCTGGTCCAGCGCGCCGGCGTTCCGGTGGTTGTCCTGAACCTGCAACCCGCGGCCGCGATCGACTACGCGGCCTTTAATCGGCTGAAGGACCGGACCGCCATGACAGGCGAATGGCTCGCCTTCTGCACGGCATGCCCCGTGCCGGAGATCGCGAACGTCCTGGCGCGGGCCGGGATCGCGTTCCACCAGGTTACCGGTGCCCTTGGCGAGGAGCCCGTGTGGCGGGAGATCGAGGAGTGGCTCGCGGCGGTGCGCGTCCGCGCGGCGCTGGCCTCGACACGGCTGGGCCTCATGGGCCACTACTACGGCGGGATGCTCGACATCATGACCGACGTGACCGAGGTCTCCATCGCCTTCGGGACGCACCTCGAGTTCCTCGAGGTGGACGAGCTGGGCGCCCTGGCGGCGGGGGCCGCCGCCGCCGCGGTCGCGCGCCGCGTGGGGGAATTCCGGCAGGTGTTCGACGTTCAGCCGGACTGCTCGCCCGCCGAGCTGGAGCGGGCCGCGCGCACGTCGGTGGCGCTGGACGCCTTCGTGGCGCGCCACCGGCTCGGGGCCCTGGCTTATTACTACCAGGGCACGGGCAACCCGGCGAACGAGGACACGATGAGCTCGATCATCCTCGGCACGTCGCTCCTCACCGCCCGGCACATCCCGGTCGCCGGCGAATACGAGGTGAAGAACGCCCTGGCCATGAAGATCCTGGACACGCTCGGGGCGGGAGGCTCGTTCACCGAGTACTACGCGGTGGATTTCCGGGACGACCTGGTGCTGATGGGCCACGACGGCCCGGGCCACATCGCGATCAGCGAGGGCAGGACCAAGGTCCGGCCGCTCCAGGTCTACCACGGCAAGGTGGGCCGCGGCCTCTCGGTCGAGATGAGCGTGAGGCGCGGGCCCGTGACGCTCCTCTCCGTCGCGGAGGATCCTCAGGCGCGCTTCAGGCTGCAGGTCGCGCAAGGCGAGAGCGTGGCCGGAGAGATCCTCGAGATCGGAAACACGAACAGCCGCTACCGGTTTGCGCCCGGGGCGCGCGGGTTCGTCGAGGCCTGGAGCGCCGGGGGCCCCGCGCACCACTGCGCCGTGGGCGTGGGCCACCTGGCGTCGACGCTCGAGAAGGCCGCGGCGCTCATGGGCCTCGGCTTCCGCCGGGTGTGCTGAAGGCGAACGGCCCGGGGGATCGGCGACGGGCGACGGCTGGGAAATCGCTGCTTTCCGGCAATCTCCCCAGGAGCGGAGGCGCCCCGTTGCCTCGGTGAACGTTTCGACGGCTCAAACCCAACAAGGGATTGCCCCAATCTCCGCGTTCATCCCGTCAGTGTTCCCGCTGGTCCCCGTGCTGATCGGAGCCGGTGTCGGCGCCGCACCCGTAGCCGTCTGCAGGTCCGACGAGCACAGGAAGGCCAAGCTTGCGAGGCTCAAGGCCCGCATCGAGGCCCTGGAGCGGAAACCCTGGAGCGGACCCCGCTAGAGGAGACCCGCTCCGGAGCGAGCAGGCCCCCTCTTGGGAGGGGGCGTCGGACCCCAGGGGGCAACCCTCCCTGGCGCCCCGGGGGCTGCCGCCCGCCGCCGGTGCTAGAGGAGGTTGAGCTGGCCCGCGTCGGCAGGCGCCACGGTGATCTTCTTCCTCGGGCGCGCCTGGGGGGCGGGGAGCGAGACGCTTGAGTCGTCCCCCTCGAGGCGGGCCAGGATCGCCTTTGCGCGGTCGATGACGGCCGGGGGCAGGCCGGCCAGCCTCGCGACCTGGATGCCGTAGCTCCGGTCCGCCGCTCCGGGGACGACCCGCCTCACAAAGACGATGTCGTCGTTCCACTCCTTCACGGCGACCGAGAGGTTGCGCATCCGCAGCAGGTGCTTGTCGAGCTGCGTCAGCTCCTGGTAGTGCGTGGCGAAGAGGGTGCGGGGGCCGCGGACGGGGTCGCGGTGCAGGTGCTCGACCACCGCCCACGCGATGCTGAGGCCGTCGTAGGTCGAGGTCCCGCGGCCGATCTCGTCGAGGATGATGAGCGAGCGGTCCGTGGCGTTGTTCAGGATGTTGGCCGTCTCGTTCATCTCGACCATGAACGTCGAGTTGCCCCTCGCCAGGTCGTCGCTCGCTCCCACCCTCGAGAAGATCCTGTCGACGACCCCGAACCGGCACGACCCCGCGGGGACCCAGGAGCCGACCTGCGCCATGAGGACGATGAGCGCGACCTGGCGGATGTAGGTCGACTTGCCCGCCATGTTCGGGCCGGTGATCAGGGCGATCTGGGCGTCGTCGCACGCGAGCGCGGTGTCGTTCGGGACGAAGGACGGGGGGGGGCCGCCGCCCCCCTCCTGGCGGAAGCCCTGCTCGACCACGGGGTGGCGCCCGTCCTTGATCTCGAGGGTGTCGCCCTCGTCGATCTCGGGTCGGCAGTAGCCCCGGTCCCTCGCGATCGCGGCCCAGCCCGCGAGCACGTCGATCTCGGCCAGTGCGTCGGCGGTCTGCGACAGCGCCTGCGACTCGGCGAGCACCGCCGCGATCAGCGCCTCCAGGATCTCCTTCTCGCGCAGCAGCGCGTTGTCCTCGGCGTGGAGGATCTCGCGCTCCTTCTGCCTGAGTGCGTCGGTCACGTAGCGCTCGCCCCCCACGGTGGTCTGCCGGCGCACGTAGTCGGGCGGGACGAGGTGGAGGTTCGCCTTGGTGACCTCGATGTAGTAGCCGAAGTTGTTCGTGAACCTGACCTTCAGGCTCCGGATGCCGGTGCGCTCCTGCTCGCCGCGCTCGAGGTCCGCGAGCCACGCCTTGTTGCCGCTCATGAGCCCGCGCATCCGGTCGAGCTGCGGGTCGTAGCCCTCCCTGACGAAGTTGCCCTCGGAGACGTCCGCCGGCGGCTCGTCGGCAAGGGCGGCTGCGAGGAGGCCGCGCAGCTCCGGAAGCTCGTGGATGCGCCCGCGGACGCCGTCGGCGTTCGGTCCGATGGCGCGCAGCTCGGCGGAGAGCTCCGGGAGGCGGCAGAGCGTGTCGCGCACGCCGCACAGCTCGCGGGGATTGCGCAGGCGGTTCTGCAGCCTTCCGAGGATGCGCGGGATGTCCCGGACCCCGCGCAGGGAGGCGCCGAGTCCGGCCAGGCGGGCGGGCTGCGCGATGAACTCGCCCACGAGGGCGTGGCGCCGGCGCACCTCCGCAAGGTCGAGGCTGGGCGCGGCGAGCCAGCGCTCGAGGAGCCTCGATCCGGCGGCCGTCGAGGTTGCGTCCATCGAAGCGAGGAGCGAGCCCTGCCGGCCGCCGCGGACCGACGCGAAGATCTCCAGGTTGCGTAGCGTCGCCGGGTCCAGCAGGAGGGTGCGGGCGCTGCGGTACTCCTGGAGCCCGCGCAGGTTCTCGGGGCGCGCGCACAAGTTGTCGGTCGCATAGCCTACGAGTGCGCCCGCGGGCCCCAGCGCGGGATGGTCGCTCTCAAGCCCGAAGCCCTGGAGGTTGAGGACGCCGATCGCCTGCGCGACGGCGAGCGCGCCCGCGGGGGTCTCGAAGCGGTATGCCGGAAGCTCGGTGAGGGTCCGGCCCGCGGCGAAGGCGTGCAGGGCGTGGACCGGCGCCTGGTCGTGCGGCGCCATGCGCCAGCGCTCGACCTCGCCCTCCGGGGCGAGGAGCTCGGCCGGGTCGAGCGAAGCGAGCAGCGGCAGCAGGTCCCCGATCCGCTGTGCCGTCGCCACCTTGAACTCGCCGGTCGACAGCTCGATCCAGGCGGCGTGGAGTCCGCGCTTGTCCAGGGCCAGGGCGCAGAGATAGCGGTTGCGGGCCGCCTCCAGCTGGCTTGCGGAGAGCGTGGTGCCCGGGCTCAGGATGCGCGTGAGCTTCCTGCGGACGAGGCGGCCCGGCTGGGGCGGCTCGTCCTGGTCGCAGATCGCGACCTTCTTGCCGGCGGCCAGGAGCCTGCCGATGTAGGTCTCGGCCGCGTGGTGGGGCAGCCCGGCCATCGGGTGTTCCTGGCGCTTGGTGAGCGCCAGGCCGAGGAGCCGCGAGGCCACGAGCGCGTCGTCAAAGAAGAGCTCGTAGAAGTCGCCCAGCCGGAAGAGCAGGAGCGTGTCCTTCGGCAGCCCGCGCTTCACCTCGAAGTACTGCTGCATCATCGGGGTGAGTTTCTGGGATTCGGCCATCGGGGGCCATTCGAACCCCCAAATTTGCAGAATTCAATGTTGGAGCGACATGGGGCCGCCGGCACAGTGGGGCGGACTCCCCATGGCCTCCCGATCCGACACCGCCGCCGTCACGCTCGCCCACAGGGACCTCGGGGGCGAGGGCGCCCCTCCGATCGTGCTGCTGCACGGGATGCTGGGCTCGTCGCGCAACTGGCAGACCGCCGGCCGCGCCCTGGCCGCGTTCCGGAGGGTGTACGCGCTCGACCTGCGCAACCACGGGATGTCGCCCCATGCCGACCGGATGGGGTACGCGGCGATGACGGCCGACGTGGTGGCGTGGCTCGACGCCCACGGGGTCGGCCAGGCGGAGCTCCTCGGGCACAGCATGGGAGGGAAGGTGGCGATGCTCCTCGCCTGCAGGCACCCCGGCCGGGTGAGCCGGCTGGTCGCGGTGGACGTGGCCCCGAAGGACTACGACTGGCCCGCCCACAGGCTGGAGTTCGCGGCGATGAACGAGCTCGACCTGGGGAACCTCAAGTCGAGGGCCGAGGCGGAGCTTCGGTTCGAGGCCCGGGTCCCGGGATGGTCCATGAGGAAGTTCTTGGCCACGAACCTCGAGAGGACGCCCGAGGGGGGCTGGAGGTGGCAGGTCAACCTGCCGGCGATCACCGCGGCCCTGCCGGAGCTGGAGCGCGACCCGCTCGCGCCGGGGGACCGCTTCGGCGGGCCCGCGCTCTTCGTCTCCGGGGGCAAGTCGGCCTACGTGCAGCCGGGGGACCGCCCGACGATCCTCGCGCATTTTCCCTCGGCCCGCTTCGAGGTCATCGCGGGCTGCGGCCACAATCCCCACATCGAGGCCAGGGAGGCCTTCGTCAGGGCGGTCGGCCCCGGGGCGTAAGGGGCCCGGTCAGGCGCCGGCCTCGACCCGCTCGGCGCTCAGGCGCCTCCAGCGTTCGAGCACGCGCCGGTACATGTCATCCGGCGAGAGTCCGTAGGCGGCCCGGAGCGTTTCGACCCCCGAACCGTGCTCGACGAACTTGTCGGGCCAGCCGATCCGCTCGACGCTGGCCGGGCAGTCCGCCTCCTGCAGGGCCTCGAGGACCGCGCTTCCAAAGCCTCCAGTCAGCACGTGGTCCTCGAGCGTCACGATCAGCGGCACGACCGCCGCCTGGCTGAGCAGGAGCGTCCGGTCGAGCGGCCGGATGAACCGGGCGTTGACGACGCCCACCGAGAGGTTCTCCTCCGACCGCAGCCGCTCCGCGATCTGCAGGGCGTCGCGCACCATCGGGCCGATGGCCCAGAGGACGATGTTCGAGCCCTCCCTCAACACCTCGGCGTGCCCGACCTCGAGGCGCTCCGGTCGGTCCTTCACCCGGACGCCGACCCCCGGGCCGCGCGGGTAGCGGATGAACGCCGGGGATCCCAGCTCGACGGCCGTCTGCAGCATGTCGGCCAGCTCGTCCTCGTCCTTGGGCTGCATCAGCGTGACGTTCGGGACGCACCGCAGGTACGCGATGTCAAAGAGCCCGTGGTGCGTGGGCCCGTCGTTGGGCGAAAGGCCCGCCCGGTCCATGCAGAAGGTGACCGGCAGGTTCTGGAGCGCGACATCGTGGATGATCTGGTCGTAGGCGCGCTGAAGGAAGGTCGAGTAGATGGCGCACACGGGGCGCATGCCCTTGGCCGCCATGCCGGCCGCGAAGAGGACGGCGTGCTCCTCGGCGATGCCGACGTCGAAGAACTGGCGCGGCACCTCGGCCGCGAGCGTCGAGAGCCCGGTGCCGCTCGGCATCGCCGCCGTCACGCCCACGACGCGCGGGTCCTCCTTCGCCAGGCGCGCGAGCGCATGGCCGAGCACGTCCTGGTAGGCGGGCGGGGTGCCCGGCTTCGGCGCCACGGGGTCGCCCGTGACGGGGTCGAAGCCCCCCACGCCGTGGAACTTCTCGGGCGAGTTGAGGGCCGCATCCAGGCCCTTGCCCTTCATCGTGATCACGTGGATCAGGACCGGGATGTCACTCTGCTTGGCGAACTCGAGGTTCTTCTGGAGCTCGTCCAGGTTGTGGCCGTCGATGGGGCCTATGTAGCGGAGTCCGAACTTCTCGAATAGGCTCGAATTCACGAAGAAGTCCTTGGTCTCGCGCTTCCACTTGACCCACAGCTGGTTCATCTCGTGGCCGTGGGGCAGCCCCATGAAGAACTTCTCAAGGTCGTGGTGGATGCGGTTGTACGTCGTGCTGGTGCTCAGGCGGTTGAGGTACTTCGCCATCGCGCCCACGTTGCGGGCGATCGACCACTGGTTGTCATTGAGCACGACGATGAGGCGCTTGGTCGAGGTGACGACGTTGTTGAGCGCCTCGAGCGTGATGCCGCACGTGAACGAGGCGTCGCCGCAGACCGCGACCACGTGCTCGCCCGTTCCCCTGAGGTCGCGCGCGGTGGCCATCCCGAGCGCCGAGCTGAGCGCCGTGCCGGCGTGCCCCGCGCCGAAGGCGTCGTGGGGGCTCTCGGGGCGGTAGAGGAAGCCGCTGGCGCCGCCGCTGCGGCGAAGCTTGCGGAAGAATTCCCCGCCGCGGCCCGTCAGCAGCTTGTGGACGTACCCCTGGTGCGCGACGTCGAACACGAACGAGTCGCGGGGTGTGTCGAACACGCGGTGGAGCGCGATCGTGAGCTCGACGACCCCGAGGTTCGGCCCGACATGGCCCCCCTGCGTCGCAGTGACCGAGATGATCTCGTCCCGGATCTCCTGGGCGAGGCGCGGGAGGTCGGCCGGGGCCAGGGCCTTCACGTCGGCCGGTCCCCGGATGGAGTCGAGGAGTCGGGGCTCGGCGTCCTTCATTCGCCCGGGCGCTCCGTCTCAAACTTCGTGAACGCCACGCCGTTCCTGTCCTTCTTCAGCTGCTCGATCTTGAGCTCCGCCTCCTTGAGCCGGGCTTCGCAGTGCTTTAGCAACTTGTTCCCCTCTTCAAACTTAGAAAGGAGTTCCGCCAGTGGGACCTCGCCCGATTCCATGGACTCGACGATGGTCTCAAGCTTGGTGAGGGCCGATTCGAAAGAAAGCTTCACTTCCTTGGTTTCCACGGTCTCCAAGATTGGTGCGCACCCCCCGCATTTCAACCTATCTTTGGCGGGGGGACCGCCGTCCGGCCGGGGCCTATTTCCCCGCCGCGACCGTAACCGGTACGGTCACCTCGCCGCTGCCGTAGCCCTTCAGAAACAGGCTGCCGGCTCCGGGCTTGCCGCCCTCGATAGGCACCGACGCCGTCGTCTGGCCCTCCGGCACGATGACCTCCGGCATGATCACGCTCTCGGGCACATCGGTGGTGACGTCAAGAAGGAGCCCGCCGGCGGGCGCCGGGTGCGAGATCGTGAAGGTGACGGTCTGCTTCTGCCCCGGGGCGAGCGTAAGGGCGGCCGGGTCCACCGTGACGTCGCTTGAGTCGATCCGGAACGAGCCGACCACGGAGTTGCCCGCGGCGCTCGACAGCGTGACCTTGTAGGTCCTGCCTGGGGCGAGCGCCGGAACGAAGAACCCGAGCGAGGTGGGGGACTCGAAGACCGTGCGCACGGCCACGCCGTCAAAGCCGATCAGGTCCTGAGGCGTGAAGCCGCGTCCGAGGACGCCGATCCTCGCGCCCACGGGCCCGCGGTTGACTTCGAGGGAGAGGACATACCGCCGGACGATGCTCGCCTTGGCCACCTCGGTGTAGGCCTCCCGGGGCGCGGCCATGCCGTTGCCCTCGGTCGAGTAGTTCACGAGGAAGTAGTAGCCGATGGAGTCCTGGCCCGTCGGGAGCTTGTAGTCGAACTCGTAGATCCCGGGCACCGAGTCGCTCTTCTTCATGTCGTGGCTCGCGGCGCCGACGACGACGTGGGGGACGATGCTGTCCGGCACGACCGTCGTCGACTTGGGCGTGACGCGCAGCGTGAACGTATAGATGCCGGACGGGTTCTCCGGCAGAGACGACGGCGTGAGGTTCGTCAGGCTCATCGTGGCGCAGCCGCACAGCAGCATCGTGGCGAGTGCCGCACCGGAGGCGGGCAGGAATTGTCTCGCGAAGGAAATTCGTTTGAGGTCCATTTGGATGATATTAATGAGCGCGGACGCCGCAGAGGAGCAAGCCAAAGCTGAGCGCCCCGAGCCGCTCGGGCTGTACGTCCACGTGCCGTTCTGCGCCTCCACCTGCGACTTCTGCGCCTTCTACCAGGTCAGTCCGACCGCCGAATCGGTGAAGAGTTTCATCAATCGCCTGTCGGCGGAGGCCGGTCTCGTCGGCTGGAACAGGCCCCTGTCGACCGTCTTCTGGGGAGGGGGGACCCCGGGGCTCCTCTCGCCCGCCGACCTGGGGCGGGTGGCGGAGGTCGTCCACGGCCTGCCCGGGGGAGCGGCGCCCGCGGAATGGACGGTCGAGCTCGCGCCCTCCTCGGTGACCCCAGAGCGGCTGGCGGTGCTCCGGTCGGCGGGAGTCACCCGGGTCTCGCTCGGGGTCCAGAGCTTCAGGCCGGCGCTCCTGGAGGCCCTGGGCAGGGCCCATACCCGGGAGCGGGTGTACCGCGCCTATGAGCGCGTCCGCGCCGCCGGCTTTGCCAGCGTGAACCTGGACCTCATGTTCGCGCTTCCCGGCCAGACCGCCTCCGAATGGGAGGCCGACATCGACGAGGCGGTGGCGCTCGCGCCCGACCACATCTCGACGTATTGCCTCACCTTCGAGGAGGACACCGCCCTGTGGGTGAAGCTGTCGCAGGGCAGGGTGCGCCTGGACGCGGAGAACGAGGCGCGGATGTACGAGCGCACGTGGGAGCGGCTGGGCGCGGCGGGTTTTGCGCAGTACGAGATCTCAAACTTCGCCCGCCCGGGGCACGCGTGCGCCCACAACCTCAACACCTGGAGGATGGGCGAATGGGTCGGCCTCGGGCCGTCGGCGGCGTCGCAGATGGAGGGGTGGCGGGGGGCCAACATTGCGGACCTTTCCAAGTGGGCCGACCTGGTCGGGCGGGGAGAGCGGATGACCGAGGACCGGACGGCGCTCTCGGCGGCGCTCCTCGCCGAGGACGCCCTGGTCTTCGGGCTTCGGATGAACGCGGGGGTGGACCTCGCGCCGCTGCGCGCGCGCAGCCCGGACGCCCCGTGGGCGAGGGTCGACGCGCTCATCGACAGGCTCGCCGCCGAGGGCCTGGCCGCGCGCGACGGCTCCCGGGTCCTCCTCGGGGCGCGGGGCCGGCCCCCCGCCGACTCGGTCGGATCGGAGATCATGGTCGCCTTCGGGCAACCCGCGGCGGCCGTCGCCTGCTGAGCTTCGGCTAAGCGGCCGCCTGCTTGCCGGCGACGTGGGCGAAGAACGCGTCGCGGCGTGAGCGTGCGACCCCCAGGTCCTTGGTCCCTAGCGAGCGGCGGATCCGCTCCTTCGTGAACGGGGTCGGGTGCACCGTATAGTGGAGGAACCAGGTCCCGTGGTTGTTCCAGAGGTGGTGGTTGGGGTTGTCCGCGGCGATGCGGATCCCGGCGTGTTCGGCGGTGCGGGTCATGGTGCGTGATTTTCGTTGTGGATTTGATCGCGCAGCAGGGCTGAAAGCAAAAGACCGACCTCGGCATCAGGTCGGTCATCGCTTTCGGGAGCGTTTTGGTTCGAGGCCTTTTGGGCCCCGCACATCCGGGCTTTCGCCCGTTCCACCGTGGCCGCTCCCGGCCCGGTTGGCAGAACCGGCTTTTTGAGGGCCGGTTCGTTCCTGATGCGGCGGGAATCATGAAAATCGCGGCCCGTCCGTCCAGAGTTTTTTTCCGATTAGGGCTTGGTTTATTGCAACTCGTTGGTTATCAGTTTGAAATCATACGCTCCAAAGTGGAACCATAGATGCCCACGCTCCGGGTCACAGTCGCCGTCATCACCTTCAACCGCTCCCGGTTCCTCAGGGAGACCCTCGCCGGGCTTGTGCGCCAGGACTATCCTGCCGGCTGCTGGGAGTTCCTGGTGATCGACAACAACTCGACGGATGACACCCGCGCCGTCGTGGCCTCCTTCCTTGCGGCCACCCCGTCGCCGCGCTGGATCCTCGAGGAGCGCCCGGGCCTTGACCACGGTCGCAACCGCGCGATCGACGAGGCCCGCGGCGACGTGATCGCTCTCGTGGACGACGATATCCTCATGGAGCCCGGCTGGCTGGCGCAGCTCGTCGCCCCGTTCTCGGGGCAGCCGCCCCCCCCGGTGGGCGTGGTCGGCGGCGAGGTGGTCCCTATCTTCCCCGACGGTCTGCCCGACTGGCTCAAGGGCGCCCACCGCCCGCTCAAGTTCCGGGGGGACCCGGGACCTCTGCCGGCCGGCCAGGCGCCGATGGGCGCCAACTTCGCCTTCCCGAAGTGGGTGTTCGAGCGCTTCGGCGGGTTTGACACGCAACTGGACCGCAAGGGTGCCGCGCTTTTTGGCGGCGGGGACAGCGAGATGATCCGGCGGATCCGCGCCGGCGGACTCGAGGTGTGGTTCGTGCCCGGGGCGAGGGTCCTGCACCAGATCCCGGCCGCCAGGCTCACGCTTCGCTACGCCCTGCGTCACGCGTTCGACTCCGCCCGGTCCCGCGTGGTCGACGGCGTGCGCGACCGGCGCGAGTCGCGCCGCTCGCCCGTTGCGTTCCTGGCGTCACGCGCCGTCGGCAGCGCCTTCAAGCTGGCCGGCTTCCTCGTTATCAGCGGGGCCTGTTTCGTCGTCTTCAGCCGGGGGCGGGCCAAGCGGGCGCTCGTCCGGGCATGGCGCTGCTGCGGATACCTGTATCAAATCGCTCGCTCCGGCGCCGGAAAGATCTGAGCCTTCCGTGCTGAGCCCCGCCATGGCGTCCCCACCCCCGGTATCCGTCTTCATCCTCTCGAGGAACGAGGAGCAGAAGATCGGCCCGGCCCTCGAGAGCGTCTCCTGGGCCGCGGAGGTCGTCGTGATCGACTCGTTCAGCACGGACAGGACCGTCGAGATCGCCACGGCACGCGGCGCACGGGTCGTCCAGGTGGAGTTCAGGAGGTTCGGCGAGCTGCGCCAGGCCGGGATCGAGCACACGACGCAGCCGTGGATCTTCAGCCTCGATGCCGACGAGCGCTGCACGCCCGAGGCGAGGGACGAGATCCTGCGGATCGTCGCCGACGCGGCCTCGGCCGACGCCTACCTCGTGCCCCGCAGGAACATCCTCCTCGGCCGGGAGATCCGACACAGCGGCTGGTTCCCGGATTACCGCCAGCCCCAGCTGTTCAGGCGGGGCCGCATGACGTACTCCGCGTCGGACGAGGTGCACGAGGGCTGGGAGCTTGACGGCCGCCTTGGGCGGATGAGGAGCCCGATCGTCCAGATTCCCTACCGGACGCTGTCCGAGGCGATTGCGAAGATGGACCGCTACACGACGCTCGGGGTCGCCAAGCAGGAGCGCCTCGGCGCGCAGGCGGGCTATGCCCAGGCCTATTTCCGGGCCTCATGGGCCTTCTTCAGGGCCTACGTCCTCCAGCTCGGGTTCCTGGACGGCGGGCCCGGACTGGTCATCGCCGTCCTGCGCTTCGAGAACTCGTTCTACAAGCACGCGAAGCTCCTCGAGCACCGGCTCCCGCGCCGGGACGGCGCCTAGCTGAGCGCGACGCCCTTGGCCTTCGCGGCCCGGATGAGCGCGTCGGCCATGTCCGACGGCGTCACGGCGA
>Ga0265313_10002745_pt1 | contig 14858 bp, 11 predicted proteins | sample 4123metaG_FD_203122 | JGI IMG/M metagenome (GOLD analysis project Ga0265313, IMG submission 203122) | Rhizosphere microbial communities from Carex aquatilis grown in University of Washington, Seatle, WA, United States - 4-1-23 metaG | ecosystem: Host-associated > Plants > Roots > Rhizosphere >...
CTGGGCTTGAATAACCTTGTCTTCAAAAGTCCGGACAAGCATGAAATTCAGTATGAGCTGGATCTTGACTCAATCGACATAGATGAATTTGCTGAGGCACAAGTGATGCAAGCTACTGAAAGGCCGGCAGAACCTTTAGTGCAAGTGAAGTCGGATGCCGATCTCGGCTTGATTTTTGAACCTCAAAACTACAGAAACGACTTGAAAAAGAATCAAGTTTTGTCCATTGCCAGGCAAGGTATCAAACGCAGCAATCGCGGCACAATCGAAGCAGTTTTTCAACCCGACGGCAAGGTCGTTGAGGCTCAGTACAACCGCTGCGGCATTCTCATTGAAGTGACTGTTGCCGGCATTATGAAGCTGACCCGTTGCCCCAAAACTGGCGGCTGGGCGATCAGCTATTGCGATGGCAGCCAGCCTGTCAACAGAGTCAAAAACGTCGCCTTCGATCGCTCAGGCAATCTCTGTTACAGCACAGAAGACGGAGTCACGACCGTGATTTGCGCCGACGGAAGCATCGTTCAAAAGTAAAACGATTCCTTATTAATTAGCTGGATCTCAGGAGCTGGTGGTACTATCTGAACCGACGCGAATGATCGCGCGGTGCCCCCGGAAGTATTGGATCTTTTTGGCTCCTATGTCCAAAGTGGTTACTAAAAACTCCATCATGTCTCAACTGGTCGCTCTCGAGCAGTTCCTCAACCAGCTTAGAGAGGACGTTGAGCATGCTCAGTATCGGCGCAATCAGCTGGTTGTCCAGTCAGTCGAGGCGGCCTCAAGCGAGTTGACTTCCGGCTTCAAAAATCTCGCCAACGAAAAACTTTCAAAAGCTCATCTCAACATTAAACTGGCCTGGCTGCGCGCCAATTATGCTCGCCAGTTGTTCGATTCCGAAACAGTAGAGTTCGAATTGGGCGAAGGCATTTATTTGGAATTGACCGAGGTGGCTGCCGGGTCTTTGCCCGACGCAAAGGAGCACTTTTACTTTCTAGAGACTGAGCTCAAGCAGATGCGAGCGGAGATTCAATCCCGCATGGGCAAGACAAAGTAATGGATATTTTCGAACAAATTAAATCACTGGCCGGCGACTGGCTAAAACGAAAAGATGCCAACGAGAAATTGACACGCATGCTGGAGATGATTGCCGAAGCGTCGGCCGCCGTTGAGACGAGAAAGTCTTCCTTTGTCGGCTTGGCGCAAGAACGGCTGAAAATGGCTGAGGAAGCACGTACAAGAGCGCTCAAATTATTCGAAGAAGACTCCATGGAAGATTGCGAGAAGTTTTGTGCAAGAGGTTTATTGCACCTGCAAATCGCCTCCGCACACATGCTGTCGGAAGAACAATTCAAACTGGAGATGGCCTTTGACGAAGGTTCTGCCGAAGAGTCCATCGAGCGATTGTCCAATGGAATTGCCCGCTTGAAGATGGCTGTTGAATACAGCAATTGTCTGGTCAGCGATCATGTCAAAGAGCATCTTTTGGAAGTGGTGCGCCAGAGGGAAGAGGCGCTTTCGCTTTATGCCGAAGGCGGCGAAGAAGATGCCCATCGCATCGCGGAGGGGGCGCTTCTATGGTTGCACTACCTGGGGCAGCAACTGGAACTCGACAATGACAAGCCGATTATTCAGATCGAGCCGATTGTCAAACTCAGCCCCAGGGAAATGAGCTTGATAAAAAGTCTCATTGAAAGCATCGTGCATTGTCGAACCGTTCTGCAAGTTACGCATACTCGTGGATACACACGGGTGGAGCGCTACCTGGCGGCGGCAATGAAAAATTTCGAAAAATCGATAGACGCTTATCTTGATGGTGATGCGGACAGAGTCGCGCGCATGGTGACGACCGGTTTAATGGAAGCACGAATGGCCGATGAGCTTTTGAAAAACACCGGGCCGGACGAAGGTGCGTATGAGGTGCTGGCCAGCGAACTTGCCGATGATCTGACGATTAAGGGCAAGGACTTCTTTCGTCGTCTGGTCATCTTAAGTCGTTTGATCAAAGACAATTTTGACGAACCGGAACGTGCTTTAAACAAACTTGATTCGGTCAACTTCAATTACAAGAAATGTCTTGCTGCCATGCGTGATGAAAACATGCGTGAAGCAGAAAGATCCGCGAAAATAGCGCATTTGGACCTGGATTATGCCAAACAAATCGTAGTCGACGGCGTGATCGAGCCAAGCTACTCTGAAAAATTGTAGCCGCCGCGTTGCACGCGGCGATTTTGGAGTCTATAGACAATGCTGTTTTTTCGGCGCTGTGACGGCAATTTATATGGAGCGTGCAAAGCGCCGGCTCCGATTTCGTCAAAAGGAGGAACCGAGAACCTCCGATCGTTGATCCCAGCTTGATACTACAGGCGACATCATGGCTTTTGCCTGCGGTTTGATCTTGTCCGGCATCAAATCCACAAAGATCAATTGCGGGCGGCAGCAGAATCTCAGCCGTGGCGCATTATGTCTTTCCATTCCCACGCCTCGCGAGATGACCAGATTGCTTCCGGATGGAAGTTTGACCAGGTCTCCGTTTACCCATTTCTTAGGCACATTCGACGCGGTCATGATTGGACCATAAAACGGCAGTTGAACTTGTCCCCCGTGACAGTGACCGGCGACAAGCAAATCACCGTCAATTTTTCCTAAAGAAAAATCCGGATAATGTGCCATTACAATGTGGAATTTATTGTTGGGCTCCTTCTTGTCCAGTCTCAAGTCCATATTTCTGCCGTCGTAAAAACTCAAACCGGTAATATCGACCGGCCCCGCCGAGACTGTTTCCGATTGCTCAAAGGTATGACCAGGCACGTCTGTGAATAGCTGCTGCCAGCAGGCGAAGTCGTCGACATTACCCTGGACGGCAAAAGTGCCGTATTTTGGAGAGATGTTCAGTTCCTTGAAGGCCAGCTTAAATTTGTCCCTTTCGATTGCCCATTCCTTAGCAGTAAACGTTTGAATATAGTCGCCGGGAAGCAGGAAAAGGTCAGGCTTTTCATCGGCTACTTTCTTGAGAACCGAGCGTTCATAGTCACCGATATTGTCAGTTTGAAAATCGGAAAGGATGGCAATGTGCAGAGGTCGATCCAACTTACTGCTAATAATCGAATGTCTTTTGATTTCGAGCATATGCGGTTCAACCAGAAACGCATCGATGCCAATGAAGGCAGTCAGGACGAGCACTCCAATGTTTAGGCCTGTCATCAACTTGAACTTCTTGCGCGCGAAAAATGCGCACATGAGAAGAAAGATTGGCCCGCCTACAAATCCACCAATGGCAAGCAGCTGAAAAGCCATGAAAAAATCGTGCGCTACTTTCAGCGCCGCATAACTTGCAGTGGCACCATATATGATCTCAGCAAGTACAAAACTGAATACGTACTGGCCGAAATATTTGAGCCCGATCGAAAGAATTGCCAGTGTTGCAAACATAATTGCAACATATGTAATGATAGTCAAATTCACGCGCCCTCCCCACAAAGTCGCATGTGTTCTGCTTTAATACCCGCGCAAAATCCGCAGCCAAGCTGCGTCAATTACTAATGTTTCCCGCCAACGCATGTAAACGCTTTACCAGTCATACCAACTGGAAGTGAAACATTTGTGAAAGCAGATTCAATTTTCGTTGGAAGGACGGTAAATCCAACCTTCAAGAAGAACATCGAGATCGTTGAGAGAAAATGGATCGACGAAAAGTTCTTTCGCTTCTGCAAACATTGCCGTCGTGTAGCATGCTATGACTGCATCGAGTGCATGGTCGCTATTGATCACGGAAGCCAGCATGCTTTTGTTCATGCTCATCTTTGGCACGTTGCGAAAGGTCAATCCGCGTTTCTCTTTTATCTCCAGAAGATCTTGAACAATTTCGTGCCGCACACTTGTCACTTGCGGCTCGTCTTTTTTGTCTTTCGATTTATAGCCGGTTTCCTTCAATTGGAAATAATGCAGCGTGTCACGCGGATACACTTCGATAACGGCGCAGCCGCCCTCAGTCTCGGACTGAAAAGGCAAAGTGTAAAAATGATCGGGCGGCAGCATGGCCAGAAGTTGGATGCACTGATAAGTCATTTGCACCATAGATGGATTGCCGCGATGCAAGGGCGAAATAGCCAGCGAACCCTTCCATTTGTCGGTCACTCTTTTGGGCTCGCGTTTAAATTCTTTTGCCAGTTCGATAAAGCCTGCCTGACCGATGTGAAATAGCGCCTCAGCCATTTCCTGAAAAGATTGGTACTGGGCGCGCTGCTGTGAGCGTGCCATATAGTGCAAAAACTCCGCAGGCAAGGAGAATGGACTGTCAATTCCCACTGCATAGCCCTTGTGTTTAGTCAGTTCGTCCTTGAGTCCCAGCGAGCCGACCTTTTTGACGTCGACAATTTCCAGGCCCAGGTTGCTCAGGCGGCCGCTGGCCAGCCAGGTATTGTTGGGCACCACACTGGCCCCTGAGAAGTCGACACCGAATATTAGCTTTTCAGCCATTGCGTAAATCCCGTCTTGGTCTGGTCACACTTTCCATATAGTGTACGTGTATGCAGGACTACCCTGAATACATTCAACTCCTCCGAAACGATAAAACAGACGAAACACCCAACTGGGTGACCGATGCCGGAAGTGCGAACTGGCAGCCCCAAGGTCTTAATGCAAATAGACCTGCCGACGTTTCTGAAGAGACCAACGATTCCGGTCAAACGACACGGCCGGATTATACCTTTGCCTACACAAGAGAATACAGACAAACCCCGCAATACGTTGACCAGCATCGCTTTTACGGCAGCGAGCCAGCTCAGCCGGGGGCGCCATACATGCGCCAGCCCGGGGATCACGTTGCCAAACCGTATGAAAGGCAAGAAAATTCGCCTTTCAGAAAGCTGGTTATTCCTATGGGGGCTCCGTTTCCGGATTTTGGTTTTGGCCGTGTGCCCAATCAAATCGGGCTTCCGCATGGCGACGCACCCGCCGTCCCTCCGGTAGAAAATCGCGAGAATCGGCAGCCGGAGCAACCACTGCAAATCGCCAGAGTGGGTGACAAGGTGGTCATCCCGACGTTCTCGCTTCAGGACCCCGATCTCGATGACAAAAATGCGCCGAAGCTGGTGCCTTACGACATCAATTCGCCGGAAGCGAAGCTTTATCTGGACAATCTCCAGTCTATAGTGAAAATCACAGTGCAGAAAACAGGTCCGGACGGCAAGCCTGTGACGGCAGCCGGCTCCGGATTCTTTGTCACCGAAGACGGCGAGATTGCCACTGCCAATCACGTTATAGACGGGGCCACATCAATTCGGGTACAGACCCCGTCCGGTTGGGCTTATGAAGCCAGGGTCAAGAAAAGCAGCCCAACGTCAGAGGCCGCCGTACTTGAATTGGTCAATCCGACACCAGGTGAGAAGTTTCGGCCGATTCCCTTGAGAGACACTGCCAGCGATCTGCATGCCAGCGACAAACTGACTGTGATGGGGCATCCCAATGGTGTCAATGACGTCGTCATGAGCACCGGCAATTTCGTCAGTCGCGAAAGGAGTGCCGGTAGTGGCTTTACGCTGGCCAATTTGAACCCGAATACCATGTTCCTTCATGCCGATGCCCGCATTCAAGGCGGCAACAGCGGCGGACCGATTCTGGATAGTGAAGGGCGCGCGGTTGGCATCACCAACTTCAAACATGACGACAAAACAGGAGAATTCCTCGGCATCGATGAAGTTCGCTCGCTTGTCACGGATCCTAAAAATGGCCAGCTCAGCGATCAGAGAAGTTATTTTGTACCGCGCACCTTGCAGTTAGATTCCGATTCGGGCTGGAAAGGCTGGGAAACCTTTATGAGCGGCGCCAATGCCGCCAATGCCTATGTGGGCAGGCGCTACAACAATCAAAATATAAGCAACGCAGCCAGAGGATTAGCTTCAGTTGTGGTTGGCGGCGTGGCGGTTAGCAATATGCCTAAGGACTATAGAGCCTTCCGGTCGGCACTTGAGTTTGGCTCTAATGCCGAGAAGGTGAGCGCCGGCATAGACCTGGGCGGAGATGTGCTCATGGCTGGAGGTTCGCTGGCAGCCATCCTCTCCAAGCGTTATGCCGTGGTCGGCACCACCATATCGACAATCGGAGCCGGCTCGAGATTTACCAACGCACTTTTCGGCGACCGCAGATTTCACTAGCCGCGCATCTAAGTAGCGGGCGCGTTGCACGCGCCTTTTTTAATTGCCGGGTGCAACCCGGCGGCTACAGGATTATTGCCGGCGGCTACATCCTTTCTATGCAAAGCGGAAAGCTCGTTGGTGAATATACGAAGCCATTCGTAATTTCACCGCTGACAGGTCCTTGGCAAGCAATTAAGCTGACAGTATCCCGATCACATTCATATCCCCAGAGGTTCACTTATGGTTAGAAGTGCGGCTCTTGATGCACCAGCTGCAACAGCAGCAGCAACGGAAGAATCACCGTTCGTACGCGCTGGTTTTAATCCGGAAGAAATGTTCCAAAAGACTCAAGTGAAGTTCGACGGCGACAAGGTCTTGGTTCAGGCTCAAGCTCCCAGCGAGCAAGCTTTGAAGGAGCAACAAACACCTGCTCAAAAATTGATGACTGAAACACTTAACGCCGCAGAAAAGGAATTGGCGGCCAGAAAAGCAAAAAATGGCAGTATTGGCGAGGCTGATCTGAAAGAAATCATGCCGAAATATTTCCCGAAAATGAAGGAAGCAGTTGCACTTGCCGATACTCAGGCGGCGGCAGGAAGAAAGACCGCGGCAGAAGAATACTTGCGCGTTAAGCCCGATCTGGAAAAGTTTGCCACCGATTTTCCTAAAGCAATGGAGCGTTTTGGCAAGGCATCAGATGCGGTGCCGGAAGCAGAGGGAGAAAAGGTTGGAGCGATGCTCACCGAATTGAACGGCGAAAAGACAAGCGCCGCACGAAAAGCGGAAATCAGAAAGGATTTGTCGAAGTATCCCGACCTGGCAGAATCTTCTGAAGCGCTCATGAAAATGTCCAATATTGCGGAAGCAAAATTCGGCAAAATGTATCAAGGCATCACCGACATGCAAACTGGACTGACTCAGGGACTGGCTTACCGTGGTTTTTATGCCGAGTCTCTCAAGCAATCCGGCGGCGATCCTAAAGAACTTGACAGAGTAACCAAAGAAGCTCAAGCGGTAGCTCAACTTTATGTTAGAGCGATGCAAGCGCCGCAACTGCTTTTCATGCCTCCCGAAGACTTGCAACCGAGAAAGCCGCTTCCGCCCGTAATTAAGGCATAGCGGACTAGAAACCCTCGACAGCACAATTTATACCTTTTGATCTTTCTGGATTTACCGTGGGGACGGAACAGGCGCGCTCGCAAGGGCGCGTCTGATATTTGGTAGGTTTTTTGCTCAATCCTTTGCCCCAATAGCGTAAACTGGCGACACTTCGAAGGTGTTTGGGTGCAATGCGATGAGCACTTGGCGGAACAAGCAATCGATTGTATGGCAAGGGGCAATCCTGGTTTTAGTTCCAATTTCGTTGGGTCTAATCACCCTGTCTACGCTCGCTTACTTGCTTTATCAAGCGGAATTGGAAACCAAATGGGAGTCTCAGCAAAAAACCATCAGCTCTCTGACAAGCAAACTCTCCTCATCAATCCTGGATGGTTTCTTAGCAATTTCTTGCTATGTGTACTTCAAGGACAGGTCTTTTCTCCGCAGATACGATCAGGTTGCCGAAGAAGCAAGGCAGGCGCAATCTAAATTAGCGCAACTGGTAAAAGATCAGCCTGAGCAGCTTGAGACTCTCAGGCATGTTTCTGAGCTGCACGAGAAAGCGGTTGAAGCCGGAAAAGTAATTTGCGCTCTCATGCAAAGAGGGCTTACATCCGATTCGTTTTTCCTGCAGGGGTCTAAGACTCGCCAGATGCAAGCACTAATTACTGAGCATCAAAGCAATATCAATAAGTTTAGAAAAAGGGAAAGCCAATACTCGCATCCGCACTCAACAGATTCATTGTTATGGAGAAAAAGAGTCGAGAACCTCATACTATTGGCTGCGGCGGCCAATGTTTTTTTGAGCATAGCCCTGGCCATATTCTACTCACTGAATATCAGGCGGCGTCTGGACTTTCTAAGAGAGAATGCCGACCGCTTGGCGAAGAATGCTCAACTACTGCCGGCTTTATCCGGACGCGATGAAATTGCCAGGCTTGATATTGCTTTTCGTTTGATGGCCAAGACTTTGAAGGAGATGGCTTTGAAGGAAGCCGCCCTGGTAGATAATGCCCGCGATGTAATCTGTTCTGTCAATGGCGCGCGGCAATTCACGATGGTGAGCGCCGGTGCAAAAAAACTGTGGGGGTACTTGCCGGAAGAACTGGTCGGCAAATCAATTGACTCGATTGTTCAAGAGCAGTCTCACGCTTCTGTTTTGCCCGGCGAGCATAAGGAAATGTCTGAACTGCCTGCTTCCTTTGAAAATAAATTGAGGCATAAGGATGGATCGATTGTGAACATGCTCTGGTCAGCGCGCTGGTCACAAGCAGAAAAATCTTATTTTTGTGTTGTTCATGATATTACTGCCAGGAAGAAAGCGGAGGATCTGCTGCGCGAGAGCGAATCTCGTTTGCGCACCATCATCGAAAGCATGCCAGTGGCTCTGGTGATTGCCTCGGCTGAAGATGGTCGTATCACAGCTACCAATCAAACTACTCTGAATTTGCTTGAGTATCCAGCCCTGGAGCAAGTCGTAGGATCCTCTCTGAGCAAATTGATTCCTGCATATGAAGAAGACAGCGAAGATCCGCTCAAAATGCTGGAAATGATTTCGTTGTTTCCAGTAGGACGTCTCAAGGCAGCCAAAGCCGGCGGCGGCGAAGTACCTGTGCAGATCTCCTTGAAACATTTTTTCTACCAGGGTGCTCCATTTCTGCTGGTCACTATGCTCGACATGACTGAACGCTATAAGGCGGAAGTCTTGACGCAGGAGTTCGTAAGCATGATCAGAAATGATCTCAAAGAGCCACTTTTATACGTCCAGTCAGTGCTTTCTATATTTGCCGGTGCTGACGAAAAAAGGTTCACTGAAAGAGGCATGCTTCTGGTCAAGCGCTCCGAGCTCGAGGCCGAGCGCCTTTTGTCCTTAGTGACTGAATTGCTCAACGCTGAGCAGCCATTGTCTTCATTGCCTCCCACTCTCGATGCGAAATTGAATTCTCTGGAGACCATCGTCGGCAGATCGATAGAATCGGTGAGATTGCTGGCCGATAAATGCAATGTTTCCATAGTCGATAGCACAGAATCATGTTTGATCGAAAGCGATCAGGACAGGTTGATTCAAGTTCTGGTCAATCTTCTTGCTAATGCCATAAAATTCTCGCCGCCTGAAAGCACAATTACAATCACAAGCGCGTCCAGCGATCAGTGGATCGAATTGCGCGTCATAGATCAAGGCAGAGGCATACCGGCTTCACACCGGGAAAGCATTTTCAAAAGGTTTGTCCAGGTCGAAGCCTCCGATGCGACAGTAAGGCGCGGCACCGGACTGGGACTTTCTATTTGCCGATCGATTGTGGAAGCTCACCATGGAACAATCGGCGTCGACAGCGAGGAAGGAAAAGGAAGTTCGTTTTGGTTTCGCCTGCCCCGCACCGCGATGGGAGGGTAAGTTCTCTTGCGCTTTAGCATCGGTAAAAAAGGATTGCTCATGGTCGCTGTGCCTCTGGCGTTAAACCTGTTCGTTTTGTCCGGACTTGGATATTTGCTTAATCAAGAGCGTCTGGAAACCCAGAGGGAAGAGAAGGAAACAGCAATCAATCAGCGTGCCGACGATCTGAGACGACTGTCCTTTGCCGCCAGCCATGCGGCATTTCGATATGCATTGAGCGGCAATGATACGCTCTTTTCTCAATACAAGGCATTGAGAAAGCAGATTGACGACAATTACATTAGGCTGCTCAACTTGATATCAGACGATCAGCCGCAAGTAGCATTGCTGCAGCACATTCATCTCATGGAGTCGAGGAGTCTCAAAGTATATGATGCAGCCGCTTCGGCTGCCCGTGAAGGGCGCGATGGTTTTACCATTTTTCGTGAATTGCAGCTGGCTTATGAATTACAGGCTCTTACCAAGCAATTTATTGCAGAAACCGAGAGACTCTTGTCCCTGACCGAAAGCAAGCGCCAATCTGTGGACGCGCACAGAGACTGGCTTTTGACCTTGAAGACTTTCCTTTTTGTAAGCGTGGCCGCAAACATAGGCCTGGGTATTTCTCTGGCGGTTTTCTTTGGTCGCAATTTCGCCGACCGATTGAGATTGATGATTGAAAACACGGTGCTCCTGGCCGGTGATCGGAATTTGAACCCGATGGTGGGCGGCAATGATGAAATTTCATCGCTCGACGCTGCTTATCATGAGATGGCCGCTGTGCTCAAGGAAGCGCGTCGCAAAGAGCGGATTTTCATCGACAATGCTGCCGATATAATCTGCACAATTGATGAAAAACTCAAGTTTGCCGAGGTCAGCCCCGCCTCTGAGCTGGCCTGGGGATACAGTCCTGCGGAGCTGCTGGGCCGAAGCGTTGCTTCAATAATTTCACATGACGAGCTGGCAGCCCCCTTTCCCGCTGCCCGTGATCAGGCTGGTGCGACTGTTGAAATGAATTTCGAAAGCAAAATCAAACACAAAGATGGAAGGCTGATTGATACGCTCTGGTCGACCTATTGGTCATCAGACGAACGCACTTATTTTTGTGTTGCCCATGACATAACCGAGAGCAAGGCGGCCGAAAATCTCCTCAAGGAAAGCGAAGCAAGGATTTTGGCAATAATCGAAAACATGCCTGTTGGATTATTGATCCACGATGACGACGGCAATATTGAATTGACCAATAAGAAAGTCGAAGAAATGCTGCTGACCTCCGCCACCGACTTGTTGGAGCGAAACGTCAGTGCTTTCATCAAACCGGCCAGACAGGAAAAAAGCGGAGCACCACCCAATGCCGTCGCCGATTTACTGCCCGGACAATTTGAAGAGATTTCATGCCTTCGAGGCAATGGGATGACTTTGCCAATCGAGTTGCACATCAATAACCTCTATTACCAGAATCTGAAAAAAAATCTGGCAATCCTGGTCGATGTCTCTGAGCGCTATCAACTCGAGAATGCCAGAAAAGAGCTGGTGCATATGGTCAGTCACGATCTGCGAACGCCTCTGACTAATGTCGAGGCAATTATGGATCTCCTTGTCGTCGGCATACATGGTCAATTGAGCCAGCAAGAAAAGGATATGGCAGTAAAGTCAAAGCAAGAGTTGCACAGACTGCTGGCGTTGATTAACGGGCTACTTGACCTGGAAAAGATTCAAGCCGGCGCCCTTGAGCTGGACAGAGAGGTCAATTCTTCGCTTTTCATTGTTAACGACGCCATTGATGCTGTTGTCGATTTCGCAAAAAAATCGGACATTCATGTCACCAATCATGCAAAAGATTGCGAGCTGTTCTGTGATGCCGGAAGACTGATTGAGGTGATCGTGCTTTTCGTTATGGATGCGCTCAGAAAAACTCCACTTCCTACAGAGATCGGCATCTTCGCTGAAGAGACCAAAGCCGGAGACGGAACGCAGTTTAAGGTGGTCTGCAGGCAAGAAAAGGCAAAGCTCTCCGGCTCTGAGGAAATGCCGGACAACTCAAGAGGGACCGGACTCTGGTTGGTCATTTGTAATGGCATAGTGACAGCCCATGGCGGCACCTTGGAGATAACAGACAATGATGTCGGAATCATATATGCCTTTAAGATCCCCCAGCCTCAGTTGATTTCATCCAGTGAGGGCGGCTGAGATGCGCATTTATTCGTTGCCGATGATCGTTTTATTTGGTTCTGGCTTGATTATTACAATGCCACCAGCATTAGCGCAAAAGGAGCAATGGGCGGAAACCGCCATGGCTGCAAAAGGGGCTATTGAAGAACATCTCTATGACAAGGCTACGAGCCTTTATTCTAAGGCACTCAAAGTAGCCGAGACCTTTGGAGAGGATGACCCGAGATTGACTGCGACACTGCGAGATACTGCTGACTGCCTTATGCAATATTCTCACAACTATGCTTTGGCCGAGCAAATGCTCAAACGTGAACAGCGAATCATGCTTAGGCTGGGACCGGACTTCCCTGGTCTTGTCGCGGGAAAAGATCTTTTAGGGCGTGCACAATACGGTCAGGGAAAATACAAGGAGGCTGAGGAGTCATTCCAGGAAGCGATTAAAATCAGTCCCGAAGCGGGCGGATTTAACGATCGAGATTGGCGCCAGGAAATTCTGCCGCGTCTTGGCCGTTGCTACCAGGCGGAGGGCAATTACGAACAGGCAGAGGGCTGCTTTAAAACACAGCTTGCCTCAGCCATGGCCAAGCACGCCGGTGTTCAAAGCTTGTATTATCCCTACCGAAATTTGGCCAATTACTATTTTGAGACGCAAAATTATGACAAAGCCGTGTTCCTTTTTAAGCGCTGTTTAGCCATCCTCCAAAATAGCCCTAACTGGCAGGATAATCACAATGGACAATCACAAGATCTGCTGGTAATCGGTGCAATATATTCGGCACAAAAGAAGGACGAAGAGGCAATCAAATACTTCAGGCAAGCAGCCCACGAGGCAAGACAAGATCCCAATGCTGCAGAAACTTTATTTCAAGCACTCTATCCTAATCTGGCCAAGCTTGAGCTGGCCCGGGGCAATAAATCTGCCTCGCAGGCTGCCGCCAACGAGGCGCTGGCAATCGCTAAGCGCCTTGGATACACTGTTCAGATACTGGAAATCAACAAATTTCTTTCGATAAAGAGCCCTGTCCATAAATAGGATTTGACTAACTTTTGAAATGCAGACAATTTTTGGCAAACTTAGACTCATTACTCATTGTGCTTTGACGTTGCTCGTCGCAGTACAGATTTCAACCGCCGTGGCAGCGGCAGGAAAAGCTAATCACTCCGCTGCCAAAGTCGTTGTTCATTTTCCGACAGACTATTCGGTGGGGGCGCTTGTGCTGTATCCTGCCCGCGACAAGGAAAAATGTCGAGACTTCCAGCCGGCGCGAGGTGCTGTAGCTATCCCGCCAGGGGCGGCATTAGGACTGACTTTCAACTACGCCGGTGCCAAAGATACTTCTTTTCTGCGTCACATAGAAGCACCATATTTAGTAGCACTTAATATGGGCAGATTCAATATTTGTGATGCGCAATCTCCGGATTTCAAAAACTTGACTGCCGTGCGCAATCTGAATCTTGAACAAACGGACATAGGCGACCAGGGCGTGCAATCTTTTCGTAATATGAAAAACTTGCGTGACCTGGATATATCAAGAACGATGATCACGGGTAAAAGTTTTGCCCTGCTTTCTTGCTTCACTAGGTTGGCAATCTTGAATGCAGCACATAATGACCTCCATAATAGCTCAATGGTTGATCTCGAGGCACTAAAAGCCGTAGAAATTCTGCGTCTGGGCTCTTGCGGATTGGATGATCGGGCTCTTGCTCATGTTGGCAGATTAACCAAACTAAGGTCTTTGCACCTTGAAGCAAACGCCAAAATCACCGATACAGGTATTGCTCATCTCATTAATTTGAAAGATTTGCATTACCTTGACCTCACTGGTACAAAAGTGACCGGCGCCTGCACGGCACACTTGAAACGGTTGACCAGTTTGACCGAGCTGCATATCAGCTTTGCTAAATTCAAAGGACAAGAAGTTGAATCTCTGCGCCGAGCCTTGCCGCGCTGTCAGATCAGTGACATAAGAAAGACTCACGATGTGCCGGTTGAAATATTTGCCCCTCTGCATTCGCCAATTGCGCCTCGACATTAGTGGCCGTGCAGTGAGGATATAACTATCATTCACGGGTGCTGCTAGAATCACAGCAAATATTGAAGGTGCGGGGGATACTAATTGGACATTTCGCTGATCACGTATGACGGGCTGCCGGATCTCGATCCGGACGATTGCCTTTTAAAAGACGAATTGGTCAAGCGCGGACACCAAGTCTTCACTTGCATTTGGGATGACGAATCAATTGATTGGTCGACTTTTGACGTTTCGATCATGCGTTCTGCCTGGGACTATCATCTGAAAAAAGATCAATTTTATGCGTGGATGGATAAAGTTTCGCAGCAGTCCAGACTGCTTAATCCGCCCGAAATTATGAAATGGAGCAGCCACAAGACTTATTTGAAAGAATTGAGCGCGGCAAATTTGCCTGTTGTTGAAACGCACTGGGTGCAAAAAGGCGAAAGCGCAATTGGAGTTTTTGACAGATTGCCATGGCAAAAAGCAATTGTAAAACCGGCAGTCGGGCTTGCCACTTTTGGAGTTAAGAAATTAGCCCTTGATGAATCCGGCCATGGTAGAGCGCAAAACATTAAAGCGGCAGAGGAACATGCCGGCCAATTGGCCAAAACTGATGACGTCATGATTCAGCCATTTCTTTCATCCGTTGATGATTATGGCGAGCGGGCCCTGATTTTTCTGAGCGGTGAATATTCGCATACCGTGCGTAAAACCAGTTTTCAGATTCTTGCGCCGGGCGGTCATGCCGGCGAAACTTCAGTCTCGACCGATCCGGAAGAAGTGGCTGTGGCCCAACAAGTCATTGACTATCTGACAGAAAGTCCACTTTATGCACGGGTCGATCTGGTGCGCGATTCAGTGGGCAAACCGCTGGTTTTGGAATTGGAATTAGTTGAACCATCCCTCTTTTTCTCTTTCCATCCCCCGGCAGCGGTAAAATTCGCCGACTCTTTAGAGCGCATTGCCGATCTATATAAAGTTTGAAATAAAGTTTGAAGCCGGACTAAGCTGAACCCGGTAGGCAAAGAAAGGTGTTTGGGCATAATCGGACTATGTCCCTGCGTCTAA
>Ga0265313_10002746_pt1 | contig 14856 bp, 11 predicted proteins | sample 4123metaG_FD_203122 | JGI IMG/M metagenome (GOLD analysis project Ga0265313, IMG submission 203122) | Rhizosphere microbial communities from Carex aquatilis grown in University of Washington, Seatle, WA, United States - 4-1-23 metaG | ecosystem: Host-associated > Plants > Roots > Rhizosphere >...
TGCGCAGGTGCTGCGCTCGGCGGACGGCAAGCTGGAGAGTCGACCACTTTCCCCCGCTGGATCGAATCCGTGGGTCGAGCTTTACGAGCTTCGCCTGGCGGCCCGAGCGTCGCACTCGTCCGATCCGCATGCTTCGGGGACGCGCGAGATAGTTGTTGTTTTAAGTGGACAGCTGAACCTGCGCGTCGGTGCCGAGGTCTGCCAATTGGCTCCCGGCGATTCGCTTTCGTTCCGCGCGGATGTGCCGCATGTCTACGACAATACAGGCAATACAGAGGGCCGATATCACAATCTCATCATCTATGCCCGCTAAAATCTCTTAAACGGGACACAGGTCCCTTATTGTTGGCTCACCCCGGTGAGGCGGGGGCGGCGTTTTTGACGGAAGTAGCGACATCTCCGCAGCATCAGCCAAGGTGGTGCGGGCGATTAAGAATCCTCGGGCCACGGCATGATGCCAAGGTCGATGTAGATGGGGCGAGTCGCCGCTCGCAGGCTTTTGAGTCGGGCAGCGAAGATGATCGCCACGACCAGCAGGAGCGCTCCGGAAAAGGAGATGGCGTTGCCGACTCCCCAGCGGTGGGCGAGCCAGCCAAGCGCCAGGTTGCCGAACGGCGTGCAGCCGACGAAGGCCACGGTGTAAAGCGACATCACGCGTCCGCGGAAGCGATCGCCGACCAGCGCGTGCAGGATGGTGTTGGTGGCGCCGGACATCGAGATGAACCCGAATCCCGCCACCGCGATGAGCGCCATCGTGGTTGGAAGCGAGTTCGCAAAGATGAAGCAGGTGAGGGCGGAGGACGATAGAAGCGCGCAGACAGAAATGCTCTTGAAGAGCCCGCGCAGCGTGCGCCGGCTGGCGAGGCGAAGAGCGGCGAGCAGGGAGCCCATACCAGCGGCGCCCATCAGGAAGCCGAGGGTGTGGGGATCGCCATGCAAGGCGTCCCGGGCGATGACCGGGAACATGACGACATAGGAAAGCCCGAGAAAGTTCGTGGCCGCGAGCATGAGCAGAAGCTCGCGAATGGGGCGGTGGTGGCGGACGTAGCGCAGTCCCTCGGCGATGTCGACGATCATCTTGGGAGCTGCGGTCATTCTTGGGTGAACGGGAACACGCATGCTTGCGAGCGCCGCGAGTACTGCCACGTAGGTGGCGCTGTTGGCGTAGAAGCACACGTGCTCGCCGACCGAAACGACAAGGATGCCGCCGAGGGAGGGCCCGAGGATGCGCGCAACATTGAACAGAGCCGAATTGAGAGCGATGGCGCTCGGCAATTGTTCGCGATTCTCGACCAGGGCGGGGACCAGCGTCTGCCGAAAGGGCAAGTCGAAGGCGTTCAGGGTGCCTTGCAGCGCCGCCAAAACAAGGAGCAACGGAATGGAAGCCACGCTCCGAGTGACCGCGATGGCGACAAGCAGGGACTGGACCATGAGACCCGCTTGCACCACCAACAGCGCGCGGCGTCCGTCCACCCGGTCGCTGATGGCACCCGCGAAAGGCGAAATCAGTAGGCCGGGAATTTGGTTGAGAAAGCCGATGGTGCCGAGAAGCACCTGCGAGCCGGTGAGGCGGTACACGAACCATCCGAGGGCGATTTGCTGCAGGGTTGTTCCGAGCAGAGAGATGCCTTGGCCGATGAAGAACAGTCGGTAGTTGCGTGAATGGAGGGCGCGCAGGATCTGCCCAGCTCTCCCCGCACGGCGGACGCGAGCGAGCCCGGCGGAATCCGTCGCGTCTTCTTCGGTGGGGGCGCTCGCCGGATTTTGGCGGCTCACGTGGCGGTTCCTCGCAACGGCCTTAGACTCGTGCCGTTCCCTCCGCGAGGGCCTTGCGAATTTTCGCGGGGATGGCGCGGGAGCAGGGAACGAAGGTAGAACAGTGGCCGCAGGATCCGTAGCCCCAGGCACGGAAGTTGTCGCCGTTGCCGTTTTTCGGGCAAAGCTCGACCTCCTTGCCGGCGGTGGAGATGGCATGGCTCGGGCAGCGATCGATGCAGGCTCGGCAGCTGCCGTCGAGTGCGTAAAGGCAGTAGCCGTAGATCTCGCGGTAGGGACGGACCGTGGGCGAGAGGGCGGCCGTCGTGATCACACTACACAGGCGGCCGTAGGCGCCGCGCTCAGTAATCATCGCGTCTTGCAACCCGAAGGTGCCGACGCCGGCTGCGAATGCGACGTGGCGCTCGGACCAAAAGGGGCGCCAGTGATCCGAGTCGTAGCGGGCGTCGATGTTCGGGGCCACGGCGCCACCACCGCGTTCTTCGAAGAAGCGGGCCAGATTGCGCCGGATTACGTTCAGGAACTTCGAACCGTTCCACTTGCCCGATGCGAACTCCAGCGCCGAGTAGCGCGAATCTCGTCTGTAGGCTTTGTGGATGGGCTCGGAGAAAGGAAGGAATACGCTGACCACCGAGCGGGCACCGGGCAGCCATTCTTCGGGCAAGCGGTGCGAGGGGCCGACGACCTCAGGATCTTGCAAGCGTGCGAAAACCGGATCCTCCGCTGCGGCGAAGCCCACCAAAGGCGAATCCCAGATGGGTGGGTTGTCTCCTTCGGGCAAGACATTGCGGAAGTCACTCTCCACCAGGCCGCGAATGAAGGCGATCACCTCTTCGTTTGGCAGGTCCGGCTTGAAGTCCGGGCCCACCTGGTAGGGCTCGACGGGATCGGGCAAGAAGAAGCGGGCATCGATTTCCGCAGGCACGTCCGTCCTGCGTGTCTTGCGCTCGGGGTTCGGCGACGGCGATCCGCGGTGGATGAGCGTCTTCTCGAACGGCTTGCGAAAGCCGGGCGGGGATCCCTTGGTAATGTCGTAGGCGGCCCAGATCCAAAGGCGCTCGTAGCAGGCTTCGACCAATTCCTCGGCGTAGTCGTCGAGGGCGCACCCCTCGGGAAGTTGGGTGGTGCCGGCGGCCGGGAACACCTCGCCCTCGACCTGGTAGTAGACCTCGCCCCGCAACGGCGTGCCGGCGTTGCGCAGCTGGGTGGTGCGATCCTCGATGCGCACGGCGAGTATCTTGCGCGCATCGGGTTTGTAGCTGCCGTAGTTGACTTGCAGCAGGTAGTCGACGATGGCCGCCGTCAGGGAATCGCGCCGCAGTCGGTTCGGATAGGGTTCGCCCCAGTGGGGCATTTCGCGTTTGTAGACGGGTTCGGGGGCTGGTGGTGTGTTGGGCATGGTGTGTGTCCGTACTCCTTGTTACGAAAGCATCTCGATGAAGGCTTTCACCCGGGTCATGAGCTGGCCGGTGGGGGCGCCGGTTTGGAACGAGCCTTCGAGGTTGATGCTCGGGATCCCTTTGTCGTGGAAGTAGCTGCGCCACATTTCCTTGTCGATGCTTTGGAACGAGCAGCCGATGACACCGTAAAGGACGATGCCCTTGGCCTTGACCTTGTTCACTTCCTGCTCCAGCGAGTCGCGCCAGTAGATGCCGGCGCCGCCCCGGTTGTTGTCGTACATCCAACGGGCGAGCGCCTCGACCGGGGGAACGTCCTCGCGGTAGGGCTTGAGGGGAACGCTGCGCAGGCCGAGCAGGGCGCCGCCGGCGCGATCGATGGCTTCGTACACGCCGAATTCTTGCCCGGTGCCGCCGGCCCATACGAGCGGGATGACTCGGTCGAGATCCGCCCGGTCCACCTCGCGCGTCTCCAGCTCGGCGATGAGCTCGTCGATCACGGCCTCGTACTCGTCTGGCTTGCCGAAATAGGCATTCAAGCCGACGTTGAGGAGCAGAATGGTCGGCAGGGTCTTGAGGTAGAACGGGTGGCGCAGGCGTAGGTCGAGGACGCGTTTCACCTTGCCGATCACCCGATTCTTGCGCACGAGCTCGCGGCGGAGTTTGTCCTCGTCGAAGGTGCGCGAGCCGGTCAGCCATTCGACGACGCCGTAGATTTGCTCGACGAAAAAGTCCACCAGCTTCTCTAGGCGCGGGCCGGCGGTGCTGGGCGAACGGTAGATGGTGTCGATGTTGTGGACGTCGAAACCTTCCTTCTTCATCATCTCCCACGCCATGTTGTAGGGCTCGCACGCCGACGAGCTGCCGAGGATTTTCTTGATGCCGTCCTTGCGGTTGCGGCGCTGGTGCCATTGCCCGACCACGCACTTGACCATCGAGCAGGTCTCGACGGGGAATTGGTAGTGATCCTCCGAGATGCTCATGGTCTCGTGATCCGACAGCCGGCCCATCTCGCCATAGGCGATGGGAATGGTGTCGAGCGCGTAGATGAGCGGCGCCTCCCAGCCTCCGCCGGCATAGATGGCGTTCTTCGTCCCCGCGTAGTACGCCGCTTCGGCGTCGGGGATGTAACGTTCGGACAGCTCCAACAGCCGGGCGATGGCCGGCGAATAGGAGTGGACCTGGCGGGCGTATTCCAGGTAATCGCGTTGGGTTCGTATGTCGTCTGACGCTACCATGGTGTCACCTACGAGAGCATTTCGATGAAGGCCTTGACCCGGGTCATGAGCTGGCCCGTCGGGGCACCGGTTTGGTACGAGCCTTCCAGGTTGATGCTGGGGATCCCTTTCTGATGGAAGTAGTTGCGCCACATCTCGCGATCCACGCTGGCGAAGGAACAACCGATGTAGCCGTAAAGCACGAGGCCACGCGCGCCGACCTTGGCGATTTCGCCCTCGATGATCTCGCGCGAGTACACCGCCGCGCCGCCGTTTTGGTTGTCGTAGAGGAAGCGGACCAGGGACTCGACAGGCGGCACGTCTTCGCGGTACGGACGGATGGGGACGGTACGCAGCCCGAGCAGCGAGCCTCCCGCTTGGTCGATGGCTTCGTAGATGCCGAACTCTTGGCCGGTGCCGCCGGCCCACACGAGTGGTATGACTCGGTCGAGCTCGGCCTGGTTTACGGGGCGGGCCTCCAGCTCTGCGAGAAGCTCGTTCACCACGTCCTCGAACTCGTCGGGCTTGCCGAAGTAGTTGGTGAGCCCGATGTTGAGCAGCAGAATCGTGGGCAGGCTCTTCAGGTAGAACGGGTGCTTGAGGCGCAATTCGAGGATGCGCTTGACCTTGGCGATGAGTCGGTTCTTGCGCAGGATCTCTGTGCGCAGTCGGCCTTCGTCGATCTCTCGGCTACCGGTCAGCCATTCCACCACGCCGTAAAGCTCGCTCTTGAAAAACTCGATGAGGTCATCAAGGCGTTTTCCCTTGGTCCCGGGCGCGCGGTAGGTGGTGTCGATGTTGTAGACCTCGTATCCCTCCTTTCGCATGATTTCCCAGGCGAGGTTGAAGGGTTCACAGGCGCCGCTAGAGCCAAGGATGCGGCGAATGCCGCTGCCGCGCCGCTGGTGCCATTGCCCGACGACACACTTGACCATCGAGCAGGTCTCGACCGGGAACTGGTAATAGTTCTCGGCGATCTCCATGGCATCTTTGTCGGACAGTCGGCCCATCTCGGCGAAGGACACCGGGATGACTCCGCAGGCGTAAAGGAGTGGTGTTTCCCAAAAGCCGTTGGCCCAGATGGCGTTGGCGCCAGCATTGTGCGCGCGTTCGGCGTCGGAAATGTACGAGTGGGAAAGCTCGACCAAGCGGCCGATCGCGTTCGAGTAACCGTGCACCTGCTTGGTGTAGTCGAGGTAGTCGCGCTGGGTGATCACGTCGTCGATGTTCATGGTGGGACCTAGTTCACGGTGGCGGTGGCGGACTCAGGGGCGGGCGCGCGGCCCGGCTTCAGTTTCTCGGCCAGCTCTTCGCCGGCCAGGGCCTTTTGCGCCAGCACTGCTGCGCCCAGCGCACCGGCGTAAACGGTGTCCAGCTTCACCTTGCTGATGGAGTGCCCCAGGGTGTCCTCCAGTGCTTTCCACATGCCTACGTTGTTCGAGACGCCGCCCGAGAACACCAGATCGGGTTCCAGTCCGAGGCGGTTGACCAGGTTCTTCACCCGACGGGCGGTGGCCAGGTGAATGCCGGCGGCGATATTCTCGCGCCGCTCGCCCCTGGCGTTCAGCGAGATAAGCTCCGATTCGGCGAACACCACGCACTGGCTGGAAATATCCGACGGCTTGTCCGCGCCCAGTGCGGCCTGCCCGAGATCCTCGACGGTGAGCCCGAGCAGATTCGCCGCCTTCTCTAGGAACCGGCCGGTGCCGGCGGCGCACTTGTCGTTCATGATGAACTCGACCACCTTGCCGTTGCGGGTATCGACCTTGATGGCCTTGGAATCCTGCCCGCCGATGTCCACGATGGACCGCACTTTGGCGTTCAGGAAGTGCGCGCCCATCGCGTGGCAGGAGATCTCGGTGACGATTTTCGACGGGATGCCTTCGAAATCGAGGGCGACGCGACCGTAGCCGGTGCCAACGATGTAGCGGATGTCGCCACGGTCGCGGCCGCTGGTTTTGAGGATGCGCGCCAGCAGCTTGTCGGCGGTTTGCTGCATGTACACGCCGGTCGGGACGATGGCGGTGTGCAGTTTGCCGTCGGCGAGCAGAGCGGCCTTGCTGGTGCGGGAGCCGAGATCGATCCCCAGCGTGCGGTCCTCGCGAAGCTCTGCGACGACGGTGCTATCGATGACCTGTTGAAATTCGTGTTGGTGGGACATGGTGTGTTTCCTGGCGGAGGTTACGAAGCGATGGAGACCGTGTCGGCGGGTCCGGTTTGGCGCTTGCGTTCCTTGAGCACCTCGACGAAGGCCTCGACGCGCGTCTTGATTTGCCCGATGTCGCTCTTCGAGTAGTCGACGGGGATTTCGAGCAGGGGAAGATCCTTCTGTTGGAACAAACGGAAGAACTCGTTCTTGATCTGGCCGTAGCAGGGGCAAAACTTCAGGTAGGCGTACACCACGCCGTCCACCGCGTACTCGTCGGCCAACTTGCTGGAGAAGTCCACGCGATCCTGCAGCGGCTTCATGCGTGCGCAGGGCGCCTGGTCCAAGTAGGCGTGGGCGAGGGCGCGGAAGGGATCGCCTTCCTCGTCGATGGGGTTGGCGATAGTCTTCAGGCCCGAGCAGTGATCCTCGGCAACCACCCGCGCGCCGATCTCGTCTTCGATTAAGTCGAGCAGCCGGCGATCGCCGTCGGCGACGATGCCGCCTGCCATCAACAGCCGGATGCGCTTCGCGCCGGTGTCGGGTACGGCGGAAAGGCGGTTGTACACCTCCGTGTAAAGATCGATCAGCCGCTCCGGGGGAAGGTAGTAGTAGCCCTTGATGAGCTCTAGGAAGTCCTTGCCGGTCAGAGGCGGATTATCGCGCTTGCGTAGATCCGAAATCTTGCGCAGGAGCGTCCGGACCTTGTTGTACTCCTTGATATGGCCGCGGACAGCTTCGGCTTCGATGGTTCGGCCGGTCAGCTTTTCCAGGTCATCTTTGAAGTGCAGGATCTCGCTTAGATAGAAGTCGCGCGAGCTGTCCTTGTGGCGGAGGCGAGGGGTATTGAAGACCTCGGACGGCTTGAAGAAGGCTCCGATGGCCTCGCCCACCTTCTTGATGCAGTCGCAGGTGTAGAACGTGTAGACCTTGTCGAGCGACGTGTAGAGCGGATCGCCTTCTTTGAAAGCGCCGAGCACCGACTTGGTGAAGTCGCAGAAGACCGATTGGGTGATCTGCTCGCCACTTGCCACGATGTCGGTGTCGCCTGCCTTGAAAAGGCGCAGGTGCGCAGCGCCCGAGGCGTTGATGAGCTCGAGCGGCGTGTACGTGCAAAGGTAGCCGACCTTCTTCAACTCGGGGCCCGAGGCCGCCAAGCCCGCGTGGTGATCCGCGATGCGCCGATCGAGCTCGGATAGGTCCGGGCGATAGGATTCGCCGTGGAATTCCGGGATGCGTTCGGTGGCGGCGAACTGCTGCGCGGCGACGGCGGCGCCCAGAGCGCCAGCGTAGACGGTATCGATGGGCACGCGGAGCAAGGGGAAGCCCAGGATCTGCTCGACCGCCCGGTGCATGCCCTGGTTGTTCGAGACCCCGCCTGAAAAAAGGACCTCCTGTACGATACCCACCCGGTTGAGCAGACTGCGCACGCGGCGGACGCTGGCCAGGTGGATGCCCGCGGCGATGTCCTCGACGGCCTCGCCCTTGGCGCGGAATGAAATGACCTCGGATTCGGCGAAGACTACGCACTGGCTGGAGACCTCCGAGGGCGCGGTGGCCTTCAGCGACGCTTTGCCCAGGTCATCAATGGTCAGGTCAAGGATGCCGGCGACCTTTTCGAGAAAGCGTCCCGTACCCGCGGCGCATTTGTCGTTCATCACGAACGCCTCGACCTTGCCGTTCCGCGGGTCCACCCGGATAGCCTTGGAATCCTGCCCGCCGATGTCCAGGATGGTGCGCACGTTGGCGTTGAGATAGTGCGCGCCCAAGGCGTGCGCGGAAATCTCGGTGACGATGCGCGACGGTATGTCGTCGAACTTCAGGGCCACCCGGCCGTAGCCGGTGCCCACGATGTACCGGACTTTGTCCCGGGAAACCCCGGAGCTGGTGAACAATTCGTCGAGAAGCTCCTGCGCGGTTTCCTGCATGTTAATGCCGGTGGCGGTGAGGGCCGTGAAGTAGTTCCCCTCGTGGAAGAGGACTGCTTTCGCTCCGCGCGAACCGATGTCGATTCCGACCACGGTCTCGCCGGTCAATTCGCTAAGTACGGATTTGTCGATGATGTCGGCTAACTTGCCCATGCGTGCCTCGTTGTTGCGGTTGCGCTTTCGTCGTCGCGGCGGAATGACCGGAGGGCGATTGCCGTTTTATCCGCGCGGGGCAGTTGCAACCGATGTGCCACGCAATAGAGGAGTAGGGACACCGAAATCTCTTAATTTGGCTTTCGTTGAGAGTTGCCTGCGCAACAAGCCTGGTGTCCCGGTGGTGAATCTGCAGCAGGAAGCCGCGTCGAACCTCGTGCGGTCGGAAAAGTTGAGGCGTTCGGTGTGGTACGGCGCTTGCTGGAGAGCGTGAAAACCGGATTCGGACTGGATCCGCATTTCATCGACCGAAAGGAATCGCATTCATGAGCATGAGCAGTTGGTTTCGCAATGTCGGGCTAGCCGTCGTCGCCGCGGCGACGTTTTCGTGCGGCGACGATCTGGGGACGCCAAGGGTGGACGGCGGATCGGACGGGGGCAAAGCGGGCGACGCCGGTGGAAACGGCGGTGTGGCCGAAGCTGGCAGTAAGTCCGAAGCCGGCGCTAGCGAAGCCGGAGCTGCAAACGGAACACGGGCAGTGGACGCCATCTTCGAGACCGGCCCGAATTCGACTGATACGCCGTTGGCGGTGGACACGGCCAATGCAGACAGTGGCCCGGACGCTACCGACGTCAGCGTGTCGAACGCGGATGTTCCGGCAGCCGTCGACGCTCAAAGGGATGTCGGGGTCTACCTCGACCTAGGGTCGGGAGACGGATCGATTGGCTCGTAAGGAGCGGAGCATGCCCAAGCCAAGAAAGAAGGAACTGCCGCTTCGCTGTAGTCACTGCTCGGTACAAAGCTGCAAAGAAGCGAGCAGTGCCAACAGTCCTGCGTTTTGCCCCACGCGCACCCAAGCCAAAATCCTCGAGAAGGCGTTGGCGCAGTACAAGTCGGATCCCGCTATTCGAAAGGTGGCCTTGGCGGCTACCCACGTGACGACCCACACCATCAAGAACCGTTGGACCCGTGTCGAGGACACCATCGAATTCGCAAAGAGCTACGGCGCTGGGAAGATCGGGCTCGCCACCTGCGGTGGCCTGCTTTCGGAATCGAACACGCTGGCGAAGCTCCTTGAGACGAAGGGATTCGAGACGGTGTCCATCTCGTGCAAGTGCGGATCGATTCCGAAGGAAGCAATCGACTTGCCGGAAGAGGATCGCAGCCCTCCCGGAAAGTTCGAGGCGCTGTGCAACCCGGTGGCACAGGCAAAGCTTCTCAACCACGCGAAGACGGACATCAACATCCTCCTCGGGCTTTGCGTGGGGCACGACGCGATCTTTCTGCAGCAGGCTAAGGCGCCGACGACGGTCCTCGTGGCGAAGGATCGGGTGACGCTGCATAGCCCAGCCGTTCCGCTGTACGGACTGAAGTCGTATTACCGCAGACTGTCTGGTCCGTAGACAATTGACAGCGGGATGATGTGTTCGCGTCTCGGCTCCCAATAGACTTGAAACAGTCCGATTTCAGGCCGAGGATCAACACGACTGCTGAGCCCCTGGTGATTTGCGTGCACTTGTCTACGGATTTCGCGGGCATTTCACGGGAAATCATGGAATCGCCCGCTGGACCGGCGCTTGCAGTCGGCACCCCTCGCGTCGAGACAGCGGGTTCGCCGGCGTCATTCAGTGACCACTGCCGCAAAACATTCGCGAATCCTTGTTGGCTGCTCGATCTCAACGTTCGTGCGGAAGGAGCATCCCAATGAAAGTTCATCGAATTGTGCAAGGAGGACTCTGGGTTTTGACGGCGCTCTTGCTGGGCGCGGGGATCGGCGCTCGCGCCGAAGCGCAGGAGGGTGTCATCAAAACGACTTCGGTCGCTCCACAGGTACCGGGAAAGACTAGGGTGGTGAAAATTGGCCTTTCCCAAGTGACGGCTATTGCTGCCCAGAAGGGCTGGTTGAAGGAGGAGCTGGCGAAATACAATGCTACCTTTGAATTGGTGGATACCTCCTCGTTCGGTACGTCGGGGACGACCGCGGCTCTATACGACCGGGGCGACTTGCACCTCGGCCAGAGCATGATGAACGGCGCCCTGCAGAACCGTGCGCAGGGGCTTGACAACGTCTTCTTCTGGCAGAGCCGGAACGTGAAACCCGCCCGGGCGGTCACGCTGGTCCTCAAGGACGGCAACCTCTACAAGCCCGAGGATCTAAAGGGGAAGACGCTCGCGAGCTCACTGACCAGCTGCCCCTATTACGCCGGCATCGAATCCCTACGGAACAAAGGGGTGACCGTCGACAACGAATGGTTCAAAGGGGATCTGCGCTACGTGAACATCACCAACCAAACCGCCGGCGTCTCGGCCTTGCTCGCCGGACGCTTTGATGTTGCCGCTTGGCATCCGCAGTCAGCCGCTGTTCTCTACGTGCAGGACCAGGTACGTGAAATCACCCAGGCCGTTCCTGGGGGCATCTACACCGATGCCGGGGGACGCTCGGCGTGGAGTACGACAAAACAGTTCGCCCGGGACAATCCCGACCTCGTCAAGGCATTCTTAACTGTATGGGACAAGACCGTCCGATGGCTGTACGCCAACAACGGCGCGAACCTGAACGAAGCGGCCACCATCGCCGCCCGGGCCATGCGGCAGTCGAAATCCGTGGCCCTGTTCAACCTGAAGGACGATTCGCAAACTGCCTACGAGTATGGCGTCATTGACTGGCAGGACGCTGTCGATGCCATCAAGAAATTCTGGAAATACCAGATTGCCCACAGAGATCCGTTCTTCACCAAAAACCAGATATCCGACAAGGAGATCGAGTTGCTGGTCGACAAGCGCTTCTATGCGGGTGGCGAATACTTCGTCGACGTAAGCGAAAAGCACCAGGGACTGGCCGTGCGGTAGAACGGAGCTGACAGGCGCAGCCCGGTGATTCATCCTGGGCTGCGAAGTCCTGCCAGAGAGACAATCTCTCCTCCTTGGCCGCATCCTTGGCGCTGGTTGCAAGCGGGCAAGCCTAGCTCGAAGCTTCGCCGAGCGACCGCTGAGATACCGAAGCCCACGGAATTGATGCCCTTCCCCTGACTGATGGAATCGAGGGCCTGGATGTACTCTGCGCGTGCCGACGGCCGCAATTCCTCGGGCACGTGCACTAGGAAATTGCCGAAGGTGCTCGACTCCAGGAAGTCCACCAGTAAGGTCCCGCTCTCGTGGTAGGTGCTGTTGCGGCGAACGGCCACTTCATCGACTTCGAATCCAGCGTCGGACAGAAGCTTGATAAGTTCCGTCGCTGTGGTGCCTTGTTTGGACGTGACGTAGTCGTCCGGATTCACCCGGTCGCGGTATTTCGGGCCTGCGAGCACGCGGTCGAGCGTCTTGCGAATGACCGTCTCATTCGCTAGTTCTTTCGCGCCCGTCGTGATGCCGATTTTTCCGCCGGGCTTCAGCACCCGGAAAATCTCGGCTAGAGCCTTTTTTTTATTGGGCACCCAGTGGAAGACCGCGCTTAGGTAGGCCACGTCCACTGTGCGATCTTCGAGGAACGAAAGGTCTTCGGCCGAGCCGACCAGAAACTTGCCGTTCGGAAAGGCATTCTTCCGCTCGGCGATCTTGATTCGTTCTTCCAGCGGATCGATGCCGATTAGCTTGCCCGTAGCCCCAAGCTTGTTCTCCAGCACCCACAGCCCCAGCCGCCCTGTGCCCGCCCCGATATCGAGGACGACATCGTCCGGGGCGACGTTCAAGCGTTCAATCAACTCGCTTCCGCGTTTGAACTGGCTGTCGCTTAGGGTGTCGTAGGTCGTGGCCAGCGTGGCCGAATCAAGATCGTAAGCCGTCATGCGAAGACTCCTCGGGCGGAGCCCTAGCAATCTGCGCGCCAGATCCGCGGACGCGTTGAGAGCTGGACAACGGTCAATTGTCGAGCCGGCGTCGACGGAATGTGGTGGGAGCAACAGGTGGATAACATGCTCTGCTGCATTTCCAACAGCATCGACGGCGCCGATTGTGCTCCTGGGGGCGGGCAAACATCTTCCAAATGCGATTGTGTGAAGCCAAGTGGCGCCTATAATCCACGGGACGGCGCAAAATGAAACTCGAAGTTACTACGGAAAGGGAAGCGACGCTTTCGACTCCACGAACGCTGAAGCCGGTGTTTGAGTCTTTGTGCTTGCTCGCGGTAGTTCTGATTGGCTGCGGCAATTCCCCTCGCGGGATTCCCGCTCCGGGAGGAGCTACCTGGAGAGGCACCGAGTCTTGCAACGCCACCTTGCTGATGGATCCCCCTGACGCAGGTACCGAGGTGGTCACCACCTTGCCGTCAACAATCATGGATGTCACCGCGGCGGTCACGCAGACGGCAAATAGCATTGTACTGACCGGGGTCGATCTTGGCCCGGTTGCTGGTTGGTCGTGTGCCAATCAGACGCTCGTGGCCACTCGTGAAGCTCCTGACGACAGTGTGCTAACCCGCTTCTCGCTGTCCACGGCGATGTGTTCAACACCGACGAGCGACGGTGGAACTCGGTTCGAGTTCAAGGGAGAGGTGGTCATGACTCCGGGAACCAATGGACCGATCCTGTCGCTTCAGCTGAACCTATCAACCCCGGAAGCCGACGTTGAACGCTACCAGGGAGGATATTGGGGCTATTGCATTTTGTATCTCACGCCGCCCTGAAGCATCCCCTGTCCTTCGCTGGAGAAGAGGATAGGCATCATGGAAGTACGGTGTTCACGGGGTACGCCTTTGCTTGCAACAACGAAGTATCCCAACCAAGGAGTGCTCCCGTGGACAAATACACTGACGTCTGGCGGGATGTGGTTCCTCAGCTTCAGGTTGCCCTCGCTCATTCGCCGGCCAAGGGAACTCGGGCACGCGGCGCGCGCCTTACACGAAAGAAACTCCAGCTCTTCTCCGGGGTCGGGGCTCACAGTCAATCATGCGTGCGCCCCGACCCCGGATTTCTTACGGACTCTGCACTTCAAGTGGTTCAGATGGCGCCGCGCGCTTGCAGCTTTCGGACTGCGACGACCAAGGTGTCGATTTCTTGGCGCGTGTTGTAGAGCGCCAGCGATGGCCGCACGGTGGATTCCAGGCCGTAGCGGCGCAAGGCCGGCTGGGCGCAGTGGTGCCCGGAGCGGACGGCGATGCCTTCCTGGTCCAAGGCCGCGCCGACATCCTCCGAGCGGAAGCCGTCGAGGACGAAGGACAGAACACCTGCCTTTTCCCGGGCGGTGCCAATGAGGCGCAGGCCGTGGATTTCCGATAGAGCACAGGTAGCGTACTCGAGCAGCTCGGTTTCGTGGCGGGTGACATTCTCGATGCCGATCCGATCGAGGTAGTCGATGGCGGCGCCCAGTCCGACCGCATCGGCGATATTACCCGTGCCTGCCTCGAATCGGGCAGGTGGCGGGTTGTAGACCGTGCGCTCGAAGGTGACGTCGGCAATCATGTTGCCGCCGCCTTGCCAAGGTGCTGTCGTCGCGAGCAGGTCAGCCTTGCCGAAGAGCACGCCAATGCCGGTCGGGCCGAACACCTTGTGACCGGAAAAGACGTAGAAGTCGGCATCGAGCGCCTGCACGTCCACGCGCAAATGGGACACGGCCTGGGCACCGTCGACCAGCACCCGGGCTCCGTGTCGGTGAGCAGCGGCGACCATCTCTCGCACGGGCGTGATGGTGCCGAGGGCATTCGAGACGTGGCCGAGGGAGACGATGCGCGTGCGGGGGCTGAGCAGTCGTTCGTACTCTTCCAGGATGATCTGTCCACGATCGTCGATGGGCGCCACGCGCAGAATCGCACCGGTCTCGGCAGCCAGTTGTTGCCAAGGCACGATGTTCGAATGGTGCTCGAGCCACGTGATCAGGATTTCGTCTCCTGCGCCAACGTTGCGCCGTCCCCAGGCTTGCGCCGCCAGGTTGATGGCTTCGGTGGCGCCGCGGACGAACACGATTTCGTTCACCGACGAAGCGTTGAGAAAGCGTCGAACTTTCTCGCGGGCCGCTTCGTAGGCATCGGTCGAGCGCCCGGCGAGGGTGTGCGCGGCCCGATGGATGTTGGAATTCTCGTGTTCGTAGAAGGTCCGAAGGCGCTCGATGACGCTGCGAGGTTTCTGGGTGGTGGCGGCATTGTCCAGCCACACCAGCGGTTTGCCGTGAACCTGCTCGCTTAGGATGGGAAAATCACGGCGAATCGAAGCGACATCGAATTGACCGGGTCCAGGGGACACGGCCGGGACAATCACCGGACGAATGTCGAACGCCGACGGGGCGAAGGCGCTCGCTGGAGCACTCG
>Ga0265313_10002747_pt1 | contig 14846 bp, 8 predicted proteins | sample 4123metaG_FD_203122 | JGI IMG/M metagenome (GOLD analysis project Ga0265313, IMG submission 203122) | Rhizosphere microbial communities from Carex aquatilis grown in University of Washington, Seatle, WA, United States - 4-1-23 metaG | ecosystem: Host-associated > Plants > Roots > Rhizosphere >...
CGCGACACGATCGAGCGCATCTCGACGAAGAACCTGAAACGCATCCGCTATGCCGACAAGGATCCGCGGGTGAACGAGCAGATCGACGAGATCGAAGAGATGACGTCGCGGCAGATCGAAGTGCTGCGCAAGATTACGAACGAGAAGGTAGCCAAGCTGCAGAAGGGCGACGAGCTGCCTCCGGGCGTGATCAAGCTGGTGAAGGTTTACGTGGCCATGAAGCGCAAGCTGAGCGTGGGCGACAAGATGGCCGGCCGGCACGGGAACAAGGGCGTGATTTCGCGCATTCTTCCAGTGGAAGACATGCCGTATCTGCCCGATGGAACGCCGGTGGAGATTGTGCTCAATCCTCTGGGCGTGCCATCCCGTATGAATGTGGGGCAAATCCTGGAGACGCATCTTGGATGGGCCGCACACGAGCTGGGCAAGAAGGTCGCAAAACTGTTGAAGGAAAACTCCGAAGCCGCGTATGCGCGTGAGATGGCGAAGAAAGAATTCGCCGGAACCGCGGTCATTGGGCAATTGCTGGAGCTGGACGACGAGATGCTGATCCGCGTGATGCAGGGCATGAGCAAGGGCATCTGGTTCGGAACGGCGGTGTTCGACGGCGCGCAGGAGAGCGAAATCAAGGCTCTGCTGGCGTCGGCGGGATTGCCGTCTTCAGGCAAGACGATGCTCTTCGACGGCCTGACGGGCGATCAGTTCGAACAGCCGGTGACGGTGGGCTACATTTACATGCTCAAACTGTCGCACCTGGTCGATGACAAGATTCACGCACGGTCGATCGGTCCGTACTCGCTCATCACGCAGCAGCCGCTGGGCGGCAAGGCGCAGTTCGGTGGACAGCGTTTCGGCGAAATGGAAGTGTGGGCTCTGGAAGCATACGGCGCCGCATACATCCTGCAGGAACTGCTCACCGCGAAGTCCGACGACGTTTATGGCCGCACCAAGCTTTACGAGGCCATCGTCAAGGGTGAAGCGGCAATCGAGCCGGGCGTGCCGGAGTCGTTTAACGTATTAATCCGCGAGCTGCAATCGCTCTGCCTTGACGTGGAGTTGATCAAGCGCGCGGACCTGATCAAAAAGCTGCCGACGCCGGAAGTGGCGGCGGTCGCCGACTAAAAGCAGCTCTCTAGCTGTCAGCTGGTTTTCAGGGTCCTTCTTGAAAGCGGTAAACGCCGCTACCCGGGAAGGAAGGATCCCAAAGGAATCCCGGGAGTCACGCAGTACCGCGGCGGGCAACAGAGAGCCTGCCAGGGAGGGTCGCCTTGTTCCGTTCGAACCCGTTTGAGCTTACGAGCCCCATTACCGACTTCGACGCCATCCGCATCATGCTGGCCAGCCCGGAAAAGATCCGCAGCTGGTCGCACGGCGAAGTGACCAAGCCGGAGACCATCAATTACCGCACCTTCAAGCCGGAGCGCGACGGCCTGTTCTGCGCGCGCATTTTCGGGCCGGTGACGGACTGGGAGTGCCTCTGCGGCAAGTACAAGCGCATGAAGCACCGTGGTGTGATCTGCGACAAGTGCGGCGTGGAAGTGACAGTGAGCAAGGTGCGCCGCGAGCGCATGGGCCACATTGAGCTGGCGTCGCCCTGCTCTCACGTATGGTTCTTCAAGGGCCTGCCCTCGCGCATCGGCCACCTGCTGGACATTTCGCTCCGCGACCTCGAAGGCATTCTCTACTTCGAGTCCTATGTCGTGATCGATCCGGGCGACGCGCCGGTGCGTGAGCGCGAGATCATCAAGGACGAGACCAAGTTCCGCGAGCTCGATCAGCAGTTCCGGCCCTCGGGCTTCAAGGCGATGATGGGCGCCGAAGCCATCAAGGAATTGCTCAAGCGCGTGAGCATTGACGAGCTGGGAGTGGAACTGCGCGAGCGGATGAAGACCGAGACCTCGGCGCAGAAGAAGATCAAGTTTGCCAAGCGCCTGAAGGTGGTTGAAGCGTTCCGGAAGTCGAGCAACAAGCCGCAATGGATGATTCTGGACGTGCTGCCGGTCATTCCCCCAGAGCTGCGCCCCCTGGTGCCGCTGGACGGCGGCCGCTTTGCTACGTCCGATTTGAACGATCTTTATCGCCGCGTGATCAACCGCAATAACCGGTTGAAGAAGCTGATGGACCTGCACGCGCCGGAAGTGATTGTGCGCAACGAAAAGCGCATGCTGCAGGAAGCTGTGGACGCGCTGTTTGACAACGGCCGCAGGGGCCGCGTGCTGAGGGGCGCCAACAACCGCCCGCTCAAGTCTCTTAGTGACACGCTGAAGGGCAAGCAGGGCCGTTTCCGGCAGAACCTGCTGGGCAAGCGCGTCGACTACTCGGGCCGCTCGGTGATCGTGGTTGGTCCGGAACTGAAGCTGCACCAGTGCGGGTTGCCAAAGAAGATGGCGCTCGAGCTGTTCAAGCCGTTCATCTATCACAGGCTGGAGCAGACCGGGCAGTGCACGACCATCAAGCAGGCAAAAGAAATGGTGGAAATGCAGGAGCCGGTGGTATGGGACATCCTCGAGGAAGTGATCAAGGACCATCCGGTAATGCTGAACCGCGCTCCGACGCTTCACCGCCTGGGCATTCAGGCATTTGAGCCGGTCCTGGTGGAAGGCAAGGCAATCAAGATTCATCCGCTGGTCTGCACCGCATTCAACGCGGACTTTGACGGCGATCAGATGGCCGTGCACATTCCGCTGTCGCCGGAGGCGCAGATTGAAGCCAGCGTTCTGATGCTGGCGTCGCACAATATTCTGTCGCCGGCGAGCGGACAGCCGATTACCGTGCCGACGCAGGACATGGTGCTCGGCCTTTACTACCTGACCAAGGCCAAGAAGGGCGGCAAGGGTGAAGGCCGCGTGTTTTCAAACACCGACGAGATCCTGATGGCGCTCGAAGCGGGCGAAGTGGAGACGCTGACGCCGATCCGAATTCGTTACACAGGCAAGGTGCTCGACATGGTCACGGCGTACGACGATCAGGATCTGACGCACACCGAGCCGGTGGACTTCGACAAGGAGTATCTGTCGACAACGGTTGGCCGCGTGATTCTGAACGACGCGTTGCCGCCGGGCATGCCGTTCGTGAACGGGCTGATGAAGAAGAAGGGCATCGGGCAACTGGTGAACTACTGCAACCAGAACCTCGGGCTCGAAGTGACGGTGGGCATGCTGGACCGCATCAAGTCGCTGGGCTTCAACTATGCCACGCGTTCCGGCCTTTCCGTGGGCCTGGACGACATGGTGATCCCGGCGAGCAAGTACACCACGGTCGACGCCGCCGACAAGAAGGTGATCGAGGTCCAGAAGCAGTATATGGACGGCGCCATCACCAACGGCGAGCGTTCGAACAAGGTCATCCAGATGTGGTCGGCTGTGACGGACCAGGTGGCCGACGAGATGTTCTCGAACATGAAGAAGGCGGACGATGAAGGGGCCATGAACCCGATTTACATCATGGCCGATTCCGGCGCCCGCGGATCGAAGCAGCAGATTCGCCAGTTGAGCGGCATGCGCGGACTGATGGCCAAGCCTTCGGGCGAAGTCATCGAGACGCCGATTACCGCGAACTTCCGCGAAGGGCTGACGGTTCTCGAATACTTCATCTCGACCCACGGCGCTCGCAAGGGCTTGGCCGATACGGCACTGAAGACGGCCGACTCGGGCTACCTAACGCGGCGTCTCGTGGACGTGGCGCAGGACGTGATTGTGACCGAGCAGGATTGCGGCACGCTCGAAGGCATTTACGTCGGATCGATCGTGGAATCGGGCGAGATCATCGAGCCGCTGCGCGACCGCATCATTGGGCGCGTGTCTCTCGAAAGGATCAAGGATTACGACGGCAACGTTGTGGTGGAAGTGAACCAACCAATCGACGAGGACATCGCCTCGGCGATTCAGGGCGCGGGCGTGGAACGGGTAAAGATCCGCTCCGTGCTCACTTGCGAATCGCGGCGCGGGGTTTGCGCCTTGTGCTACGGGCGCAACCTTGGCTCCGGCCGCATGGTCGAGCTGGGCGAAACCTGCGGCGTGATCGCAGCGCAATCGATTGGCGAACCGGGAACGCAGCTTACGATGCGTACCTTCCACGTGGGCGGCACGGCCAGCCGCGTGCAGGACAAGTCGCGCCTGGACGCCAAGAACAACGGCTTTGTGCGCTTCATCAACCTGAACACAGTGGAAAGCAAGGAAGGCGAGCTGGTGGCGATGAACCGCTCCGGCTCATTGGCCATTGTGGATGAACGTGGTCGTGAAAAGGAGCGCTACCAGGTGGTGTATGGCGCGCGGCTCCGCGTGCGCGAAGGCACGGCTGTGAAGCTGGGCCAGGTGCTTGCCGAATGGGATCCTTACACGTACGCCATTCTCACAGAGATCGGCGGCCCGGTGCAGTTCAAGGATCTGCAGGAAGGCATCACGCTGAACGAAGAAGTGGATGAAGTGACCGGCCTTTCGCGCCTGGTGGTTGCCGACTCGCCCGATGAGAAGCGGCAGCCGGCCATTGCCATCAAGGGCTCCAAGAGCAGTAAGCGCTATTTGCTGCCGCGCGGCGCTCACCTGATGGTGCAGGATGGCGATGAAGTTGGACCGGGCGATGTGCTGGCCAAGATTCCCAAGGAGAGCACGCGCACCAAGGACATCACGGGCGGTCTGCCGCGCGTGGTGGAACTCTTTGAGGCGCGCAAGCCGCGCGAGACCGCGATCATCAGCGAAATCGATGGCGTGGTCAGGTTCGGCGAAGTCTCGAAGGGCCAGCGCAAGATTTACGTGACGGCCGACAACGGAGACGAGAAGGAATACTCGGTGCCGCGCGGCATTCACGTGAACGTGCAGGAAGGCGAGCGGCTTCGCGCCGGCGATCCGCTGATGGATGGCCCGCTGAATCCCCACGACATTCTTGCCGTGCTGGGCGAGAAGGAGCTGCAGGCTTACCTGGTGAACGAGATCCAGGAAGTCTACCGGTTGCAGGGCGTGGCCATCAGCGATAAGCACATCGAAGTGATCGTGCGGCAGATGCTGCGCTGGGTGCGGATCGACGAAGTGGGCGACACGAGCTTCCTGCTGGAACAGCAGGTGGACCGGTTCCGCTTCAGCGAAGAGAACGAGCGCGTGCTGCAGAACGGTGGCCGTCCGGCGATTGGACGCCCGCTGCTACTGGGCATCACGAAGGCGTCGCTCTCGACCGACAGCTTTATCTCTGCGGCCAGCTTCCAGGAGACGACGCGCGTACTCACCGAGGCCAGCATCAACGGCGCGATAGACAACCTGCGCGGGTTGAAGGAGAACGTGATCGTGGGACGGCTGATTCCCGCGGGCACGGGCCTGGAATACTACCGCAATGTCCAGCTTTCACCGGAGCTCGAAGAGGCCGCGGCTCGCGTGCAGCAGGAAGTGCATGCCGAGATCGAAGCCGCTGAGCGCGAGTTGGAACTCATGCGGCAGGAAGGCGAGGCCGAAGAGATGGCGGCGGAGTAGGCTGGCATCTGCGAAAGTCTCAACACTCAAAGGCCCGGCGTAAAGCCGGGCCTTTCTTATGCGCATTTCCTGGATGGGTGGTTTGAGGCCGCGGCGTCTGATGCGGCCGTTCGATTTCCAGCGCGGGATTGCTTGACGGCATACATGGCGGCGTCGGCAGTTTTGAGGAGGCTGTCGGCTGAATCGGCGTCCTCAGGGTAGAGGGCGATGCCCACACTGGCCGAGCCGTGCACTACGTGCCCGCCCACCGCGAAAGGATTGTCAAAGCTATGCTCGAGGCGGTGGGCGATCTCATGGACGTCGGAGCGATTGTGCACTGCGGCGACGACCACAGCGAACTCATCGCCGCCGAGTCGCGCCAGAGTGTCGCCGGGCCGCAGTTGATGCTTCATGCGCAGCGCCGCTTCTTGCAGATAGATGTCGCCCACTTGATGGCCGAATTGGTCATTGACCTGCTTGAATTGGTCCAGGTCAATGAAGATGAAGCCGAAGATTCGGGCGGAGCAACGGGCTTCAGAAATCATTGCGCTCAAATGCTTCTCGAGTGAGAAACGATTGGGAATGTCGGTGAGCAGATCGAACTCCGAGCGATGAACAAGGTCGGAATAGAGGCGCGAGGTTTCGATTGCCAGGGTCGCCAGACCGGCGCCGAGGGAGAGAGCCGCGGTCTCTTCCGCGTCGGGCCTGATGAGCCGATTCGTGGCGGCGAAGATCGTCCCAAGAGCAGCTCCCGAGCGGCCAGAAATCTCCTGCTTGACGATTCTCTGCGATGTGATGATGGACGGACGCTTGCCCAGGGTCACCCCATCGGCGATCTCGCACCAGCAGGCAGCGCCGTGCAAGCGGAACGAAACCACTTCTGTGATGCATTCAATGATTTCGCCGAGTGGGCGGGAGTTATTGATGTCTTCGAGGATGCGGCTTCGCCTTTGTTCGAGATATGCCAGCGCCGCGGTTTTCTGCCGAATGCGACGCTCCAGCGCCCAGCTTCTAACGCCTACTGCGATGACCACGCAAAGCAACAGGCCGACGATCAGCATCAAATGACGGACATTCAACCACGGAGGCCGCGCGACGATCACGATGTCGTCGGCGTTGCGCATGAGGATGTTGAAGGGCACCTCGCCGTTGAAAGGATTCGCGTCAGTAAGCATGCAGATACCCGTGACGCGAATGTGCGTGCCTACGGGAATCTCGCGCATGGGGCCCAAAGGGACCTGGCTTGCTGCGCCAGGATGGCGAATGATGGCGGAGAGCAGATGGCCGTCGGAGTTGAGTACATATTCGTCTTGGGTGGCCTGGCGCACCTCGGTGACCACCTGGCCTTCTACGGAGACCAGGTCGAAGACGCGACCATGGCCGACGTTGCCGCCAAGGGCCAATTGACGCCAGGTGAAAAGCGCTGGCGAAACCGGCGCCTGGGTCGACGTTTCGTGGATTTCACCACGGGTTAAAGTCAGGAAGCCGTTTTCGACGGCGGGAAATCCGATGGCGTCGGCCACATACCCCACATGCAGCGGGCTCCAGCTATCGGTTGTGATCCAGACGCTCTTTGGGCCGTCTTCGAGGACCAGGGCTACCCCAGGCTCATAGTAGGTGATGATTCCGTGAACACGCTCGCGGCCACTCTCGTCATGGACGAGGTAGCTGCTCAACACCCGGTCCATCGGCATGACCTGGATGGACCAGGGGTCAACAGGGGCGTGTTTCAGGATCTTCACCTGGTCCAGCGACTGGACATGAAAGAGGATCCCGGTCTGCTGCATTTTGTTATCGAAGATGCCGGATTGGATGCCGGTGATCTCTACTTCGGCATCGAGAAGATCTCTGAGGCGGGAAGGGTCATCGCCGTCAATTGTGACGTCGGCATGCCCTCCGTCCAACAGCACGCTGAGTTGAGTGGTGAAGACGGGCGCCTGCGAATTTGGAACCAGGTCTGCAGACTCGATGACGGCACGAACGGTGACGAGCCTGCCGTCCGTTTCGGCGCGGATCATTTGCTCGAAGGAGGGGCGCACGGGCTTGGGCAAAGGACCATGGCTGAGGAATGTAAGTTCGGCGTTTTCAATGTATGGGCGGAAGCTCTCGTGCATGGTTCCGCGCACCCGGACGCGATCGCCGGGAACCAGTTGGTACATAAGGGAGGGATGGACATAAATCGCCGCGGCCCCTTGCTGGATGAAGAGATTCCTTTCATAGGAGCGGTAGCTGGTGACGGTGGCCTCACAGGAGACGAACTGGTGCTGACGGGCCTGGGCATTGGAGAGACTCGACGCCTCCTGCACGGTTGTAATTTGGCCAGACGGTTGCGACCGCGCGCCAGAAGCGCAAAGTAAAAGCACCGCAAACCAGAACACCATCCTCTTCATAACGCGGCTCAAGGGGTCTGGATCACACGGGTCCGGCCCTAAGGACCTCTATCGGCAGGGGATCGAGAACATTGAATCATTTGTGAGGGAATTCTGGCTGGCCGAGGAGTCGCAGGAACGGGGCGGAAGAGCGTCAGGAATGAGCTTTGGGCGCCAGCTCGTCTTCGGGCTGTTCTTCTTCGCCGGCGCGGGCATGGCCCAGTCGGGCGTATTTGGCTACATACATCGCGGCGTCGGCCCCGCGCAGCAAGCTGTCGGCAGTATCTGCGTCTTCAGGGTAGAGAGAGACACCAAAGCTCGCCGAGCCCTGAAGGAAGAAGCCCTCACCGATGAACGGCTCATGGAAGCAGCTTTCGAGGCGCGCGCGAATTTCTTCAACCTCGGACCGGTTGTGCACTTCAGAAACCAGCACCGCGAACTCATCGCCGCCCAAACGCGCCAAAACATCGAAGGGGCGCAATTGCCGCTTCATCCGCCGCGAGACTTCCTGGAGATACCTGTCGCCGACGAGGTGGCCATGCAGGTCGTTCACCTGTTTGAACTCATTCAGATCGATGTAAATCAACCCAAAGATTCCGGCTGTTTCGCGCGCGGTGTGAATCATCGCATCCAGAGTTTTCTCCATGGCGAATCGGTTTTGCACGTCGGTCAAGAGGTCGAACTCCGAGCGGTGCACGAGGTCGGAATAGAGGCGCGAAGTCTCGATTGCCAGGGTCCCCAATTCTGACGCCATAGCCAACGCTGCTTTCTCTACCGCATCAGGTTTGGTGCGGGCGTCGAAAGCGGCAAAGATGGAGCCCAACGCCGGTCCGGAGCGCCCGGGGATGGGGTTCTGGACGATGCGGAGTGATGAAGACTCCAAGTCGACCGGACGGTTGCCCAGAGCGGCTCCGCCGGCAACCTGGCACCAGCAAGCCGCGCCATTCAATCTGACCGAGACGAGCTCCGTAATCCGCTCCAGAATCTCAGCCAGAGGCTTGGAATGGTTGATGTCTTCAAGGACCTTGCTGCGGCGGCGCTCGACATAGGCGAGGGAGCCGATGCGGCGGCGGTTCCTTCTTTCGATGTACCAACCGCGCATGCCGAGGGCGATGACCATCGCCAGCAAGATGCTGACAATGGTGATCAGGTGGCTCACATTCAGCCACGGCGGTTGAGCGACGATCACGACGTCGTCAAAATCACGAATGAGGATATTGAATGGCACTTCGCCGTTGAAGGGGTTGGCATCTGCCAAGATGCAAATGCCGGTGACGCGGATGCGCGCGCCCAGTGGAACATCCTTCATTGGGGGAATCTTCGTCGATCCCTGCAAGGCGGAACGACTCAGGATGACTGAGAAAAGGTGGCCATCGGATTGGATAACGTACAGGTCCTGCGTGGCTTGCCGAACCTCAGTAACCACCTCGCCTTCCACAGAGACCAGGTCGAATACGCGACTGTGGCCATCGTTTCCGCCGAGGGCAAGTTCCCGCCAGGTGAAGAGGGCCGGGGTCACCGGGGCTTGCACGAGAGTGTCGCGGACTTCTCCGCGGTTGAGCTTTAGAAAGCCATCGTCAACGGTCGGGAATCCGATCACATCGGCAACATCGCCTACGTGCAGCGGGCTCCAACTGTCGGTGTTGATCCAGAGGCTTCTGGATCCGTCCTGGATTACCAGAGCTACGCCCGGCTGATAATAAGTGATGGTTCCCCGCACACGCATCCGCTGGGAGAAATCGTTCAGGCGATAGCCCGTGATGATGCGGTCCATGGGCGTAACCGGAAGCGACCACGGATCGGAGGGGGCGCGCCTGAGAATCTTGATCCCGGCCAGCGACTGAACGTGCAGGAGAACGCCGGTCATCTGCATCTTGTTGTCGAAGTGCCCGGAGACCGCGCCGGTGATCTCCACCTCAGTATCGAGAAGGCCTTTGAGGGAGCTCTCATCCCGGGTGTCGATGTTGGCGTCCAGAGGCCCGCCGTCGACAATCATGCGAAGGTAGCCAGCCGGAATCGGCGATCGACTGTTGGGTACGAGATCGGCAGAGCGGACGAGGGCCTTCACGGTGACGAGCTTGCAATCGTCTCCGGCGCGCACCATCTCCTCGAAGGTGGGTTGGATGGCCTTGGGCAATGCGCCGTGGCCGATGACGGTGATATCCGCGCTACTTACATAAGGCCTGAAGCTCTCATGGCTGGTTCCACGCACGAAGACACGATCGCCGGGAGTGAGGTTCAGATTTGTGGTGGCGTGCACATAAATTGCGTCGTTGCCATCCTGCACAAAGAGGTCTTTGTCATACGAGCGGTAGTAGGTGACGGTGGCTTCAAAGGCGACGGGGAGGTGCTGGCCGGCTTGGGCATTGGTGAGCGTGGCTGCGGCGTGCAGCGTGATCGCGGGCGCAGTTGCAGGCGAGGCCGCCGAGGCCGCCTGGACGGCTGCGAGGAAAATGGCAACCGGGAAAACTAAGCGTCTTGACCGTGCAAACTTCACTTTGCTGCTGCGTTCTTTCTACGCTCGGAGACGTGTTGCTGGTCTGTTGAACACCCGCCACATCCGTCGACGCCGGACGATCTGGGAGACGGCGGAATCGGAAGTAAGATAGTGAATTGTCTAGGAGTTATGGTACTCGCGCCTGAGCGGTTGGGAATAACACTTTCGGTCAGTCAAAACTTTGGTTTGGCCTCTTTCGTGACACTTGTTCCAATCGCATCGGGCAGCGGGAATTCCTGCGACAAGAACGGTGGTTCCGGGGAGGGCGAGAACACGAGTCTCTGCGGGGCTCTACACTAATTCTGGACCATTTAAACCACAATAGGGCAATTCTAAAGGAATCATGGCGAAGAAACTGCGTGTTGGAATTCTTTTTGGCGGCCGGAGTGGCGAGCATGAGGTGTCACTGCTATCGGCTGCGTCGGTCCTAGGGGCAATCGACCGCGACAAATTCGATGTAACGCCCATTGGAATCACCAAGGAGGGGCGCTGGCTTGCGGCTGCGGACGCGAGGGGCCTGCTGAATGGCGATGCCGCGACGGGCGGGAGGCGGCTACGCGCGGGCGACCCGGCGGCGACCCCGGGCGCGAAGTTGTTGCACGAGGGCATTCCCACATTGTTGGCGCCGGAACCGGCGTCCCAGGGCGGGGCCGAGAGAGCGATCGACGTCGTTTTTCCGGTTCTGCACGGCACCTTCGGGGAAGACGGGACCATTCAGGGGCTGTTCGAGCTGGCGGGTATTGCCTATGTTGGTTCCGGCGTTCTAGGCTCGGCAGCCGGCATGGACAAGGATGCGATGAAGCGACTGTTCGCACAGGCCGGACTGCCGATCGTGAAACATGTCACATTGCTTAGGGCCGATTGGGAGAAGGCGCCACGCAAGGCGATTTCGACGGTGGAGAAGGCGCTGAAGTACCCGGTGTTCGTGAAGCCGGCGAATCTTGGCTCATCTGTTGGCATCAGCAAAGCGCACGATCATGCAGAACTTGGTCCGGCGCTGGAAGTTGCTGCGAAGTACGATCGCAAACTGATCGTGGAGCAGGGTGTGGGCGGAAAGGCGACACGAGGCGGTGCGATTGCACGGGCGAGGGAGTTCGAAGTTGCCGTGCTGGGCAACGATGATCCGAAGGCCAGCGTGGTCGGAGAGATCATTCCCGGCAAGGAGTTCTACGACTACGAGGCGAAGTACTTGTCAGAGGGATCGGTGCCGGTGATTCCGGCGAAGATTTCGCGGGAGCAGAGCCGACAGATTCGCGAGATGGCCGTGGCGGCATTCAAGGCGTGCGACCTTTCCGGCCTGGCTCGAGTGGACTTCCTGATGGAAGCGGGCGGCAAGGAGCGGATCTATTTGAACGAAGTGAACACGATGCCGGGCTTCACGAAGATCAGCATGTATCCGAAACTGTGGGAGGCGACAGGGCTCGGCTACAAAGAGCTGATCACGCGGCTGATTGAGCTGGCGCTGGAACGGCACGCCGAAAAAAGCCGGACGGTTTATAGCAGAGAAGAATAGGAAGCAGGGAACAGACAACGGGTTTGCGGTGTCTAATTGGAAGGGTGCTGTTCGCATTTTTTGCCTCTGATCTTATCCGGATTTCGAGGAATGATTTCGATGACCTTACTCGATGCTCCAGAGTTCGATGCTGCGCGGGCAAAACGAAAAAAGCTGATCGCGCAATTAAGCGCGGCGGCGCTCTTCGTGCTGCTGGTAGTTTACTGGCTGGTGTGCAGCCGGCCTGTGGACTGGCCGTGGCACTGGCAGCGCTATATGTTCGGGCGCTCCACGGTGAACAAGTTCATGGGCGCGCTTGAGGCCAACGATCTTGCGAAGGCGTACGGTGTGTGGGTCCACGACGCGAATTGGCAGCAGCATCCACAACAGTACTCGACCTATCCCTTCAAGCGTTTCCAGGACGACTGGAGTCCGACGAGCCCAGACAACGACTATGGCCCGATCCGCAGCTACACCATTGCGCTCGCAGGGCCGTATGGCAACGGCTTGCTCGTCGCGGTGCTTATCAATGGCCGCAAGAGCGACGCGCTGAACCTGGACTACGATCCCAAGACCGGACAACTGAGCTTTGCGCCGCCGGGCGTGAGCTTGTATCTGGGGCCGTAAAAGCAGGGACCAAGGGACCGAGGGAAAACGGACAGCGAGTCAGCAAGTTAGCGAGTCAGCTAGTCAGCGGTGTTAGAAAAGCCAGCTCCTCGGCCCTGGTGTCAAGTGTTGATGCGGGCGATTTGGAGCGCGTAAAGAAGGCTCGTGGTGCGCTTGGCGAAAATGCACTCACCGAGATTCGCCAATTTCCGATGGGTCAGGGCCTGGGGCTTGCTTCCATCTCGGATGCTCGCGCCAGTGCTTGAGTGTCGATGTACTCCCGGATGTTCGTCAGCTTGCCATTCCGAACGGTAATGTCGAAGACCCAGTGGTCCTCAAACGTCTTATTCGTAGCTTTGATTTTCCCCGTAGCGAAGCCGACGACCAGAACCCGGTCTCCCTGCGCTATGAACTCGGGAGGCTCTGGGTACGAAGTTTCCACCGATTCGTTAGCCTTCTGAAGTACTTTCTCCAATCCCACGTGCCCGCGGTGCGTGCCGGCCAGCGGCCAATTCTCGCCCGGTATGATCCACTCGATGTCTTCGGCAGACAACTCCAGCAAACCTTGCTTATCGCGGCGGCCGATTGCCGCGAGAAAACCCTTGACAATCTGGACGTTCTTTTCGATGCTCATCGAAATTTCCCCTTTTCCCTTAGATCGGATCGCGTCCGATCAAATCAGACGATTCGGAGCCATCCTTCTCGGACCAAATCACACGGTCGGCGATCGATTACTGCTCCTTCTTGAACAAATCCTGGAAGATGAGCTGACCCCAAGTGCGGCCCCGTGCGTGCACCAGCGCGCAACCCTCGTTGAGCTTCCCCAGCTTGACGGGTGCGAACCCGAGTTGTTTGGCCAAATCCGCCACGGGAGCGACCGCGTCCTCGTCGTCGCTCGACAGAAAGACGACTCGATGGCCGCCCTCGACGATCGGGTCGGCAGCCAGTGTGGCCGCACCCAAATGGTTAAAACCCTTCACCAAACTAGCGCCGGTGAAGGACTTCGCAACGAATGCGGAGGACGGGAGACCGTCCAGTTCTTCAGGAGGAACTCCGAACGCGTTCGTCGCGTCGATGACTGTCTTGCCTTTCCAATTCGGCAGAGCTTTCGCAACCTCGCGATGCTCCCCGAACGGGACCGCCAGGATGATTGTGTCGGCCTCGAGTGCACTCCGCAGCGACTTGGCTACGACCGTGGGTCCGATCGCCCGAGCCTCCGGTGCCAGGGCCTCGGGCGGTCGACGACTCGCGACGGTGACTTCAATGTTCATACGGGCAAAGGCGTGGGCGAGTGCCTGGCCTATCTTGCCGAATCCTACAATTGCATAGCTCATCATGTTTCTCCGATCACGTGTGAGAACTAAAGTTCAAGAAGCGACCGCGCCGGGGTCAGACCTGCGCCATCCCTCCGTCGACGGCGAGATCCACGCCGGTGATGTATGAACTTTCATCGGAGGCGAGGAAGACGACCGCGGCTGCGATTTCCTCGGGCTTGCCTCTGCGACCGAGTGGAATCTGCGAGGTGAACTGGGCGACCGCTTGCTCGGCCTGTTCAGCGGTGAGGCCGGTAGTCGTCGCTAAGGCGGGGGTATCGATCGCTCCGGGGCTCATCGAATTCACGCGGATCTTGCGGTCTTTCAGCTCCGCAGTCCAGCCGCGCGCGAAGTTGCGCACAGCCGCCTTACTCGCGGCGTAGGCGGTAAAGGCTGGCAGTCCCAACACGTTTGAGACCGAAGAGTTCAGGATGATCGAGCCGCCGTCTTTGATGAGGGGAAGGGCCTTCTGCACCGTAAAGAACAGCCCCTTTACGTTCACGTCGAAGGTCTGGTCAAAATGGGCCTCGGTAGCCACCGCGAGTGGTGCCACTGTACCCGCGCCCGCGTTCGCGAAGAGTACGTCGATGTGACCATGTTTCTCTTTCACGACGGCATAGAGCCGGTCCAGATCTTCCAAGCGCGACACGTCGCCCACAACCGTCGTAACGTTTCTCTTGATGAAGGCTGCGGCCTCCTTCAGCTCTTTCTCTCGTCGACCAGTGATCACGACGTGCGCACCTTCTTCAACGAAGCGCTTGGCGGTGGCCAGGCCAATCCCGCTGCTTCCGCCCGTGATAACCACAATTTTTCCCGCTAAACTTTGTCCATGGTTGTTACTCATATGTTTTTTCCTTTTTTTCTCGTTGTCTTTTATGTTGGATTTACGGCCAGGCGCAGTGCGTCAGACTTGCGCCAGGCCGCCGTCGACTGCGACCTCGCTGCCGGTCATGAAGCTGCTGTCCGATGACGCGAGAAAGGCCGCCACCGCCCCGATCTCCGCCGGATCGGCCATGCGCTGGAGCGGAGTCATCGAGGCGTAGACCTTCTGGCCCTCCTCGCCTAGTGCTGCCTTCGCGAGTTCGGTCGCCGTCGGCCCGGGCGACAGCACGTTTACCCGGATGCCGGTGC
>Ga0265313_10002750_pt1 | contig 14827 bp, 12 predicted proteins | sample 4123metaG_FD_203122 | JGI IMG/M metagenome (GOLD analysis project Ga0265313, IMG submission 203122) | Rhizosphere microbial communities from Carex aquatilis grown in University of Washington, Seatle, WA, United States - 4-1-23 metaG | ecosystem: Host-associated > Plants > Roots > Rhizosphere >...
TGCGCGCCGGAGGGCTCCTGCGGCGCGTGCACCGTCCTCATCGACGGCCACGCCGTTGTCTCGTGCGCACAGAAGGCGACGCGCATCGAGGGCAAGCACGTCGTCACGCAGGAAGGTCTCGAACCCACGATCCGGCAGCAGTGGGCGGACAGCTTCGCGGTCGCAGGAGCGTCGCAGTGCGGCTTCTGCTCGCCGGGGATCGTGATCAAGGGCGAGGGACTGCTCGCGAAGCATCCCGAACCGACGCGCGACGAGGTCGCGCACGCCCTGCTCGGCAATCTCTGCCGCTGCACCGGCTACGTGAAGATCATCGACGCGATCATGCTCGTCGCGGCGGCACGCCGTGGCGAGCCGCTGCCGGAGCCCGGCGGCGACGGCGTCGGCGCGCGCGCACTGCGCTACCGCGCCGACGAGCTCGCGCTCGGCGACAAGCCGTTCGTCGCCGACCTGACCGCGCCGGGAATGCTGCATGGCGCTCTTCGCTACTCGGATCATCCGCGCGCCCGCGTGCTCAGCATCGACACGACAAGGGCGGAGGCCCTGCCGGGCGTCGTACGCGTCCTCACGGGCGCAGACGTCCCCGGCCGAAACGCGCTCGGCACCCTCACACAGGACTGGCGGCAGTTCGTGCCCGCGGGGGAGGTCACCTCGTACGTCGGTGACGTCCTGGCGACCGTCGCTGCGGAGTCGCGAGAGACCGCTCGCGCCGCTGCAGCGCTGATCGAGGTCGAGTACGACGTGCTCGAACCCGTCCGCGACCCCTTCGCGTCCATGTCGCCCGACGCGCCGCTGCTCCACGACGAAGGCAACGTGCTCTCGACGTCCCTGGTGCAGCGCGGCGACGTCGAAGCGGCGCTCGCGGAGGCAACGCACGTCGTCTCCCGGAGCTTCAAGACGCAGTACATCGAGCATGCGTTCCTCGAGCCCGAAGCAGCGCTCGCCGTCCCCGGCGAGGCGCCCACGCTGCACGTCTACTCGCAGGGCCAGGGCGTGTGGGACGACCGGCGCCAGATCGCCCAGCTGCTCGCGATCCCGCTGGAGCAGGTGCGCGTCACGCAGGTCTCCTCGGGCGGTGGCTTCGGCGGTAAGGAGGACATGACCGTGCAGGGGCACGCGTCGCTCCTCGCCTGGAAGACGGGCCGGCCGGTCCTGGTGCAACTGACGCGCAAGGAGAGCCTGCTCATGCACCCCAAGCGCCACCCGATGTGGCTCGACTACACGGCTGCCTGCGACGCCGACGGGAAGCTGCTCGCCGTGCGTGCGCGCATCGTCGGTGACACCGGCGCCTACGCCTCCGTCGGCGACAAGGTGCTCGAGCGCGCGGCCGGCCATGCCTGCAGCGCCTACGACGTGCCGAACGTCGACATCGAGGCAAAAGCCGTCTATACGAACAACGTCCCGTGTGGCGCGATGCGCGGTTTCGGCGTCAACCAGTCGAACTTCGCGATGGAGGGGGTGCTCGACGAACTGGCCGAGCTCGTCGGGATCGACGGCTGGGAGATCCGCTTCCGAAACGTGCTCGACGTCGGCTCACGGACGACTACAGGCCAGCTGCTGGGGCCGGGCGTCGGGCTGAGGAAGACGCTGCTCGCGGTCAAGGATGCCTACCGCGAAGCGCGCTACGCCGGCATCGCCTGCGGGCTCAAGAACACGGGAATCGGCAACGGCGTCCCGGAGGGCGGCAACGCGATCCTGCGTCCGGAGACCGACGGGACGATCTCGCTCTTCCACTCCTGGACGGAGATGGGCCAGGGCGTGCACACGATCTTCCGCCAGATCGCCTGCGAAGAGCTCGGCGTGCCCGCCGGGACGATCACGGTCTCGGTCGACACCGAGAAGGATCTCGACACGGGCATGACGACGGCCTCGCGTGCCACGGTACTCGGCGGGAACGCGGTGCTCGACGCCGCGCGCAAGCTGAAGGCGGCGCTCGAGACGAGCACGCTCACGGAGCTTGCGGGTGAGGAATTCCGCGGCGAGTTCCGTGTCGGCTGGACGACCTCGAACGACGCGCCCGACCCGGTCACGCACCTGGCGTACGGCTGGGCGACGCAGGTCGTCATACTCGACGACGAAGGAAAGCTCGAGCGGGTCATCGCGGCCCACGACGTGGGCCGCGCGATGAACCCGACACTGCTCGAAGGGCAGATCGAGGGCGCCGTGCACATGGGCCTCGGCCACGCGCTCTCCGAGGAATACATCCTCGAGGACTGCGTGCCGCAGACGACGACGCTGAAGTCGCTGCACATCATTCCGCCCACGGGCATGCCTCCGGTCGAGGTCGTGCTCGTCGAGGAGCCGCAACCGGAAGGCCCGTTCGGCGCGAAAGGCGTCGGCGAGGCGGCGCTCGTCCCGACTGCCGCGGCGACCGCAGCCGCGCTCCATGCCTTCGACGGGATTCGCCGCACCGAGCTGCCGATGAAGGACTCGCCCGCCGCGCGTGCCGCCGTGCCCCACCTCGTCCGCCACGAGCGGGTGCCGGCGTGACGATCACGCTGGCCGGCGCGACCGTCGTCCAGTCAATCGACCCGGCCGTCGTCGCGTCGCAACAGCTCACGATCGAGAACGGACGGATCGCGACGGGCGAGACGCAGGCGCGCCACCCGCACGACTGCTCGGGCTGTGTGGTCGTCCCCGGCAACGTCTGCGCGCACACGCACCTCTACTCGGCTCTCGCGCGCGGCATGCCGTACCGGTTGGAGTCGCCCGAGAACTTCCTGCAGGTGCTGCAGCGGATCTGGTGGCGGCTCGACCGCGCGCTCGACCTGAACTCGGTCCAGGCCTCGGCGCTCGTCGGCGGCATGGACGCGCTCCTCTCCGGGACGACGACGGTGATCGACCACCACGCCTCGCCGAACGCGGTCGACGGCTCGCTCGACGTGATCGCCGACTCGCTCGGGAGCCTCGGGCTGCGCAGCGTGCTCTGTTACGAGACTTCGGATCGCGACGGCCCCGCGGTCTCGCGGGCGGGCCTCCTGGAGAACCGCCGCTTCCTCACCCGGATCGCACAGGAGCAGCCCGCCCTTGCGCGCGGGCTCGTCGGCGCGCACGCCTCGTTCACGCTCGCGGACGAAACGCTCGCCGCCTGTGTCGAAGCGGCGCTCGACTTCGGCGTCGGCCTGCACGTGCACGCCGCGGAGGACGGGATCGACGTGCACGCGGTGGAGCGGCTCGCGGCGACCGGCGGCCTCGACGAGCACACCCTCCTCGCGCATGGCGTGCACCTTGACGAGCATGAGCTCGCGCTCGTCGCCGAGTCGCACGCGTGGCTTGCGCACAACGCCCGCTCGAACATGAACAACTCGGTCGGCCGCGCTCACGTCTCCGGGGTGGCGGGGCACCTGCCGCTCGGCACCGACGGGATCGGCTCCGACATGTTCGAGGAGTCGCGCACCGCGTACTTCCGCCTGCGCGAGGACGACCTCGGCGCGCCCGGATCGTGGCCGCTCACACGCCTCGCCGACGGCGCACGCCTCGCCGGCGCGATCTTCGGTGAGCCGCTGCTCGGCACGCTCGTGCCCGGCGCGCCCGCGGACCTCGTCGTGCTCGACTACGACGCCCCCACCCCGCTCGACGCGGAGACGGTGGCAGGCCACTGGATCTTCGGGCTCGGCTCGCGCTTCGTGCGCGACGTGATGGTCGCGGGCGAGTGGGTCGTCCTCGACCGCAAGCTGATCCGTGCCGACGTACCGCGACTCGCGCACGACGCGCGCCGCGAGACGGAGCGCCTGTGGCGCCGCCTCGACGCGCTCGAGCCGCACACCTTCGAGCCGAAAGGAGGCCGTCGGTGGCAGACCACGGCCGTGTAGCCCTCTACCTGCAGGACAAGCACCCGATCCGCGACGGCATGCACTACGCCCAGCTCGCGGAGTCATGTGGCTTCGAAGCGGTGTGGCAGGCGGAGAGCCGCCTCGTCCGCGAAGCGACCGTGCCGATGGCCGCGTACGCCGCGGTCACCGAGCGCATCGCGATCGGCTCAGGTGTCGTCAACAACTGGACGCGCAACGTCGGCCTGCTCGCCGCGACGTTCTCGACGCTCGACGACCTCGCGCCGGGCCGGATCAAGCTCGGGATCGGCGCCTGGTGGGATCCCCTGGCCGCGAAAGTCGGGATCACGCGAAGCAAGCCGCTCAAGGCAATGCGCGAGACGGTCGAGGCGGTACGCCGGCTGCTCGCGCTCGAGCGCGTCACCTACGACGGCGAGTTCGTCCACCTCGACGACGTCGAGATCGACATCGTGCACGGCGACCGCTCGCCCAAGCAGGTGCCGATCTACATCGGCGCGACCGCGATGAAGATGATGGAGCTCGCGGGCGAGATCGCCGACGGCGTCGTCCTCAACTATCTCGTCGGCCCGGCATACAACGCCGAGGCGATGGAGCATCTCGCGATCGGCGCCGAGCGCGGCGGCCGCGACCTCGACGACGTCGACCGGCCGCAGCTGATCGTCTGCTCGCTCGACGACGACCGTTCGCTCGCACTCGACCGCGCGCGCGAGCTCGTCACGCAGTACCTCGGACAGCAGCCGCACATCATGAAGGCGAGCGGCGTCGCGCCCGAGCTGCTCGAGGAGATCGGCGCCATTCTCACCTGGCCCGCGACGCACGAGCAGATCGAGCGCGCGATGGGCCTCGTCCCCGACGAGGTCGTGCAGCTGATCACCGCCTCCGGCACTGCCGACGACTGCCGCGCGAAGGTCGACGAGTACATCGACGCCGGTTGCACCTGCCCCGTGCTGTACCCGCTCGGCGACGACGTGGAGGCGATGATCGAGGCGTTCTCGGTGGTGCACGCATGACCGAGGCGTGGACACCACGCACGCTCGACGAGGCTCTGGCGATGCGCGCCGCGCACCCGGAGGCGACCGTTGTCGCCGGCGGCACCGACCTGATGGTCGGCGTCAACTTCGGCCGCACACAACCGACCGCGTTGCTCGATCTCTCGCACGTCGCCTCCTTGGCGGCCTGGGATCGCGACGACGAGCTCGTCTCGGTGGGCGCGGGAGTGACGTTCGCGCGCATCTCCGCCGAGCTCGAGGACCAGACGGCCCTCGCCGAAGCCGCTGCGACGGTCGGGTCGCCGCAGATCAGGAACCGGGCGACGCTCGGTGGCAACATCGTCACGGCGTCACCCGCCGGCGACGGCATCGCCGCGCTTGCCGCGTACGACGCGTCGATCGTGGTCGCACGGCGCGGCGAGGATCCTCGCCGCATCCCGTGGGACGAGTTCTTCACCGGCCCCGGCAAGACCGCGCTCGCGGACGACGAGCTGGTGCTCGCCGCCGAGTGGGAGCTCGTCGAAGGGCCCGGCACGTTCGCGAAGCTCGGGCCGCGCGGCGCGATGGTGATCGCCGTCGCGAGCGTCTGCGTCCAGCTCGACGAACACAACCACGACGTGCGGATTGCGCTCGGCTCTGTCGGGCCGACGGTGCTCCGTGCGACCCGCGCCGAGCAGCTGGTCACGCAACTCGACTGGGACACGAATGACGAGCAGGCGCTGCAGCACGCTGGTGCGCTCGCCGCCGCCGACGTGCATCCGATCGACGACCTCCGCGGCTCGGCCGCCTATCGCCGCCGCGCAGTCGAAGTCCTCGTCCGGCGCGCGCTCGGCTGGACACTCGCAGACCGAAGGAGGGTCGCCGCATGATCGTCCGGCTCACGGTCGACGGGCTCGAGCACGCAGCCGACGTCGACCCCGCGACCAGCCTCACGACACTCCTGCGTGACGAGCTCGGCGTGATCGCCGTCAAGAACGCGTGCGAGCAGGGCGAGTGCGGCTCGTGCACGGTCTGGCTGGACAACGAGCTCGTCTGCGCCTGCCTCGTGCCTGCGATCCAGGCCGACGGCGCCAGCGTGCGCACTGCGGCATCGCTCGCCGGCGGTTCGCTCGATCCGGTGCAGGAGGCGTTCCTCGACGCGGGCGCCGTGCAGTGCGGGTACTGCATGCCCGGTTTCGTCGTGACGGTCGCCGACCTGCTCGAGCGCGACCCGCATCCTTCCGAGCACGCTCTGCGCGAGGCGCTCTCGGGCAACATCTGCCGCTGCACGGGCTACCGCAAGATCCTCGCGGCCGCCCGCCTGGCCGAACGGAGGCTGGCATGACCACGGTCACGCGTGAGTCCGGCCGCGTCGGCGACAGCGCGCGCAGGATCGACGGCGTCCCGAAGACGACCGGCGAGTACGTCTACGGCGGCGACCTCTCCGCGCCCGGGATGCTCTGGGGCGTCACGCTGCGCAGCCCGCTCGCCGCGGCGCGCATTCGCAGCATCGACATTTCCGCAGCGCTCACCGCAGCCGGCGTCCACGCGGTCCTGACCGCCGCCGACGTGCCCGGGCGGCCGACCTACGGCCTCGAGGTCGCCGACCAGCCCGTGCTCGCGAGCGACGAGGTGCGCTACGAGGGCGAAGCGGTGGCGCTCGTCGCCGCCGACCGGCTCGACCGAGCCCGCGCTGCCCTGCGCCTGATCCGCGTCGACTACGAGCCGCTCGAGCCGCTCGTCGACATGCAGTTGGCACTCGACCCGCAGGCGCGCAAGCTGCACGACTTCGGGAACGTGTTGCGGCACGTGCACATCGAGCGCGGCGACGTCGAGACGGCCGAAGCCGAGGTGTGGGTGCAGGGCTACTACGAGACCGGCATGCAGGACCAGGCGCCGCTCGGGCCCGAAGGCGGGCTCGCGGTGCCGGCAGCCGACGGCGGCGTCGACCTCTACGTCGCGACGCAGTGGCTGCACGTCGACCGCCAGCAGATCGCACCGTGCCTCGGCCTGCCGGAAGAGCTGGTGCGCGTGGCGCTCGCCGGCGTCGGCGGAGCGTTCGGCGCCCGCGAAGACGTCAGCGTCCAGATCCATGCGTGCCTGCTCGCACTGCGCACCGGTCTGCCGGTGAAGATGACGTACGGCCGCGAGGAGTCGTTCCACGGTCACGTGCACCGGCATCCGTCGCGCACGTGGATCCGCTACGGCGCGACGCGCGAGGGCAAGCTTGTCGCGGCGGACGTGCGACTGCTCTTCGACGGCGGCGCCTACGCCTCGACATCGCCGGCAGTGCTCGGCAACGCGTCGACGTTCTCGGCTGGCCCGTACGAGATACCGAACGTGCGCATCGAGGGCAGCGTCGTCTACACGAACAACCCGCCGTGCGGTGCGATGCGCGGCTTCGGCGCCCCACAGGTCTGCTTCGCGCACGAGTCTGCGATGGACGAGCTCGCGGAGGCGCTGCGGCTCAGCCCGCTCGAGCTGCGCCTGCGCAACGTCGTCGAGCACAACTCGGTCCTGCCGACCGGGCAGGTCTTGACCGGAAGCGCGCCGGTGCGTGAGGCGATCGAGCGTTGCCGCGCGCTGCCGCTGCCGCCGCGTGAGCAGCCCGTCGGCCGCGACCCGCTCGACTACCCGGGCGGCGCGGGTCGCGTCAACCGCGGCGAGCACATCCGGCGCGGTGTCGGTTTCGCGGTCGGGTTCAAGAACGTCGCGTACAGCGAGGGCTTTGACGACGCCGCCGAGGCAACCGTGATCCTCTCGGACGCGCCCGGCGGCCCGATCGCGGCCGTCGAGACGGCGGCGGTCGACTACGGCCAGGGCCTCTACACGGTGCTCGCGCAGATCGTGCGCACCGAGCTCGGCGTCGAGGACGTGATCATCCGCCCGGCGACGACCGAGACCGGTTCCGCCGGCTCGACGTCGGCTTCGCGGCAGACGACGATGACGGGCGGCGCGGTCCTCGAGGCGTGTCGCGCCGTGCGGGCCGAGCTCGCCGAGCGCGGCGGGGACCTCGGCGGCGGCTCGATCACCTGCACGCGCGAGTTCCACCATCGGCCGACCACCCAGTTCGACGCCGAGGGCCAGGGCGACATCCACGTGAGCTTCGGCTTCAGTGTGCAACGCGCCGTCGTCGACGTCGACACGGAGCTCGGCCTCGTGCGTGTCGTGCAGATGGCGACCGCACAGGACATCGGGCGGACGATCAACCCGGTCGGCGCCGAAGGGCAAGTCGAAGGCGGCACGGCGCAGGGCCTCGGCTTCGCGCTGATGGAGGAGATCCAGGTCGAAGACGGCCTGATGAAGAACCCGTCGTTCACCGACTACCTCGTGCCGACGCTCCTCGACGTCCCGCCGATCGTGATCGACTTCGTCGAAGATCCCGAGCCCGGCGCGCCGTACGGCGTCAAGGGCATCGGCGAGCTCCCGACGGTGGCCTCCGCCGCGGCGATCGTCGCCGCGCTGCGCCATGCCACAGGACGACCTCTGAACCGGCTGCCCGTGCGGCCGGACGACCTCCTCGGGCTGCGGCCCGCACCGGCGCGCCCACGCGCACTGGTGCCCGCCGTGCCCGGCCAACAACCGGTCCCGGAGTACGCAGGCCTCGACCTCGGACAGCAAGAGCTGATGAAAGGAAAAGACTGATGCAGACACCAACGCCAGCACGCGTCGACCGGCACTCGCTGACCGGTCGCGACTACATCGAGACGATCGACTGGACGACCGATGAGCTCGACGAGGTCATCGCCGTCGCGAGGGAGCTGAAGGAGGCGCGTCGGAACGGCGAGTCGACCCACCTGCTCCTCGACAAGACGATCTACCTGCTCTTCCTCGACAAGTCGACGCGCACACGCAACGCCTTCGAGACCGGCATGACGCAGCTCGGCGGCCATGCGATCTTCCTCGACGCCGACAAGACGCAGGTCTCACACGGCGAGACCGCAGGGGACACGGCGAACACTCTGTCCCGCTTCGGCGAAGGGATCGCGATCCGGCACGACCTCGCGCCGTACGAAGGCAACAAGTGGATGCGCGAGATCGCGAAGAACGCGACGATCCCGCTGATCAACATGCAGTGCGACGTCGATCACCCGACGCAGACGATCGCCGACCTGATGACGCTGCGCGAGCATCGCGGCGAGGACCTGCGCGGCATGAAGGTCGCGATGACGTGGGCCTTCGCTCCGTCGTACGCGCGGCCGCTCTCCGTCCCGCAGGGTGTGGCGACGCTCTTCCCGCGCTACGGCATGGACGTCGTGCTCGCACACCCGCCGGGCTTCGAGCTGATGCCCGAGGTGCTCGAGGCGGCGCAGGCCGCAGCGGCCGCCGGCGGCGGCTCGATCACGTTCGCGCCGAGCATGGAAGAGGCGTTCGAAGGCGCCGACATCGTCTATCCGAAGTCGTGGGGACGCCTCGACGCATTCGGCGAAGGCTCCACCGCTCTCGCCGAGTCGGGCGCCTATGCCGACTGGATCTGCGACGAGGCGAAGATGGCGCTCACCCACCCCGACTCGCTCTACCTGCACTGCCTGCCGGCCGACCGCGGCCGCGAGGTCACCGACGCGGTGATCGATGGTCCGCACTCGGTCGTCTGGGACGAGGCGGAGAACCGCATGCACACCGCGAAGGCGCTGATGGCGCTGACGATGGGCGGCTACTAAGAGCGACAGAACCGGGAGCCTGGTTCGCAGGACGGCCGAGCCAGGCTCCCGCTGAATCTGATTCGGCACAGCCGAACCGGATTCACGAGTTCGTGCCGCCGCGGCCGCCGATCTGCCCCATCTGTGGCGTGACGATGGTGCCGGCAGAGCTCAGTGCGCGCACGAGCCACGCCGGAGACTGGGTCTGCCGTTAGGAGACAGTGACCGTCGCGGTCGCGATCAGCCGCACGACGGTGCCCGTGAACGGCGCCTCGTCGACGATCAGCAGAACGCGGTAGGTGCCCGGCTTGGAGAACGTGTGCCCTGCGAAATGCGGCGGCGTGCCGGTGCCCTCGTGGGTCAGACCGTCGCCGAACACGAGCTGCCAGGTGCGCACCGCCTTCGGCAGATGCGTCTGGATGTGGAAGGAGACGGAGAGCGGCGCCTTGCCGGACGCGGGCGACGGCGTGAAGACGAGCGGCGCGTTGCCGGTGCCGACGGTCACGGTGGCCGTCGTCAGGAACCGGATCGCCGTGCCGGTGAACGGGGGCGCCTGGTAGACGATCAGCACCGCCTGGTAGACGCCGTCGTCGCCGTAGGTGTGCTCGACGGTGTCCGGCGGGTCACCCTTGCCCGACTCGATCGCGCCGTCGCCGAACACGACCTGCCACTCCACGATCGGCACCGAGAGCTGCGCATCGATTGCGAAGGTCACGTCGAGCGGCGCGTCGCCGGAGCTCTGGTCGGGCGTCAGCTTCAGCGCGAGCTGCTTGGCGCCGCTCGGCGCCCACGCGGGCAGCGGTGCGGCCTGCGGCGTGATGCACTTCTTGTAGACGGCGCGACTCTGGGGCTTGTCGCCCAGGTCGAAGATCGAGCCGGGCTTCGACTCGTAGAAGTCCTCCGACTCGGTCGTGTGCGATTTCAGGAAGTCGCACATCTGCTGCACGAAGGTCGGGTCGTCGACGCCGAACAGGCCCCACTCGGGCACGGCGAACGGCTTCTTGTGCGCCTTCGCAAAGGTGAAGAGGTCCTCGAACTTCGTCCACGGCGGATCCTTGCCCGCCTCCTTGTAGATGTCTGCGCCACCGACGTCCACGTAGCCGTCGCCCGGCCAGTACGGCGTCGCGTCGCTACCGCCCGCGAGCGGGCTCCAGAGCACGCGCACGCGCGGGAAGGCGTTCGCGGCCAGAGCGGGCCCGCGGTAGGCGGGCAGCTTCAAGGCCGAGAGCTTCGCGGCGACGTCGGGGCCGCCGTGGACGATCACGTAGATCCGCGCGAACGCCTTGCGATAGGAGGGCGGGTCGCCCGACCACGGGTTGCCGGGGTTGTTCATCTCGGCCATCGGCCGGATGTAGGCTGCCTGCCCCCACGCCGAGAGCGCCTGGTTGAGCGCGCCGAGATAGCCGTCGCCCTTCCCGGCGGCGATCTGCGCCGGCGTGATCGCCACCTTCTTCGAGTTCCCCTGATAGGTGCCGAGATGCAGCATCGGGATCGGCCCGAGCGACTTCAGCAGCACGTTGAACGGCGAGCCGTAGCCCGCGCCCTGCCCCCAGCCGAGGAATGCCTGGAGCACGTTCGACTTCTGCGCGGTCTGCGCCTTGAACCGGGACGCGTTGCCGGTCAGCCCGAGGATCGGCTTGCCGAAGGCACCCGGAGTGACGGCGAGAACGGCGACGGTCAGTGCGGCAACGACGAGGCGGCGCAACGTCGTCTCATAGTGCCTCTACTTCAGGAGCGTGACAAGCACCGAACGGGTACGTGGCCCGTCGAGCTCGCAGAAGAAGATGCCCTGCCACGTGCCGAGCGCGAGCTCCCCGTTCCGCAGCGGGATCACGACCTGCGGCCCCATCAGTGCGGCGCGGACGTGCGACGGGGCGTTCTCCTCGCCCTCCTCGATGTGCTGCCAGCGCCAGTCCTCGGGGGCGATCCGCTCGAGCGCCATCTCGAAGTCGCGGGCGACCAGCGGGTCGGCGTGCTCGTTGATCGTCAGCCCCGCCGTCGTGTGCGGCACGTAGACCAGCACGGCAGCCGCGTCGGCGCCCTGGACGGCTGCGCGCACCTGGGCGGTGATGTCGATGAGCTGCGTGTGCCGCTCGGTGGTGACCGTCAGCTCCTGCACGGGGCCGTATCCTAGGGACCGATGGCACCGGACCCGCGTGAGATCGATTCATTCAGAGACCAGGCGGACCGGTTCGTCGCCGACATCGACGAGGAGTACTACCTCCACTTCGCCGGGCTGAAGGACACGCTCGACGTCGAGCAGGTCTACGAGCGCTACGAGGAGCTGACCCGGCTGGAGACGGCGCAGCACATGGAGGGCGCCCCGGTCGAGCTGTGGCGCTTCGCCTGCGAGGGCTTCCTCGGCAACCTGACGCGCGAGCACCAGGCGCGCGTCGCGAAGATCGAGGCCGAGCTGGAGGCAACCGTCGACGGCCAGACGCACCCCTACCGGATGCTGCGCGTCGTCATGTCGAACGAGCCCGACCGCGACACGCGCGAGCGGCTCGAGCAGGCGCGGCTGAGCCTGCTCGACGAGCACCTGAACCCGGTCTACCTCGAAGCGGTGGAGATCGACCAGGAGGCCGTGCGCTCGCTCGGCTCCGAGAACTACTACGAGCTCTACAAGCGCTTCGGCTTCCGCCTCGACGAGCTGCGCGAGGAATGCAGCGAGCTGCTCGACGAGACGGAGAAGCTGTGGGAGCGGGAAGGCGAAAAGCTGTTCCGCTCACGGCTCGGGATCGGACTCTCCGACGCGCGCCCGTGGGACGTCTCGCGGCTCTTCCGCGCGCCCGAGCTCGACCAGCTGTATCCGCCGGACCGCATGCTGTCCGCGCTCGAGGCGACGCTCACCGAGCTCGGCGTCGACCTGCGCTCGCAGGAGAACGTCCACCTCGACCTCGACTCGCGCCCGTCCAAGTCGCCGCGCGCGTTCTGCGCGCCGATCGAGGTGCCGGGGAAGGTGATGCTCGTGATCCAGCCGATCGGCGGCAAGGACGACTGGGAGGCGCTCTTCCACGAGGCCGGCCACACCGAGCACTACGCGCACACGAGCGCGTCGCTACCGATGGAGGCGAAGCGCCTCGGCGACATGGCGGTCACCGAGGGCTGGGCGATGCTCATGCAGCATCTCGTCACCGAGCCGGCCTGGCTGAACCGCCGCCTCGACGTGCCGCGCCCCGCGGAGCTCGCCAACGACGGCGCCGTCTCGCTCCTCTACTTCGTGCGCCGCTATGCGGCGAAGCTCCTCTACGAGATCGAGTTCTTCCAGGCCGGCGACGTGCAGTCGATGCGCCCGCGGTACGCCGAGATCCTGGGCGACTCCCTGAAGCTGCCCGTCAACCCGGAGAGCTACCTCGACGACATCGACGGCAGCTTCTACGTGACCGGCTATCTCCGTTCGTGGGCGTTCGAGGCGCAGCTGCGCGAGTTCCTGCGCGCCGAGCTCGGCAACGAGTGGTTCGCCAAGCGCGACGCCGGCGACCTGTTGCGGGAGCTCTGGTCGCTCGGGCAGGGCCCGACCGCCGACGAGCTGCTGAAGGACGTGACCGGCGCGAAGCTCGAGATGGCGTCGGTCGCCGACCGGATCCGCGAGGGGCTCGCTGCCTGATCGGTAGAAAGCCCGAGGTAGCAGGGGCCGCGGGCAACTAGCGTGAGCAGCGCCGATGTTCGGTCTCGACCAATGGCTCATGCACTTCTCGGACGGCACGACGCTCGTGATCGTGCTCGGCATCGCCGTGCTGCTCGGGCTGCGGCACGCGAGCGACCCGGATCACCTCACCGCGGTGACGACGCTCGTCACGAACGACCGCGGCGGCGCCACGCGCCTCGGGCTCAGCTGGGGCCTCGGGCACGCCTCGTCGCTGCTCGTCTTCGGCGTTCCCATCGTGCTCTGGCAGGCCTACCTGCCGGCGCGGGTCGAGCAGGGCGCCGAGGTGACGATCGGACTCGTGATCGTCGCGCTCGCGGTATGGCTGCTCCTGCGCTGGCGCCACGGCGCCTTCGCCCACGAGCACACGCACCTGAAGGTGCCGCCGCTGCGCACGCCGTGGCAGGCGTTCGGGATCGGCCTCGTGCACGGCGTCGGCGGCAGCGGCGGCGTCGGCGTGCTCCTGCTCGCCGCGATCTCGAGCCAGGCGGTCGCTCTCGTCGCGCTCGTTCTCTTCGCCGCGTGCACCGCGCTCTCGATGGCCCTGCTGTCGACCGGGTTCGGCTACCTGCTCGCGCGGCCGCGGGCGCAGCGCGCGCTTGGCAGCCTCGCCCCCGCATTCGGCGCCTTCGGGCTCTGCTTTGGTACCTGGTACGCGCTCGGCGCGCTTGCCGTCGTTCCGCACGCGTTCTGATTCGCTGAGCCTCGTTTCACGTCATAGGCTTGGCGGGCCGCCGATGCCGTCCCCGTTCGCACACCTTCCCGACGAGGCGCTCCCGGCGCAGCTGGCACGCGGCGACGAAAACGCGCTCGCCGAGCTCTACGACCGGTTCGGCCGCGTCGCCTACGGACTCGCCGTCCGCGTGCTCCGCGACCCCGCGCTCGCACAGGACGCCGTGCAGGACGCGTTCCTCGGCGCCTGGCGCACCGCGGCCTCGTTCGACCCGGCGCGCGGCACGACGTCGACCTGGCTGATGACGCTCGTGCACCGACGCGCCGTCGACCTCGTCCGCCGCGAGCACCGGCGCAAGACGGAGCCGCTCGAGGGAGCGCCCGCCGCCGCCGGCAAGACGACCGAGGAGGAGGCCGCGCTGCGCGAGGAGCGACGCCGCGTGCAGGCCGCGCTCGCGCAGCTGCCACCCGACCAGCGGGAGGCGCTGGAGCTCGCCTACTACGGCGGCCTCAGCCAGTCCGAGCTCGCCGAGCGGCTCGGTGTGCCGCTCGGCACGGTCAAGAGCCGCATGTTCGTAGGGCTCGCGAGGCTGCGCGAGCTGCTCGCCGAGGGCCCATGATCCCGATCTTCGACAACGTCCCGACGATCGGCGCGAGCGGCGCCATCGCCGCGGTGCTCGGGGCCTACCTCATCCTGCTGCCGCGCGCCCGCATCCTGACGCTCCTCTTCGGCTTCCTGCCGTGGCGTCTCTCGGCCGGCTTCTTCCTCGTCTTCTGGTTCGTCTTCGAGCTCTGGCAGGGCGGCTTCTCGCTCACCCACCCCGACCAGGGCGGCGGCGTCGCGTTCGGCGCGCTCGCGGTGCGGGCGTTCCAGGTGCGGGCGCCGCTCCGGCCGCGATGAGATTCGAGGAGCATGTTCAGCGGGCGATTGATGAGCTGCCGCCGAAGCTGGCCGCCGCCTTGGAGAACCTCGCGGTGGTCGTCGAGGACGAGGATCCGGACGATCCCGACCTCTTCGGGCTCTGGGAATCACACCCGCTCCTGCCCGACAAGATCACCATCTTCCGGAAGCCGCTGGCGGCCGCGTTCCCGGATCCCCGGGAACTGGAAGAG
>Ga0265313_10002751_pt1 | contig 14826 bp, 7 predicted proteins | sample 4123metaG_FD_203122 | JGI IMG/M metagenome (GOLD analysis project Ga0265313, IMG submission 203122) | Rhizosphere microbial communities from Carex aquatilis grown in University of Washington, Seatle, WA, United States - 4-1-23 metaG | ecosystem: Host-associated > Plants > Roots > Rhizosphere >...
TTATTGACGAGCAAACAAGAGGAGGCGCAGGGGTAAGTCTATTTCTTGTGAAGCGTGGAGAACGCGTTACGCCAGGCGCTAATGTAGCCGTCGATAGTCTGGTTGACGCCGGGGATGGGCAATACCCCAACCGTTAGGTTGGCTGCAAGTGGCTTGCTCGCTCCGTTTTCTAACACGTGCAATCGGCCAGTTCATTTTGCTAGAATTGAAGCAAAATTGTATGTTCCCGATTGCAGTTCCAGAATGGCTTGGCCGCCCTCGAAATTTTCGACCTTTACCCCCGAACTAAGCGCCAAATCCCGGCCGCTTTCAGTGACAGACTTGAGTTCCGAGGCGGGCAGGTAGAGTCGGGCGCTGGTGTTGGGCGGAATTTCGACGTTGAGCTGAAACCTGTCGGCCGTTCGCTTCCATGAGGTGGCAATCCGTCCGTGAATGGAATCATAGTGTCCATTAGCTGAGGTGAGATCCGGGCGATCGATCGGACCGGGACGGATGACGAAGCGCTTGAAGCCCGGCCCAGCCGGATCCGGCTGGATGCCAAGCACATCGCGGATGAACCAAGCACCCACATAGAGATACGAACTGTGGAGCTTCGAGAGGCCGCCGTCATCTTCCCACGACTCCCAAAAGGTCGTGGCGCCGGCGCGCAGCATGTTGCCCCAACCCGGGTAGTCGCGCTGGTTCACCATCGCGTAGATCAAGTCGTCGCGGTGCGCCTCCATGAGCGCCTTGAACAGAAACGCGCCGCCGGTGATGCCCGCATGGATGTGGCCGCTGCGCGCTTCGAGGATTTCCTTTTCAAGGCGCTGCCAGACTGCGACGCGTTCGCCTTCAGGCGGCACGCCGGCAACGAGCGCGATGGCAAGATAGGCCTGATCAGCGTTCACGTAACTGTGGTCCGCGGAGTTGAAAAACTCAGCATGCACGGCGCGGCGTGCGATTGCGGCACGCGCGTTCCAGCGCACGGCAAGATCGTCCCGCCCGAGAACGGCGGCCATCTGCGCCGCGGTCTGCAAGTTATAGATCCAGTAGCAGTTGTTGAAGAATAGTGTCTCACATGTGTCGCCGTTCACGCCCTTTGCGCCCGGCCAAAGCCAGTCGCCGAGGAAATCCCATTCGCCGCCCCAGCGGCGGAGCAAACCCGCTTCGACCTTGGTTTCCAAGAACGCGAGCCAGCGCTCGACGGTCGGCAGCATTGCTTCCAGCACTCGCGTGTCGCCGTATGTCCGATAAAGCTCCCATGGCAGATGCACGCAGAACCCGCTCCAGCCCGGACCGCCACCGCCCCAATACGTCGGCGCTGTGTAGGGCAGGTTTCCGTATTCAAGCCGCTTGCCGGAGCCAAGATCTCCGCCGATCTTGTTCACGCCCCACGCCGCGCTGTGTCCCTGCACTGCGCGCCAGTCCTGGGCCCACTTGGTGTAGAACGCGCCGAGTTGGTAGTTGCTAAGCGCCGTCGTGGTGGTCGCGTGGGCGTCGCCGCCGTAGCCCATGCGCTCGCGCTGCGGGCAATCGACCACGTAGCCGCCCAAGCTGAGACTCTCGAAGGTCCATAGCGCTGTGGCATAGATCTCGTTAAACAGAGGATTCGAGCACTCAAAGCTGGCCGCTCGTGTGTAGTCGCTTCTCACAAGCCAGCCGCGAATATCGCCCGGGACTGGTGCATGCCGAAGCCCGCGAATCGTGATCCAACGGCCGGAACTGTAATTGAAATGGTTACGAAAAGTGCTTCGTCCACTTCGTCCGATCACCAACACATTCCTCAGTCCGTGTGTGATTGGTTTGTCTTGCTGCTCGGAGAATAGAAATTCGACTCGATCACCCTGGGCGCCTCGGACTGCCATTTCGGTCCAGCCGGCGAAATTCTTGCCCATATCCACGCGATAGACGCCGGGTTCCGTTTCCGACAGGCTTACCGGCTTCACTTCGGTAACCAACCGGTTAGGTTCCACCTTGTCAGCTGAAATTGCCAGTGAAGGGGCATACACCACCGCCGGCTTCCAATTGGAATCATCCAGCCCCATCTCGGCCCAGCCTGGGATTTCCCGGTTCGCATCATAAAGCTCGCCACCGAAGTTATGGAAATACCAGATACCAAGCAAGGTGTTGGGACTGGGATGGGTTTTCCACGACCCGTCAGTAACGATCCGCTGCTGACTGCCATCATCAAAATCCACGTCTATTTGTCCGATAGCTATCGGCGCGCGCGGTTTGTCCGCGGTTGCGAAAGCCGAAAAAATGGACCAACCGGTCCCGAGCCACAGGCCAATCACATTCTTCCCCGGGTGGAGCAGATCGCCGATTTCATAAGCCACGTAGCGCGCGTTGGTCGAGTTGTCCGTGACGCTCGGCGCTAATACGGCGTCACCCACCTTGCGGCCATTCACATAGAGTTCGTGGTAGCCGACCGACGCTACAAATGCCGTGGCCCGCTTCGGTCGCAATGCAATATCCACCGTCCGGCGAAACCATGGATCCGGCAGTGTGTTATCGGGAGATAGCTGGTCGGATGGCGGAGCAACCGGGATATACGACTCGCCCGTGCCAATCCACTTGGCCGTCGAGTCAGCCTGACTAAGCAGGCCCATCGTCCAGCGCGCGGGAGCACTCCAATCCGACCAGTGTCGATCCTGGTCACGCACCCTCACGGTCCAGAAGCACATCGCGCGCGAGGTCAGGGCGTTGCCATGATAGTCGATGAGCGCTGTCTCATCAGAAACGACCTCCCCGGAATCCCAGAGATCCGCTTGGTTCGGGATCAGCAATGCGGGAGTGCTCGAAACGAGGACTTGGTAGGCGGTCTGGCGTAATCCACGCGCACGCTCCGAGCGGGCCTTCAGTTCCCAACTCAGGCGTGGTTGGGGCATGTCCAGGCCAAGAGGGTTGCTCAAGTATTCCGTGTGGAGTGCCACCGGAGCAAGGTCGCTCGCAGCGAGCGGAGAAAGGCAGGACAGCAGGCAGCTGAGCAAACCGAACGACACAGCCTTGCACGATGCAGCGGGAGATAAAAACCATGTCGATGCTGCTCCGGAAGGAGATGGCACACTTCCATCGGGGAAAAGACGCATGGTCATGGGCAGCTGCCATTGCGCGCCAGTTCACGTGACAGATGCTCTATCATGGCCCGACCGGATAGCTCGGTGTAGACACCAAGATTATGCGTCACTTTCGAGTGAAGCACATAGGTGTATCTGATCCCAAGCTCATTGAGGTACTTGAGAAATGGCCCATGCCGCAAATACAGGGAATCGTCCTCGCCGATGACAAAATACAAATAGAGGCGGTCGCGGTCATTTTGGCTTAGCGCAGACGCGTGCCTAAAGCAGTTGTCTCCTCCGAAATCTTCCGCGGTCTGTTCAAGCGAGGCCGCAAGTGAGGCCGCTGTGCCAAAGAGCTTGGGATATTTCAATGCCAGGCGCATCGCGCCACCGCCTCCCATCGAGAACCCACAGATACCCCGGGCACCGGGCTGGGCGATTGTGCGATATTCCCGATCGATGTAAGGAAGCAATTCACGCACGATGAGCGTCTCCGATTTCACATAGCTATCCGGCCAATCGCGGTAGCCACTCTCCGCTCCTCCGTTAGGGAAGATGTAGATGACCGGATCGATGCTTCCCGCGAATATTTCCGCATGCACGTATCGAGCGAGTCCGGCATCCGAACTCTCCGTTCCCGTCGAACCATGCAGAAAATACACCACCGGAAATCGGCGCGCTGGCTCCTTCTCATACTGAGGGGGCAAATAGATGTTGAATCCAACTGTGCGCTTCATAGAAGCGCTCTCAATCGTGCCATGATGCATGCCCGGGATTTTCAGATCTTGGGGATCATTCCATTTCCAGGTATTCGGGTCTTTCATCTTCGGCGCGCCGTCCGCTGCCTTCGCAATGGAGGAAAATAGAACCCAAAGCAGAGCCACACAGACCGCTGGTTTGAGGAACCACGCACTAGATTGAATGGCGTTCAATTGCATAGAATTAAGTTCCGGAGGTGTTTCGCAGGAAGACGACGGATAGAACGGTGAGTGAGGTTCTAGGCGAGCTCTTGGCTGGATCGAGCGGCCACGCAGTGTTGGCGCATCCGCTGCGTTACCCGGTTGGGTTTGTCGATGTGGGGTGTCGTAGCGATTATCGAACGTCCGTCCAGCCAGAAGGTTACGGATCGGCTGGAGGCAAGGAAATCGGATGCGCGTTTGCCTGCACGATTGCAGAAGAACACCGTGAGATATAAAGCGATTAGCACTGTGAAGAGGATGATGGCCCAATCGACGGAGAGTAATTTCATGGTTTGAGCCGCAGAAGAATAGGCATCATAGTGCTTGGTGCTTCTTTTCGGGCTGCGGCTGCCGCAATAACGAGCTGCCGCAGGGATGTTAAAAATGGAAACTCCACCGCAGCCGCATTCGGCTGTTCTGCGTGATCAAGTATTGCGACGGCGGCGAAGCGCCAGTCATCAGCCACCGTGCGCCCTGACATAAGTGCCTGAATGGCCTCGCGGCCAATGCGGCAGACCGCCGCGAGCGAACGCGTCATCTCGGTGCGGCCTTGCGCCAAAGGCGTCGCAGCGGCAGGCGCCTGGGCCGCGAGTTCGCCGGCATTGCCCCAACTTTCCAGTTGCGCAGCAAGCGCCGTTGCACCCTTGGCGTCGAGCTTACCAGGGGTAGAGAGCCATTGAGCGACCGAGGCATTGAGCTCGCGTGCAGCGCGACTGTCGAAACGTGACCAGTCCGCGAGTTCATTGAGCGGAGTGGATTGGGTGCAGTCGAGTTGAAGGTCGAGGCGACGATAGTCCTTCACCGGCTCGACGACGGAGGCGAGAGTGCGCAGCGCTTCCACCACCGGACTCTCCGAGTCAAGACCCGGCAACTCGATCCGGGGCCACTGGTGTTGCTGCAAGCCGGCTTCCTGCAGGCGGACATCGATGACGGCGAGCCTTCGATACATGTCGGGGATGTCGCACACCTCGCGTGGAGACCAGAGACGCTCGGCGATGGCGGCAGTGCGAGGCCAGATCCGAGTGTCGATGAACTCAGGTGTAACCCACTCGCTCCACATGGTGGCTTCGCCCCCTAGGATGTGTTGCTGCTGTTCGAATTTGAGGGTCGTATTGGCGGGCAACGGATCGGAAAGGTAATTCTCGGCTGCTGTGTAGTTGAGGTCGATATAGTAGCCGTGGGAAAGTATGACAGAATGGCCGTTCGCAGCGACCTTGGCGAGCCCCCCCGGGTCGCTCGCTTGGACTATGCTGTCTGCCGGCAGGTCAGGATGCAAAATCGCGTCCCAACCGACGATTCTCTTGCCATGGCGATGCAGGATTTCTGAGACGCGGCGGTTGAAATACGCGTGAAGGCCTTCGTTGTTCTTCAGATCGTGCTCTCGGATAAAAATCTGAATCCGCGCATCCGTCACACACTCGGCTGATCGTTCGTCCCGAGGGGCACGAATTGCTCCTGCACGAGTGGGAGCAGGGGGCGAGTCTAGCCGCGAAACGCGATAGGCGACGACGAATGACTCTTGTCGAGGGTGGCTTTGGGCAGGCATCGCAAAACCATCATCTCAAGCGTGTGCGTTATCGTCGCCTATGGCGGCAAGCGATCCAGGACCATCTGATCGCAGGCTCCCAATCGCGGTGAGAGCGCAGAGAGGTGTCCCGCCCCTCTGCGCCCCAACTATCGTACTCATCCTTGTATGCGAACCATCAAGTTGCCACATGGGAAGTTGGTGGTGGCGCTGTTTCTCCGAGCTTTTAGGCCGGAGTCGTTATTCGGCGGCGTCGACCGCCGAACAACATCAGCCAATCGGTCAGAACGAGAGCGTATTTGTGACGAACCAGGTCTGACCCTCCATGATGCGTTGAAGGGCCGGTGAGCCGTCAGGTTCGACGCTGACCGGCTCCAGATGCGCCTTCTGACCGACGTTCTGCACGTTGAGCTGGATGCGCCAGCGGAGCTTGTTTGTCAGCTTGAATTCGTAGCCAGCCCACAGATCGACATAATCCTGACTTGAACCCCAAATGGGCTTGTTGACGTCCAGGTTGGAATAGTCAGGAAGAAGACGGTAGCCAAGAATCTGTCCCTGCTGCCAACGGTAGCCGAGGCCAACGTTGGCCCCCTTAAGGAAGCTGTGATCGAACGCATAGTTTGTCACGATGTTACAACGCCATGGTGACATTTCCGGAACATATGTGCCATTGCTTCCCTCCAGGAACTGGAACGTCGAATAAATATTTGCCAGGTAGTATTGGCGCAGGGTCATATCACCGGCCGCCCATAGCCGGAGGTCGCCGGCTGGCGATTGGTACATCGCATACTGCGCATTGATGAAGTTGGCTAAGGCAGGCCCAATTGAAGTTTGCTCCGCGGTCTGTTTGGATGCGTTCGCGGAAATATTCCAATTCTTTGTCACTTGGCCTGTGAGTTCGATTTCGACGCCCTTGGATTGGTCGTCGATGCTGCCGGTTGGATACGCTCCATGGACTTGTCCACTGTCGTTGGGGACGCCCCAGATCCAAGCGCCGGGGTTCCAGTTGGGAATTGCGGTGTTCCAGTTCCCAGCTTTTGCATTGGCCACGTTGATGGGAAAACCATACGCGTTCCACCAACTCTGTGGCTGCAGCTGGGACAGGAACGATAGAGCCGCCGCCTTTTCCTTTACGGTCGAAGGATCATTCTGGAACGCAGCCGAGCTCGGATCACTGGCTGGCGTGCCATGATCTACAGAAGCCCAGTCCCAGTAGAACTGCTGGGCGGGAGCTTGGCCCGCGATGCCGGCGAGGTCGGTTAATGCGCCGGCTACGCCCCAGTTTTCCAGGTCAAATAAGTAATAGCTATTCGCCCCGAACACGGAGGCTGCGGGATTGCTGGACATGTTGGCATTATCCACAGTCGTCTTGTACCATACGACTTTCAGCGCCAGCCTGTCGTTGAGCGTGTTGATCACAATGCCAACGTCTTTGGTTTTACCCGTGGCGTTCGGCAGAGGATTCCCGTCAAAACCGTAACGGGTCTCGACGCGTGTGTTATTTCCGATGTCATAGGTGAGATTGATGTTCGTTCCCCACGGGAGCTTGTTGCGAAGGAACTTGGGCTCATGCAATACGAAACCCCAGCTCTTGCTGTCGCCGCTCGTTATGTCGGCCGGGTCCTGGGGATCCAGGCCGAAATTCATGTCCGCCGTGCCCGTGGTCGGACTAATCGTGGCATTGCCGTACTGCTGTCTCTGGGTGTCGCGGCGCCATCCGAAGGTGCCAGCAAGGGTGTCGTCCCACAGATAGCCCTGCCACGTCAGCCCTTTTGACTCGAGAGTTTGGTGCAGCTTGTTCGCGTTCGTGTAGAGTGAATTGAGGTCCCCCGGGTTGTCGGCACTCAAAATATTGAAAGTTCCATTCGTCCATCCGACGTAGTTGGCAGGATTCTCCGACTGGGTCGAAGCGATTGGATTGGTGGCACTACCCAACGTCGCAGGATTGTTCCACGGAGCCGCAGGATTCACATAGTTGGGATCTGACGAATTGAGCGAATACTTCCAGTGCGAATCAAAGTACTGGACGTTTACAGGCCCTGAAGGCGAGAGTGTAGCACCTACCGGCTGTAGGTTCAGGCCGTGGGCCGACGAGGCGCCAAAAAGAGCCCCACTGAGATAACTGATCATGTCAACGTTCCGGACGCCCGCGGACAGGGCGTTGCTGCCCCCTTCATCGGGCCCTTGGCCGTTTGCGTCCGGGTAGGTCATATCCACGGCATTCAGATTCCAGTACCGCTGCTCTTTGTCATAGACGTCCTTCGAGTATATGCCTGTGAAGACATGCTTGCCCAGAACGTCGGTCAGCCATGACTTCTTCAGGAAGTCGGTGGCGCGAAGCTCAGCAAATGCTGTAATTCTGATGTCCTCGCGGGTGGTCTGATCGCTGCTGCCAGTTCCATCGCCGCCGGTAAACGCACGACCGGCGTTCGGGTTGGTGCCGGGAGTGCCGGTGCCATTGTAGCTGGTTACACTCGTGCTGTACGGCCATGGGGCCTGATAGGTGTTTGCCAGCATGTCGACAGAGATGAAGTTGCCGAATGTGCCGTGCTGCGCATCATGGTAGTTCTGATGGTCATAGGCCACCTCGTAACCAAACCGGTTGTCCATGAATGATTGGTCGAGAGCGATGTTGAAGGCGTCCCAACCCTGCAATTGACCCTGGTTTGGGCCCTGCAGAAGATTATCGTAGAAATTGAAGATCGATGGGTCGGTTAAAGACTTGTCCTTGTAGAACCCTGCAGCGGCTCCGCGCGTTGACAGGTTGTTAGGAAAGTACACGTTGACAAGGTTGGAGTAGCCGCTGAGTCCTGTGATGCCAAAGTACGGCGCAAATGAGTAGCCATTGATCCCACTGTCGGATGCACCCGTGGGACCGATGCCATAATAGGTTGCAGTTCCACCTCCTCCGGGTGTGTTGCCTGACACGGCGGAGATGGGAGCCCCAGCATTTCCGTTGTAGGCGATCACCGGCCCGCCCCTATTCCCTAGGCCCGGCATTCCCTGTGCAAGCCAGAAGTTCGTCGTCTGACCGTCTAACGTCTTAGTCCCTCCTGTGAGTGAGGGAACGATTCCCGAAGTCCAAGCGAAGTACGGGTCATAAGTCGTCTCTTTAAGGCCGCCGAAAAACGGCGTGATCTGATCATTCGGCGGCGTCTCGTTGGGGCGGTTGGCCGTCACATCGCCATGCTCAAAATTGGCATGCAGGGTCGTCTTGACCTTGGAATTATTTAAGAACTTCGGATCATAGCGCAAGGCACCGAAGAGGCGGCGATCATGGTCGAATGCGGGCTTCTGTTGGTACTTGGTGTCGTCATCCAGCGCCGCGACCCGGATCGACAGTTCATCCGGCAGAATGACCTGGTTGAAGTCCAGCGAATTTCGAACACTGCCGAAGCTGCCATAACGATCCTCCAGCTTATAGGTATCCTGGAAGGTCGCCTCGTTGACATTGGCATTGATGATGCCGGCTGGGCTCCCGATGCCGAACAGGATGGAATTCGGACCACGCTGCATGTCGATACGGCCCACGTCAAACGAGTCCCACGGAATATCCGTCGCGAAGTAGTCGCGGGTCATGTCGGCGGAGTCGAGCCCGCGAACGCGGTTGTTTGTGTCGGGATTCACGTTCTGGGGCTGCCCTGCTCCGGCAATGTAAATGCCCCCTACGGCGCCGTAGTTGCCTTTCACGCCGGAGACTTCCGTATTGGTCGTGTAAATGAGCAGGGATTGGTTGTTGGTTGCCCCGGTGTCTTGCAGAAACTGGGCGGTAACCACGCTCAATGATGAAGGGATGTCCTTCAGGTCGGTATTGATCCGGGTCCCTGCGAGAGTCGACGTCGCTTGATACGTTCCCTTATCCTGCGACGTATCGACCATGAAGGGATTCATGACGAGCGGTTCTTCTTCTGTCAGTTGGGCGACCGAGGGGGTTGCGGCTTGAGGCGCAGTAGTCTCAGTCGATGACGGAGCGGTTGGCTGAGGCGCAGGAGCGGACTGCCCGAACGATCTCGGTGCGACCGCGAGTGATAAGACGGCAGCGGAACAAACTATGGCTGCCATAATATTCGGCGATAGACGATTCGTGTTCATGTAGGTCTGTTTGGTTGACTTGGAAATTGTCCGGGATCCCATGTTTGAAACGTCTCAGACTTCTTTTAACATGGAGGCGGGGGTGGGGCGTGAAAGCTAAGAGGCGTTCAGTTTAGTTGCATGATCAAAACCTTTCCAGTTATGGATTGATCTTTTTATTGCGTAATTTGATAAACGAACCGTTTCCCAGCATGTCCCAACCGCGACTCTTGCGTTTTTCCGAACGCACAATGCAAGGCCCACACTTCCACCTCATCACAGTGGAGTGGGCGCGCAATCGGCTGCCAGGCTACCATACGCATGACTACCAGGAGATATTCTGGATCACTCGAGGCGAATGCGAACACCACCTAAACGGCGCCCGGGAACGTCTTGAGGCTGGAACAGTTTTCTTGCTGCGCGCTAGCGATGCGCACCAGCTCCTGCCCTGGCGCGGACGCGGTGTCTTCGCTTTTACCAATCTTTCGCTGTCACCGGATGCATACGCACGTATGTGCCAAGCCTATCCTGAGGAATCTCTCCAATTGTATCCGAAGGATGGAGGCCCGATGCATTGGGTGCTTGCCCGTGCCGAATTAGAGGAGCTGAACGAGGAGGCGCGTGAGCTTGCAGCGAGCCCGCACAGTCTCTTGCACATCGACCGGATGGTACTCGGCATCTGGAATCGTGCGCTCCGGCGCACGGTCTACGCGTCCCAATCTGCCGATGTGCCCGAATGGCTGCATAGCGCCTTGCTCCAGGTGCAGGAGCAGGAGATCTTCTCGCGAGGCGTGTCCGGTTTCGTTGCGGTGGCCGGACGTTGTCACGAGCATGTCAGCCGCATCTGCCGGAGTCGCCTTGGCAAGACACCCTCGCAAATCGTCAATGAGGCGCGCCTGCGCAAAGCAAGTCATACCTTGCGCATGACCTCGCAGTCGGTCACGGAGATTGCCCTCGACTGCGGCTTCGAAAACCCCGCCCAGCTCCACCGGCTTTTTCGCGCAGCGTACGGGACGACGCCGGGCCGCTATCGTCGCGAATAGAGCCACCGCCGGCCCCAATAACGCCTGCGTTCTCGCCTCGGAAACCATCGCGAGAATGGGAACCATGCCCGGCAAATCGAAGAGCGTACGACGCGATCCTGTCCGCTTAGTCGCCAATTTCGCCTACGCTTAGTCCAGGGCTGAGCGGCGCCGACCACCGGACCTGTCCTCAGACGCAGAGGAGCCCAGCGAGCGAAAGTCGTGAGGCACTCGCACAGGAACGGCTTCTTGACACTCAATCGACGGCCAGTCGGATTGCTTCCATCCAATGTCCGCCATCGGATACGACCAGCTTTCTGCAAAACGCCTTTCCTACGTGTCCTATATCGGACGCCAGATATTGCTAAATGGCGCACTGTTTTGGTGCGCGACTATATGGGCGGGCGAAATGACAGGCGGGATTGTCGAGCAACCCCTAACTTCTCGCTCCGGTCCGCCCGGAACGACGATGTTCACAGAGCTTTCCTCCGCACAAACAGGAGTAGTCACCGAGAATGGCTATGACGATCCAAGGATGTGGGGTGAATTCTATCCGCAGTTTGCGTTTGGATCAATGGGTACCGGCGTCGCTATCGGCGACTACGACGGCGACGGCAGGCCCGATGTATTTGTTGTCAGTAAGACTGGGGGTTGCCGGCTCTTCCGAAACCTGGGCGGCTATAAGTTCGAAGACGTCACTGAAAAGGCAGGGATCGGTGGCAGCAGGACACTCGATGCGTGGACGGGAGGCGCAACCTTCGTTGACATCAATAACAGCGGACGCTTGGACATCTATGTCTGCCGCTTTAATGCTCCGAATCTCCTCTACATTAACCAGGGAGACGGGACGTTCAAGGAGATGGCCCATGCTTACGGGCTCGACGTTGTGGACGCCTCAGTTCAGGCGTCCTTTTGCGACTATGATCGCGACGGCTGGCTTGATGTTTATATTGCTACGAACTTGCTCGACCCCGCGAAACATCCCCATGGCCAGCGTGGCTATCTGTTTCACAATAATCACGATGGTACGTTCACCAATGTGATCGATCACGCTGGTATAAGTGGTGAGACCCAGAGCCATTCCGCCATTTGGTGGGATTACGACAACGATGGCTGGCCCGATCTCTATGTCGGAAATGACTTCAGTGCTCCCGACCAACTTTACCATAACAATCGAGACGGCACCTTCACAAACGTAATTGATCAGGTGGTGCCGCACATGCCGTTTTCATCAATGGGCTCAGATTTGGGCGATGTTAACAATGACGGGGTGATCGACTTGTTCGTCGCTGACATGGCTGCTACTACCCATGAGACGGATCAACGCGGCATGGCCGACACTCGCAGCCTTCGTAAGGATCCTCCGTCTAACTCTATTGAGGCACCACAATACCAGCACAACGCACTCTTCATTAATACGAATACGGGCCGCTGTTTAGAGGCCGCGGAGCTTGCCGGTCTCGCAGCCACCGACTGGACATGGTCGCCGCGCTTTGAAGATCTCGATAATGATGGCCGTCTCGACCTTTTCGTGACTAACGGCATGAATCGGGAACAAACCAACACCGACCTCCTCGGACGAGCCTTGGCGGCTGGGAGCCCCATGGGATACGTGCGGATTATGCACGATAGCCCGGTATTAGCCCAATCCCATCTTGCTTTTCGCAACCTAGGGAACCTACGTTTCGAAGACGTCAGCGCGGCCTGGGGTCTGAACCAAAAGGGCGTCAGTTTTGGAGCGGCCTTCGGCGATCTCGGCGGCGACGGCAATCTCGACGTTGTCTACTCTAATTACCTGGGTGGCGTTACCATCCTGCGTAACGACAACAACACCGGTCACCGGGTGATCGTCGAATTGCGTGGAACCGTATCGAATCGCTATGGCATTGGCGCAACCGTTAAAATCGAAAGCGCGCTTGGTTCACAGGTGCGCCAGCTGTGGTTGGCAAGGGGGTACATGTCGAGTAGTGAACCCATGGTGCATTTCGGGCTCGGACCTGACACGACTATCAGACGAATGACCGTGACGTGGCCGAGCGGACACGTGCAGACGTTTGTGAATCTCCCCGTCGACCGCCGCTTCACCGTGACGGAGCCCTCCCCACCCGTGCCACAATCGACAGAACCGAGAAAACAGGCTGCAACTCAGTTTGAAGAGGTGAGTCAAGCGGCGGCCCTGGCGTTAATGGCTCGCGAGAAATCGACAGTTGAAACCCAGCAGCAGCGCCTGATCCCTTTACGCTTGAACCGCCGCGGTCCCGGCATCGCCGTCGGGAACATATACGGCAACGGGCAAGATGACGTGGTCGTTGGTGGCACGACGTTGGATCCTTTGCGTATCCTGCGCAACACGGCCCCCGGACAGTTTGTGGCTGGTGACGAATCAGCATTCGCGATCGACACCGATACTGACGATGGACCGGTTCTTCTGTTTGATGCGGCGGGCGACGGAAGGGAAGACTTGCTTGTGACCAAAGGTGGCGACGCCCTGGCGGCGGACGCTCCCCAGTATCAGCCGCGTCTGTACCTAAATGATGGCCACGGTGGATTTCGGCAGGCGCCAGACGGAGCGTTACCTTCCCTTCCGATTAGTGTGGGCGCCGTGGCTGCGTCCGACTTCAATCGCGACGGCCGGCTCGGCCTATTCCTTGGCGGGCGTGTCCTACCCGGACATTATCCGCTGGCGCCAAGGAGTGCTCTACTGGCCAACCGCGGCGGCAGGTTTGAGGATGTGACCGACACCCTAGCCCCAGCGTTGCGCGACGTCGGCATGGTAACTTCGGCCCTTTGGACCGACGTGGACGGGGATGGCTGGCCGGATCTGCTGTTAACGCTCGAGTGGGGAAATGTGAAATATTTCCACAACAACAAAGGCAAAGGATTCGAGGACTTGACGGAAAGGGCCGGATTTGCATCCGCTGGCACCGGATGGTGGACCTCGATCGCCGCAGCGGACTTCAATTGCGACGGGAGGATGGACTACGTGGTTGGGAATGTTGGCCTCAATACTCAGTACCGCGCCGACCCCACTCATCCTGCCTTGCTCTATTACGGCAACTTCGAAAGTGGTAGTAATCCGCAGTTGATTGAGGCCTATTATGAAGGCGATCGACTGTATCCGTGGCGTACGCGCAGGGATCTCGGCGCGGCCATCCCTTCGATCCTGAGGCGTTTCCCCAGAAACGATGATTACGCCCACGCCACCTTGAATGAGATTTTGGGTGACAAACAATTGGCTGCTGCAAAGCGGTTCGCCGCAACGGAGCTCCGCAGCGGTGTTTTTCTAAGCCAACCAGACGGAACTTATCGGTTCGAACCTTTGCCACGGCTGGCGCAGATCGCGCCAATCCAGGGATTGGTAGCTGGGGACTTCGACGGCGACGGGAAAGCCGATATTTACGCGGTGCAGAACTCCTACGCTCCCATTCCGGCAATAGGACGCTTCGATGGCGGACTCAGCCAGTTGTTGCGAGGCGACGGCCACGGACATTTTACGCCGGTGCCGCTTGCTGAAAGCAATCTGGTCGTGCCCGGCGATGGCAAAGCTCTAGCGGTGCTCAGTCTCGATGAGGATGGCTGGCCCGGATTCCTGATTACGCGGAACAACAGCGCTACGCTGGCGTACCACAACAAGGGCGTACCAGAACGGCATTCCTTGCGTATCTGGTTGCGCGGTCCACCAGGAAACCCAACGGCTGTGGGGGCACTCGTCACTGCGGAGCTTGCCGATGGTTCAACCGAAATAAGCGAGGTTTGTGCTGGCTCCGGCTACTACAGCCAATCGAGTGCAGCGTGTTTTTTCGGCTATCTGGATTCTAACCCACTGAAGCAGATTCGAGTGCGATGGCCGTCTAGGATCACGACGCGGTATGACGGTCCACCGCAGTCATCGACGCTGATCCTCTCCGCGCCTAGATCGTGATCCGCGGGGACGCAGGTTGACATGAAAGCCAAAACGGACCGTCTTTAGCGGCGACTCTGGATACGTGCCTTGCGGCTCTCATTCGGGTGTGCTTCCGAGATGTCCGGTGATTCATCTGTGCGAAAAATTCATATTGCCTCCCTTGGAGCGATCGGTGCATGCGTGGCCGCTTGCATATGTTACGGCTGGTATCTATGGCGAGAGAACCAGCGAGCGTCCATCGTCAGCGCTTCGGTGCCCCCCGTTCCGGAACTAGCGTCGTGGCCGCGTGAGTACGCGTCACGCGTGC
>Ga0265313_10002753_pt1 | contig 14824 bp, 9 predicted proteins | sample 4123metaG_FD_203122 | JGI IMG/M metagenome (GOLD analysis project Ga0265313, IMG submission 203122) | Rhizosphere microbial communities from Carex aquatilis grown in University of Washington, Seatle, WA, United States - 4-1-23 metaG | ecosystem: Host-associated > Plants > Roots > Rhizosphere >...
GCACCTTCCGGGAATACGCTGCGCTGATCGACCAGCAGAACAAAGACCTGTGTACACTTCGCGGCTTGATGGTGTTCCACGAGCCGGAGAGACCGGTCAAGCTCGACGAAGTGGAGCCGGCCTCTGAAATCGTCAAGCGCTTCGCTACCGGCGCGATGTCGTTCGGGTCGATCAGCAAGGAAGCGCACGAGACCCTGGCGATCGCCATGAACCGGATCGGCGCACGCTCCAATACCGGCGAAGGCGGCGAAGACGAAGAGCGCTTCAAGCGCGATGCGAACGGCGACTGGCGCCGCAGTTCCATCAAGCAGGTAGCTTCGGGCCGTTTCGGCGTCACCGCGAATTACCTTGTCAACGCCGACGATCTGCAGATCAAGATTTCTCAAGGCGCCAAGCCCGGCGAGGGCGGCCAGCTTCCCGGCCACAAAGTGGACGAGGTCATCGCCAAGGTGCGCTTCTCCGTTCCTGGCGTGGGATTAATTTCGCCTCCGCCGCATCACGATATCTACTCGATCGAAGATCTGGCGCAGTTGATCTACGATCTGAAGAACGTCAATCCGCAGGCCAGAATTTCGGTCAAGCTGGTTTCTGAATCGGGCGTCGGCACCGTTGCGGCGGGCGTCGCGAAAGCCCACGCCGACGTGGTCCTGATCGCGGGTCATGACGGCGGAACGGGCGCTTCGCCGCTGACATCGCTCAAGCATGCCGGCACGCCCTGGGAATTGGGGCTCGCCGAAACCCAGCAGGTATTGGTACTCAATGACCTGCGCAGCCGCATCACCGTGCAAACTGACGGAAAACTAAAGACCGGCCGCGACGTGGCCATCGCCGCGCTGCTGGGCGCCGAAGAGTTCGGGTTCTCCACCGCTCCCCTGGTCGCGCTGGGATGCATCATGATGCGCAAATGCCACCTGAACACTTGTCCGGTGGGCATCGCCACGCAGGATCCGGCGTTGCGCAAGAAGTTCGCGGGCAAGCCGGAGCACGTCATCAATTACTTCTTCTTCGTGGCCGAGCAGCTCCGCGAGCTGATGGCCAAACTCGGCTTTCGAAAGATGGACGAAATGATCGGCCGCTCCGACATGCTCGACATGCGCCTCGGCGTCGATCATTGGAAAGCCAAGGGCCTGGACTATACGCAGTTGCTGTACCATCCTGAAGCTCCCTCGCGCGTCGGGCGGCGCTGCATGATCGGGCAGGATCACGGCCTTCAAGATGCTTTGGACGCCAAGCTGATCGATCACGCGCGGCCGGCCATCGATCATGGAACACCGGTCGAGATCTCGCTGCCCATCCGCAACGTCCACCGCACCGTTGGCGCGATGCTCTCGGGCGAAATCGCCCGCAAGTATGGTTCGGCGGGCCTTGAACCCGGCACCATCCACTGCAAGTTTTCCGGCACTGCCGGGCAAAGCTTGGGGGCATTCTTGGCGCGCGGCGTCACGCTGGAGCTCGAAGGCGACGCCAACGATTACGTGGGCAAAGGGCTCTCCGGCGGAAAGATCATCGTCTACCCTCCCAAGGCTTCGACGTTCAAGCCCGAGCAGAACATCCTGGTCGGCAACGTGGTTCTCTACGGAGCGACATCCGGCGAGGCGTTCTTCAACGGTCGCGCGGGTGAGCGCTTCGCGGTGCGGAATTCCGGCGCCACGGCGGTGATCGAAGGTCTGGGCGATCATGGCTGCGAGTATATGACTCGCGGCTTGGTGATCTGCCTCGCCGATACCGGGAAAAACTTCGCCGCCGGCATGTCGGGCGGGATCGCCTACGTGCTGGATGAAACCGGCGAGTTCGGCAAGACGCGCTGCAATCGCACCAGCGTCGATCTCGAAAAAGTCGATATCCCCGAGGACATCGAAACACTGCGCTACTGGATCGCGCGGCATGCCGAAGAGACTGGCAGCACGCGTGCCAACTGGGTCCTGGATAACTTCAACGAGCTGGTTTCTAAATTCGTAAAAGTCTTTCCGCACGAGTACAAGCGCGTGTTGGGCGTCGAGCGCCAGAAGGCGGTTGCTCATGGGTAAACAGACAGGTTTCATGGAGTACACGCGCGAGCTTCCGGAGCGGCGTCCGGTAGAAGAGCGCGTGAACGACTGGTTCGAGATCTACAAGGAGTTTCCGCTCGAGAAAGTCCGCACCCAGGGTGCCCGCTGCATGGATTGCGGCGTGCCCTTCTGCCACACCGGCTGTCCACTGAACAACATCATTCCCGATTGGAACGACCTGGTGTATCGCGACCGGTGGCACGCGGCCGTGCGCGTACTGCATTCGACCAACAATTTCCCAGAGTTCACCGGCCGCATCTGCCCCGCGCCGTGCGAGGCTGCGTGCGTGCTCGGCATTAACGAACCGCCGGTGACGATCAAAGTGATCGAGAGGACCATCATCGATCACGCGTTCGCCGAAGGCTGGATCGTTCCCGAGCCTCCGGCCGTACGCACCAGCAAACGTGTTGCAGTAGTCGGATCGGGTCCGGCGGGCCTGGCCGCCGCGCAGCAACTGGCTCGCGCCGGTCATTGGGTCACGGTATTCGAAAAGAGCGACCGCATCGGCGGCCTGCTGCGCTACGGAATTCCCAACTTCAAGATGGAGAAGCAAGGGATCGACCGCCGCATGGAACAGATGGAAGCCGAAGGCGTCGAGTTCATCACCAAGGCCAACATTACCGCGTTAGATGATTTGACGCGCGAGTATCAGGCCGTGGTCCTGGCGATGGGCGCCGAGCAGCCGCGCGATCTTCCCGTCCCCGGACGCGAGTTGAAGGGCATCCATTTCGCGATGGATTTCCTGACCCAGCAGAACAGGCGCAATGAAGGCGATTCCGAAGACAAATCGAAAGCGATTCTGGCAACGGGCAAGCCGGTGATCATCATCGGCGGCGGTGATACTGGCGCCGACTGTTTAGGCACCTCTCATCGTCAAAAAGCCTCGAGCGTTCACCAGTTCGAGATTCTCCCCAAGCCTCCCGAGGATCGCGCGCCGACGACTCCTTGGCCCATGTGGCCGCTGCAACTGCGCATCGAAAGCTCGCATGAAGAGGGCGGCGTGCGCGAATGGGCCATGGCCACCACCAAGTTCGAGGGCGACGCGAAAGGGAACGTGAAGAAGCTCCACGGCGTGCGCGTGGGTCCCGGGCCGAAGTTCGCGCCGGTCAAGGGCAGCGAGTTTACACTGGATGCCGAACTGGTGCTGCTCGCCATGGGCTTCACGGGTCCAGTGAAACCCGGCTTGATCGAAAAAGCCGGCATCCAATTGGACCAGCGCGGCAACATAGCCACTGAGAACTACCAGTCGTCGATACCAGGTGTGTTCGCGGCGGGCGACGCGCGCCGTGGGCAGTCGCTGGTGGTGTGGGCGATCGCCGAAGGCCGCAAGGCCGCGGAAGCCGCGAATGAATATCTAGCTAAAACCTCTTAGCCGCATGCGAAGCCTCATTTCATCCGGTTCTCCGCTGGAGCGGGACATCGGCTACTCCCGAGCCGTCGTGGACGGCGATTGGGTCTTTGTATCCGGCACGACCGGCTTCGACTACCAAACGATGACGATCTCAAGCGATGTCATCGACCAAGCCGAGCAGTGCTTTCGCAACATCGAGCGGGCTTTGCGGGAAGCCGGCAGCGATTTCGCCGAAGTGGTTCGCGTCCACTACATTCTGCCGCGTCTCGATGATTTCCAGCTTGCTGGCCGGTGCTGCGCAAGTACTTCGGCGAGGTTCGGCCGGCCGCGACGATGATCTCTGCCGGGCTCGCTGACCCGCGCATGAAGATTGAAATCGAGGTCACCGCGCGCAAGTCCGGACCCTAGACTGTGCGTCTGCGGCATTTGCGTTTATTCGCGTTCATTTGCGGCCTATCTGAGGCACACCAAGCTGTTGGCAGATTTTCGCAGCCAGCCGATTATCGATTTCAGAATGCCGCGGCACCGGCGCCTTGGCCCCGCTGGCCGAATTCACGAATATGGAATGCCGGCCACCCTCGCGCTCCAATCGGCAACCATGCCGCTGCAGGTGATCGAGCAGCTGATGACGCTTCACGACCGGGGAACGCCTGCTCCAACGGAGAGCGGCAGCAGCTCCACAAGATCCGCATCGAGTGCCGCCGCAACCGGATCGGGAATGGGCAAAGGCTTGCCTTCTTCCAGGAACAACTGAGCCATTTCTTCCAGCGCGCTGGCGATCATTACCCGGGCATCCGCCAAGTCGAAACCCTGGCTGCAGACACCGGGGAAATCGAGCACCTCGGCGACCACCATCCGGTCATCCCCACGAGGGAGAAAGTACGCGACGTGATACCGCAGCATGTCTTTCATGATACGACTCGCAGCTCATTTGCGTTCATTTGCGGCCTTACCAATCCGGCGTAGTGAACGAATCGGTCACGGTCAGTTCGCCCACCCGCAAACGCGCAATCGTAAGATCCTCGATCGAGACCGACTTCGCATTTGCTCTGCCGACCATCAGTCTGCCGATCACCAGGCGGCCAATGGCCAACGCGCCTATCGCCAATGCACCGACGGCAAGAGCGCCCAAGGCATTCGCGCCCACCGCGGCACGGCCAATCGTAATCTGCCGAAACTTGTTAGTCCGAAACATAGAACGTACCTGTCCAAATTATCCTCGATTCCCGCTGATGTTACAGTTCCTATATGGCCGGGCACACAGGCGACCAGGGCGAAGTCACGCGCCTGTTGGGGGATCTGGGACGGGGCGATAAGGACGCCGTCAACCAGCTCTTGCCGCTGGTCTATGACGAGCTGCATCGCCTGGCCCGTTCCTACTTCCGCCGCGAGCGTGGCGAACATACGCTGCAACCTACGGCCCTGGTCCACGAAGCCTACATCCGCCTGGTCGACCAGCGTGCGCCGCTCGAAAGCAAGGGACATTTTCTGGCCGTCGCGGCCACCCAGATGCGGCGTATCCTGCTCGATTACGCCCGCAAGCATCACGCGGCCCGGCGCGGCGGCGCGGGTCAGAAAGTGCTGCTCGAAGATACGATGGCGATCTCGCACCAGAAGCCGGTGGACATCATCGCCCTGGACGCTGCTCTGCTCAAGCTCCACACGCTCGACGCCGATCAGTCCCAGGTCGTCGAGCTACGATTCTTCGGCGGATTGTCGGTGGAGGAAACCGCAGAGGTGATGGGCAACTCGCCCGCCACCGTCAAACGCGCCTGGAGTTCCGCGCGCGCGTTCCTGCATCGCGAAATCACGGGAGGCTCTCTTGACGCCCGAGCGATGGGCGCAGATTCGTCAGATCTTTGACGGCGCGCTGGAGCGATCCGAAGTAGACAGGGCGGCGTATCTCCGGGTGGTGTGCGCCCGCGATGACGATCTGCGCCGCGAAGTCGAAAGCCTGCTTGCAAGCCACGATTCCGCGGGCGATTTTCTCGATAAGCCAGCGGCTAATCTTGCCGGATCCGGCCAGACCCTCATCAGCTCCGGCATCGATATTCAGGAGTACCCGCCGGGCCATCGCGTCGGCGCCTACGAGTTGCAAAAGTGCATCGGACGTGGAGGCATGGGATCGGTATGGCTCGCCACGCGCTCCGATAACGAATTCAAGAAGAAGGTGGCGATAAAACTAGTCAAAAGAGGGATGGATACCCAGGAAATCCTGCGTCGCTTTCGCTTGGAGCGCCAGGTACTGGCTGGCCTGACCCATTCCAACATCGCGGCGCTGATCGATGGCGGATCCACGCCCGACGGCCTTCCGTACCTGGTGATGGAGTACGTCGACGGCATTCGCATCGACCGTTACTGCGAGCAGCACAAGAGCACCATCACCGAGAGACTCAAACTGTTCCGCGATGTCTGTGCCGCCGTGCAGTACGCCCATGGAAACCTGGTGGTTCACCGCGATCTCAAAGCCGGAAACATTCTGGTCACGGCGGACGGAACGCCCAAGCTCCTGGACTTCGGCATCGCCAAGCTCATTCGCACCGAATTCGATACCCTTGCCGCGGCCGAAACGCGCCCAGAGCTGCGCCCCATGACGCTCGATTACGCCAGTCCCGAGCAGGTTCGCGGCGAGCCGATCACAACCGCTACCGACGTCTACTCTCTCGGCGTCCTTCTCTATAAACTGCTCACCGGGAAATCGCCGTATGGACTCGCCGCGAGGTCCGATAGCGCGCTGCGCAAAGCCATCTGTGAACAGGAGCCGCTCAAGCCCAGCGCCGTGGTGCTGACCGACGAAAAGGCGGTGATCCCGGAGGCAACTCAAAAAATCGACGTGGCCCACGAAGAGACGCGCGACAAGGCTCGGCGCCGGTTGAAGAAGAAGCTCGCGGGTGATCTCGATATGATCGTCTTGATGGCGCTGCGCAAGGAGCCTCTGCGCCGCTACGCCTCGGTCGAGCAGTTTTCCGGCGATATCCGCCGGTACCTCGAAGGCCGCCCGGTCATCGCCCGGAGCGATACCTTCGGCTACCGCGCCGCGAGATTCATCCGCCGCAATGTTGTAGCGGTCGCGGCGGCTACAGTGGCTGCGTTGACGCTCTTCGGCGCGACGATTTTCGAGCTGCGGTCCGCCGAGCGCGCCGCACAGCAAGACTTGGTTGACGAACAACACTTGAAGGTGCTCGAAACTGAATCGCTTGGCCAGCAGCGCGAGTTGATGGATGCTTATTTCAAATTGGCTGGATCACAAAGCGGGCCGGAGGCACTCGAAACCTATCGAACCGCGCTGGCCTCGGCCCGGGCGTTCGAGCAGAATCATCCCGGCAACCAGACGGCGACCGAGTTCATCGCACGCGCCGCTGTGAAAGTCGGCGATCTTGCCCCAGAGCAGGCGCTCGATCTATTCACGGAGGCGCGTTCGCGTCTCGAGCCCGTGCCAGACTTGGATCCGGCCAGTTACTTTTCCGCATTCGAAGGGCTCGGTCGCGCACAGCTCAGGAACCACGACGTCCTGGGCGCGTTGGCCAGCTTCAGCCGGGCGCTGCAAATCGCCGAAGCCCACGGAAACCAGCGCGATCTGGCATCGGCCAACTTCTGGGTTGGAACCGTCTTGGCGTACAACGGTGAAACCGAAGCCGGCGCGGCGAAACTACGCAAGGCATTCGAGCTCTATCGCGACCTAGCGGGCGCTCGAATAAATCCCGCGGAAGACTCGCCCGCCGGATATCGCAAAGCCTTGGCGGACTTGGCCACCCAAGCCCCACCCGATCTTCGCCAGGCCATCGAGGCCGAGTTGCGCGAGTCGACCCTAGTGGCTGTCTAGCCCGTAGATGATCGGTTGGGTCTAGAGGACCCCCGGCAATCTGGCCGAACTTCTGCTGCACTTCGTCGGCTTCCATAGGATCAGCTTGCCGCGGAACTGACGGTGTGTTCTCCTGGAGTTCCCCATGCCAAACTCACCACAAACCGACCGTCCCCTAGGTTTCAACACGCGAGCTCTCCATGCAGGTTACACGCCCGACCCGACGACCAAGGCGCGTGCGGTGCCCATCTACCAGACCACATCGTTTGTATTCGACAGTTCCGAGCATGCGGCCGCCTTGTTCGGGTTGCAGCAATTCGGCAATATCTATACGCGCATCATGAATCCGACCACCGACGTTCTGGAGCAGCGCGTCGCATCGCTCGAAAACGGCGTGGCGGGCCTGGCGGTAGCGAGCGGTCAATCCGCCCAGCTGATTGCAATTTCGAGCTTGATGGAGGCGGGCGACCACATGGTAGCGGCCAGCACTCTATACGGAGGTACTTACACGCAGTTTGACGTCAGCTTTCGCAGGTTCGGCTACGACGTGACTTTCGTCGAGCCGGACGATCCGGAAAACTTTCGTAAGGCGATCAAACCCAACACCAAGCTCCTGTACGGGGAAACTATCAGCAACCCGCGCGGCAATGTACTCGATATCGAAGCTGTGGCGAAGATCGCCCACAGCGCCAATGTGCCCCTGGTCATCGACAACACGTTTGCGACACCTTATGTTTGCCGGCCGATCGATTATGGCGCCGACATCGTGGTCCACTCGTTGACCAAGTTCATGGGCGGACACGGCACCTCGATCGGCGGGGCCATCGTGGACGGTGGAAAGTTCGATTGGTCGAAGAGCAGCCACCCGCAAATCAATACTCCTTCGCCGGCCTATCACGGCATGAACTTCAGCGCGGTCTTTGGCGCCATTGCCTTCATCATTCGCTGCCGCGTGGAAGGGCTGCGCGACCTCGGTCCATGCCTGAGCCCTTTCAACGCGTTTCAGTTCATTCAAGGAATTGAGACGCTTGGCCTGCGCATGGATCGCCACTTGTCGAACGCTTTAGCAGTCGCGCAGCACCTGCAGAACCACGCCCTAGTCAGCTGGATCAAGTATCCGTCGCTGCCCTCCAGCCCGTATTTCAAGTTGGCGCAGAAATACACGCCGAAGGGCGGTGGCGCGGTCTTTTCGTTCGGAATCAAAGGCGGTTTCGAAGCCGCCAAGAAGTTTATCGACAGCCTCAAAGTCTTCAGTCATCTGGCGAATGTCGGTGATGCGCGTAGTCTCGTGATCCACCCATCCTCGACCACGCACCAACAAATGTCACGCGAACACCAGGAGGCTGCCGGCGTGACAGAAGATCTGATCCGAGTATCGATTGGCCTGGAAGATATCGACGATATCCTCTGGGACCTCGACCAAGCCCTGGTGGTGTCTCAGGGATAATCTGCGCGAGTTTCTACTGCTGCGGCGCGGCGTCGTTGGACGACCCTGCGAACAGCCGCCGCCCATCCGTGAACGTCACGCTGGATACGTTCGCCGTAGCCGTGCCGTTGCGCGCCTGCCAGCCGTCGACCACCAGCACGGTGCCGGCCGGAAGATCGGTCTTCTTCCATCCACGCCGGATCAGCGCATTTGCGGCTCCCGTTTCGAGCGCCCAGTTCACTACCTTGCCGTCCTTCTCGACGTCCAAATAGATCCAGGAATGCGGGTTGGAAAACTTCATCTCCGTGACCTTGCCCGTTAGCTTGACCGGCTTGTTCACGTCGAACTCCGCTGTGAACGAATGATGCGCAAGCAGCGTCCCCGCCAGCACTGTTACAAGAGACGTAATCATGATAAGGATTCTGTTTCCGGTTCTCATCGTCCCTACTTCTCCTTCTTCTGCTGCGCCCGATATTCGTCTCTGACGTTTTTCAGATTCTGCAGATCTCCGTTGTCCTCATGGCAGGCGACCTCCAGCAGCTCGTCGTTCGCCCGGCTCAGCGGAATTTCGATGGTCCACGGCTTTGTATAAGCGATCGGGTCCGTGACCGTGGCCCGATAGGTGATCTTCCCGTCAGCAGTCGGAATGAATCGCTCGACCACGTGTTCGGCGTAGCTCACCACATCCCCGACTTCGTTCAGCCAAGTCTTGCCGTTCAGATTGGTCGTATCCACCACCAGCGTGTCGCCTTCCCAGCGACCCACCGAATCGCCTTGCCACAAGCGAATGTTGTCCGGAATATGCGCGCGCCCGTCCAACGGAATAATGCGCCACGACATCCGCTCAAACAGCATTACGATATACCCGGGCGGCTGAAGGATCTGCACGGGAGACGGCACATACATCGAACGCGGAACCCCTGCCACAAAACAGTGCGCGGTCGGATCGTCGTATCCACGATACGGCTCCTCCCGGTTGATGCGCTCCGCCCTGGCCCAAGGTTGGTAGGGAAGCATCCGATCCGGTGGATCGATAATCACGCCCCGCGTGCTGGGTGTAAGGCGCAATTCTGACCGGCGCTGCTCGAGCCCGTAATTCGCGCCTCCGGCATTCGACGTATAGTAACCCGTCAAATCCGGTTTGCCATCCGCGGTGCGGCGAAGATTCGTGCCCGTCTTCACCTCGGGAAGTGGCCCGCTCGGGGGCATCTCGGCTGGTTTGCCTAGCGGCGACGGAGGTGCACCCGGATCCGGATACCACGTGCGCGGATCGCGCTCGAACGCGCCGTTGGCCTGCTCCGCTTCCGCCTGGCACTGGTATTCGAGGAGCCGCTTCGCGTTTTTCTGCCGAGCCAGCGGCACGCTGATCTTCCAGGATTTCGTGAACACCTTGGGATCCTGGATGGTGGCTTCGTACTGGATGGTATCGGCGTCGAGCATGGTATATCGCTCGGTCACATTCATCGCATCGCTGTGAAAATCACCGGCCATATCGAACCATGTTTTATCGTTCTGGCCCTTGACCTCCACCACCAGGGTGTTGCCTTCCCAGTGGCCGCGCGAATCCCCCATCCACGAATCGATTCCATCGTGAGGAGCCGCCTTTCCGTTGGTGTAGATCAGCCGGTAAACCTGGGACCACTCGAACGTGATCGCGACGTGCTCGGGGGTTTGGAAAATCTGGAACGGATACTCCATGTACATGATCCGTGGGACACCCGGAAAGTAGCATTTCCCGACAGGATCGGCCATCAGCCGATTGGTGAAATTCTCCTGCTTCTGTTTGACTGCGGAAGGCTGATACGGAATCGTGCCGCCTTCGACGATTCCCTTCAGATCGGCTGCCGTTTTGCCGCGGACCTGCCAAATTCCTTGCAGGTTAGGCTTGCCGTCGGCCGTCCGCGGTAGCTGGATTTGCTGGGCAGACAGGACAACGGCGGACAACGCGAATAGCGCTTTCATGGAACAGGTAGACATGGAATGGTCTCAGCCTTTTGCGTCAGTTCGCGCATGAAGAGCGCTTAAGTCAAGCAACTACTAATGATACACGACGCGTTACGGTCGATCGAAGTCGACCGACCGCCTACATCCGAATCGCAGAAACTTCGGGATTCCTCTGCAATGCGGCCCCCAGCCGCGTCAGATCCGGCGAAAGCTCGCGGAATGCGGCTTCCACTTCGCTAGCCGGCTGTGGCTTGTGGATCAAGTAACCCTGCACTAGATCGCACCCGGCAACGGTCAGGGCGTCCATCTGGTTTTCGGTTTCCACGCCCTCGGCGATCACCGTCAGTCCCAGGCCGTGGGCCAAATCTACGATCGCGCGAATCAGCGGCAAGGTCTCCTGCGCTCGGCTCGTAATGCCTTGCACGAAGGATTGATCGATCTTCACGCGGCTCACCGGTAACTTCTGCAAGTAAGAGAGCGACGAATAACCCGTACCGAAGTCATCAATCGCCACCGAAACTCCCAGTTCGCGCAGACCTTGTAACCGGTACATGCAGTTATCCAGGTCATACATCAGCGCGGTTTCCGTCAATTCCAGCTCCAGGCAGTTCGGACTCAGCCCGCTTTTCTCCAAGGCCGCATGGACTCCTTCCATGAAGCCTGTCTGTCCCAGTTGCCGCGCGGATATGTTGACCGCAATGCGGCCAATGGGAAATCCAGCCCTGAGCCACGACGCTGTTTGCTGGCAAGCCTGATCGAGAACCCAGAGACCGATCGGCACGATCAGCCCGCTCTCCTCGGCCACCGGAACGAAGGTTGCCGGAAGTACCTGCCCGAGCTCCGGATTATTCCAGCGCAAAAGCGCCTCGGCGCCGGTCAGATTCCGCTGCAAATCGGTCTGCGCCTGATAGTGAAGTTCGAACTCTTTGTTCTCCACGGCGCTTTCCAGAGCCTTTTCCACCGACATCCGCCGCAGCAGAGTCTCCCCCAACTCGGGTACGTAAGTCTGCCAGCCGTTCTTGCCGTTCCCTTTGGCGTGGTACATCGCCAGGTCGGCATTTCGCAGCAGCGTCGCGGGATCTTCACCGTGGTCGGGATAAATACTCAGTCCGATGCTGGCGGATACGCTGATCTGGTGATCCAAAATGGTCAGCGGCGCCCGCAGCGCCTCGGCGATCCGGCGCAGCACCTGCTCTGCTCCGTCCACGCCTTCCACCGGGTACAGCAGCACCGTAAACTCGTCGCCTCCCATTCGCGAGAGCGTGTCGCTCTTTCGCAGACACGCGGTGGTCCTCCTCGCCACTTCCAGCAACAACTCGTCGCCGACGCGATGACCCAGCAGATCGTTCACCTGCTTGAAGCGGTCCAGATCGATCAGCAGGACCGCCAGCATGTCCTTGTAGCGATGAGCGCGGAGAATGGCCTGCTCCAGGCGGTCCTGGAACAAGCGCCGGTTGGGGAGATCCGTGAGCGGATCGCGCATCGCCTGCAGCGCCAGCTGCTCATACATGGCACGGTGCTGGATCACGATTTCCGCCAGCTTGGCGAAGCCTTCGAGGAGCCCGGTTTGGACTTCCCCAGTAGGCGTATCCTTGCCCAGATACACATCCACGCAGCCGATTTGCTTCCCCATGCTGGATAAGATGTCGCGAGACCAGCAGTCGGCAAAGCCGTGAGTCAGAGCCTGGTTTCGGCGGACGGCTGCGTCCGCGGGACGCACGACGCCGCCGCGCGGATACGCCGACTCGAGAAGTAACGCGGGCAGTCCCGGTCCCACCACATCGCTGAGGAGGCCCTCCTGGATCACCGAGAAACAGGCCACGGATCCGGGCAGCTGATTTTGGGTTACTGAGACCAGCACTTGCAAGATGGCTAGTAGGGGCTCGTTGCGCCCGGCCATCTCCAGGATGCGCCCCCGTTCCCGCTCGATCTGCTCGGCTCGACTCTGGGCGCTGAGAAGCTTCCGCTGCTTACGGCGGCTCAAGATCAGGGTGGTGACGAATAAGAGGGTGGCCGTGGCCAACGCGCCCATCTCGGCCACCGCTTCCCTCAGGCCTGCGTTCACAATCTCCTGCTCCTGCGCGGACAAATCGCCCAGGCTCTGCTCGATCGCCGGCAAGTTGGCCTCGGCGCGTGCGAATGCCGCCCTGGAAGGCCCCGCCTCCAAGGTGCGCGCTTCCGGTAGCTTCCCGTCCAGTGCCAGGGATAGCACTTGCTCCCGGACATTCACGTAGGAACTCCAGTCATCGCGCCAGGCGGCCACTGTCGCCCGAATGCCGCTCGAAGGATCGATGTCCGCCAGCGCGTGGGTGTATCCCGCAATGCGGGCGTCCGTGCCGCGAGCTTCTGCGCTGTGGATCTCTCGTGCGGCGGGGGTTTCCGCAGACAGAACCTCCAAGACCGCCCGCGGGCTCCTCTGAGCCTCGTTCTGAATACCGCGCAGCGCACGGGACCCCACAGTCCCGGCGGACACCAACGTCCGCACCGCCGCCAGAGCTCGGTGCAGGCTTACACCCGCCGCCGCAACGCCTGCGGTAGCGCCAAGCCCTAGGAGGGCCAACAACAAATCTCTGCGAAGCCGCTTCATGCCAAAAATGGAGGTATCCCCTTGTATATCGGCAGGAATAAGGTGATTCCATTAGGCCGCGGAGCGCGGTGTTCGACCGGCCCTCAGCCGCCCCCGGTCAGGGCGAGGGCAGTAGCCGCACTTCGGGATAGCCGCCTTTCCGAGCCGCGAGAGTCCTCGCGCTGCCAATCAGATTGAGCTAACCTAGGGCCGGATAGCATTCTGAATGCTGAGGGCGGTGAAACTACTTATCGCAATCTCGTACGCATCATTGGTGTCGTGTGCGTCCACCTTCGTCCCCAAGATCTGGCATGTTGGCTTTGACGTTAGACCCGTGCGGGTTATAACGCTGTTCGCTTTTCTCATCGCAGCTATAACCGCTCGCATCCTTCTAGGCGCAGCCATACACCGTGATAATGTCGCGCGGGGAATTGTCGCACCGTTCCCATACACGACATATCCTGGTATCGATTCACCCGGCATGGACCGCGCCCACCGGAAAACCGGATAAGCCTCCCGTCAACGCAGATTTCAGACACAAGCGAACTTTTGGCGTAAACTTGGCGTCATTAAAGCCGTGAGAAAGATAGCCATCATCGTAGCTTGCGTGCTCGCCGTCTGCGCCCTAACCGAAGCCATCTATTTTCCACGGCTTGGCCCAGAGGCTCTGAGAGCCGCCCGCAACGAATACCTGGCTTGCGTCTCGGACCCACCGCTCATTGAAGTTTCGCGTCGCCGTCGAGTGAACGACTTTCGGCCTTCACAGGCGGATTGTCTGGGGTTCTATTTGGACCGCCAGGAAGCCATCAGATGGCGCTACTTCCTCTTTCAGACCCTTGCGTCGCACCTATAAAGTCGCTGTTTTTCCATCAACGCACTATTCAGGCACTACCCGGCTTTGCGCCCTTTCGATACTGGGAATATACTCGATATCAACTGGATTTATCGATACTTTTTAACGCGTGTGTGCGTCTATTGCTCAGTTGCCTGGATGGGCTCAAAACCTGAAGGAGGCTAGAAACTGTGCGAGCTTTTCTCTGCATCACCGTATCCGCCGTAGCGGCCGCGTGCGCTGCATTCGGTCAAACCGCCGCCCCCTCGCCCCATTTCGAGGCCGCCGATATCCACCCCAGCGCTCCCACGGCAAACCAGTTCGCGCGCGGCCCCTTTATGACTGGTACACGTTACGACTTGCGCAACGCGACCCTGGTCGATCTGATCGTCAAGGCGTACGAGGTTTCCGCGGACAAGGTTCTCGACGGGCCAAATTGGCTGGAATATGACCGCTACGATATCAGTGCCTTGATGCCGCCCAAGACTTCGAGCGCCGATGCCAAGCTCATGCTCCAGGCTCTTCTCGCCGATCGTTTCAACCTCGCGTTCCACCGGGACGAGAGACCTCTATCCGCCTACGCGCTTATCGCCCCGAAGGGGAGTCAGAAGCTGAAGGAATCCGACGGCTCGGGCGATACCGGGTGCCGCGTCAATTTGGACCAGCCTCGTCCGGCCGACGTCGCTGCGGGCGCCCCGCCCACTCTTGCCGCCTCCTATACCTGCAAAAACATGACCATGGCAGCGTTCGCCCAGCAAATGACCGGAATGCTGCTCGCTCAGCAGTTCATCGGGACCAATCCGGTGCAGGATAAGACCGCTCTCGAAGGGAAGTGGGATTTCAATTTCAAGTACA
>Ga0265313_10002754_pt1 | contig 14824 bp, 12 predicted proteins | sample 4123metaG_FD_203122 | JGI IMG/M metagenome (GOLD analysis project Ga0265313, IMG submission 203122) | Rhizosphere microbial communities from Carex aquatilis grown in University of Washington, Seatle, WA, United States - 4-1-23 metaG | ecosystem: Host-associated > Plants > Roots > Rhizosphere >...
AAGAATATAGAGCATGTTTGGCAAGCAACTCCGGGCAGCAAGACGGCATTCAATCAGAAATGTCCTTTCTGCACTAACAAGAAAGTAAACAAAACGAATTCTCTTGCAACCCTTAGAGCAGATCTGGCGGCAGAGTGGCACCCAACCAGAAATGGTGCTTTGACTCCTGACAAAGTTGTTTGCGGCTCTCACACAAAAGTCTGGTGGAGCTGCTCAAAAGCCGCATCGCTCGGACTCAAACATGAGTGGCTTGCTGAAGTTAAGGGTAGGGCCAATCAGGGATATGGTTGCCCAATGTGCCCTCGCGACTACACGGCTGGAGATAATCAGCTGTCAAAGAAATTTCCGGATATTGCTGCCGAATGGCATCCAACCAAAAATCGCTTGCTTTATCCCACTTGGCAAAAAGAAACACAGACAGGAGACGGAGTCCATAAGCCAAAGACAATACTCAAGAATCGACGGCTCAGACCATCTGATGTACCTCCATTCAGCAATGAAAGCGTGTGGTGGCAGTGCAGAAACGATAAGACTCATGAATGGGAAGCACCGATCTCCCCTCGCACCAAAAAAAATAGAGGATGTCCACTCTGTGCTGGGCGACGAGTAACCAAAGATCATAATTTTGAAGCGAAGTATCCGAAGCTTGCAAAAGTCTGGCATCCAACCAGAAACCTGCCTCTTAGACCTTCAGATGTGACGCCTGGCAGCTCCAAAATCGTCTGGTGGCGCTGTTTTAAATGTGCCGACCACGTGTGGCAAGCAGAAGTTGCCCAAATAGCAATTTCCAGAAGGGCAGGCGAGAGCGGCTGTCCGTTTTGTAAGGGGCGCCGCGTAGCATCGGACAACAATTTGGCTGCTAAATATCCCGGGCTTTTGAGTCAGTGGAATACTCAAAGAAATGAGCCGCTTAAACCAAATCAAGTGACAGCCGGATGCGGCACTGTTGTCTGGTGGAAATGTCAGAAAGTCAAAGAACATGAGTGGCAAGCAAGCGTAAATAGAGTTGTTCAAGCATTTCAGAAGGGGCATTCTGGATGCTCCATTTGTGCCAGTCGCATCGCCGCACCTGGAAACAGCCTGGAAGCAAGATTTCCAAAACTGGCGAAACAATGGCACCCAGCAAGAAATGGCTCACTACAGCCCTCTCAAGTAACCGCCGCAAGCATGACCAAGGTATGGTGGCAATGTCCGGACTTTGAAGAACATTTTTGGGAAGCGACAGTTAATTCAGCCAGGGCCTCGCATTTGCGGGGAACAAGCGGATGTCCGGATTGTGGACGAGTTTTAAAGACAAATGCGCTCATGGAAACAAATAGAAAGAAGAAAGCGGCGCGTCCCCGAGATTCTCTGTAATCACCCGGATTGATCGAACTCCTTATAAGCCCTTATTGCATTCTTTCATTGATGAGCTTTGGCGAACAGGCTTTCACACTTTCAAGCAATCTCAGCAATTGCGCCCAAATCGCTCATGGTCCAGGTGCAGTTTCTTCAGCGCTGCCTTCATTTCTTCAAGACGTGAATCCATTAAGCTGCCAGCTCCTCCTACATCCATTATTTTACGATCGTGCCAGAGATTTCTCCAGGAAAAACGGCAGTTTTTCCCGACTCATATATTCTTAGGCTATATTTATACAGAAGCTTTCCACCTGACTGGGCGCCCCAGGCAATGATCAAAAAGAAAATCCAGATTGCCACGCCAGCGCGAAAGCTATTTAGTATCTTTTTGTGCATACTTGCCATTTCTTGCTGCGGCTCGTGGCTGGCCGGAACCGCATCCCACATAGATTTGGAGAGTCACACGATTTCTCAATTCGAGCTCAATGGACAGTTGCGTGCAGTAAAGCGCCGGCTTAACTCAGGCGAGCCTGTCTTGCAGATGATGATCGTCCCTGAAGCCGGAATGTTCGTCTATTCGTTTTACGGATACTCACTAGTGAACATGGCTCTGGATCGCCCAGGTGATGAGAAATTTAGAGAGCAAGCCAGATTTGAGCTTGAAAGGGTCATCAAAACTATTTCCAGTCTCGCAGCTCGACCACCCTTCAATATCAATGACAAAATCAGGCCTAAGGGCGGAATAATCATTGCCGGACATTCCAATTTGCTGCGCGCCGGTTATCTTTTAATCGGCGGCAAAAATCCGGAAATACTCAAGGACTTCCACGAGCGCTCCGAGGAAATCGCTGCGTCGTTTTTAAGCAACGTAGCTCCGTTTCCTGAATGCTATCCTGGTTATACCTGGGCTGAGGATGCGATTTTTGCTCTGGAATCGCTGCGCCTGCATGATGTGATGTTTCATTCCGATTTTTCGAAATCACGCAACGCGTGGCTTGATTGGTTGAAAACGCATCTTGATAGAGAAACCGGCATGATGGTAGCGCAAGTCGATCCACACAGCGGCAAAATTCTCGATGTACCAAGAGGTTGTGCGATTTCCTGGGCACTCGGATTTTTGCCCAGTATAGATCCGGAATTTGCCAAAAGCCAGTTCGCCCGCTTCCGAAAGGACTGGTTTGTTCCCTTTGCAGGAATGCTGGGCATCACCGAGTGGTATCACGGAAAAGAAATGCCGACCCAGTTTCCCACTGGTCCGGTTGCATTTGGTCTTGGCGCAGCTGCCACCGGAATTGGCATCGGTGCTTGCAGAGCCAATGGCGATTTCTACTCCTGGCATTTGATCTTGCGCGCTCTCAATGTACTCGGATTTCCGCAGTGGACGCCGATTGGGGAGAAAACATACTTCTACCAGCAATGTTTGCTCGCAGATGTGCTTGCCTTATGGGGAGAGACAGTGCGGCCATGGGATACAGAAAAGAAAATAGAAAGCGTTTTGCCTCCAATCAAAGGAGGCGGTGATAGTCTCTTCTACATCGTCTTGGTCGCAGGTTTGCTTGCCAGCGGAGCGATTATCGGCTGTCTTGTAAAACGCACCATTCGTCTTTTCAAAGACCAATCCATGACGCAAGTCGGCTGGCAAAAAGCCACAGTCATCGCGTTCGCGCTGCAATCTATGGCGGCAGGTGCTTTTTTCACGTCACCATTTTTGTCCTGGCTGCAATTGATCATCATCATGGCATTGGTTGATCTTCTCGAAGAGATGACACTGCGCCCCCAGATCGTAGCAACAATTTTTGAGTCCGAAAGCAAGTCACATCTGCGCGATCGAGAGAACCATAATGATTGAAGATTTGTCTGCTTGACCTGGAACAACTGAGTGGTGCAGGTCAATATTATGAAATTTGACCTTAAAAATTTCATGCAGCGTTTTCTTGTCGAAGTCTCTAGCCGAGAAGATCAATAAGCGTGCAATAAAGAAAAATGTCCTTTGAATTTCATCTAAATTGCAGTAGTAGCAGTCCTGCTCCGGTAGGTGTGGCGAGCACATCCGCCGACGTATCTCCAAACCTTGACCATCTTTTATCATCGAATTAACCGTGCAAGACGTACTGTCATTTGCCAGTAAAGTCTCCTCCAAGTCGCGCGATGACACATTCTGAGCAGCACACGGATTTGCTACGAGATAACTAGTGAGCAGTATTAAGAGTTTTGCAATCACTGATTTTTGAGGTCCACAGCAGATCGATACAAGCAGCGAATTTAGAATTAAGTCTCGAGTCGGAAATGTTTGTTTATGGGAGGGAGATTCCATGGCCAATACTCGCCGAATTGCAAAACAGTACGTTGTTCCAGTGTGACATAAGTCAAATAAACACGCAGCCCAAAGTCGTTTAAAGTAGCTTCGCCAATTCTGCCAGACGAACAGCTAGTGCCTACAAGCGTCGTAACATGTCGAGCTGGCGGAAAGTATCACCACCACCCGGCTAATCAGCCAGGCGAAGAAGTGGAATGGAAGGCTTTCCGGCAAATTCAAAACTACGACTGCCAGCTATAATAATCATTGTCAGCTACGACAGGAACACTCCTGAGGAGCTTTTTAATTGTTGAAACTATTACGCTTGCAAGTTTTCATTATCGTGGCAATTGGCGGACAACTATGGAGTCCGGAGTGTATGGCTAACGATTCAAGAAAACATCCTTGGACATTGGAGTATCGTCTTGGTGGCATTGAATATGCCATTGTTAAGGAGACAGGGGAAGTAACGCTGAGGCGCTCTGCAATTGAAGGCAGGCCAGCGAGTCACGGTAGGGGAACACTGGACAAATCAGAGACAAAACAACTGTTTGACCTGGCCGCCCAGCCTGGATTCCTAAAGAGTGAGAAAGAATATCTTCCGAGGCCTGGCACTTGGAAGAGCTACAACTATGTGATGGTGTCGTTACAGCTGAAAGATGCTAGCGGTAACCTCATCCATCAGGTTACGTGTTGTGATGCGCCTGAGCAACCAATACCTGCGACCGTCAAGGAGTTGACGGATAAGGTGGCAGCCAATATCCACAAGAAGTTCGGCGCGCTGCCTCTTATACCAATCAACTGAATCATCTGAGCTTCAGTAAATTGTTTCCCGGGCAGTACACTTTTTCAATAGTTCCGACTATAACTATTGAATCATTTGCCGCACACATCCAGCCAATAAAGTGAGTTATCGAATGCACAGTTCAACTACACTAACTGTCCCGCCATTTTTGAAAACACTGGTGAACTCGTCGAAGATTTACTTCGGAATTTTAGCGGGACTTGTGATGCTGTCAAGTTGTGGTAATCTTCCGTCGAACCAACCTACTGCAAAGAGCGGGTATAAGCTCGTTCATTGCTTGGGTAATGGGGTCTTCGAAGTACCAACGACATGGACTTCAGATGCGCCGGCAAACGGCGACACCGCTGACATGAAGATTGAGAACGGTGACAAAGGCATTATTGAGGTGCACCTGGTCAGCAAGCAAGTAGCTGATAAGTGCGATTACACAGTGTGGCTGCCGATTGTGGATTTCACAAAGACGGGTAGCTCTAACGTGACGATCGACGGAAAGCCTTTCCGTAAGGACACTTTCACTTGCAAGGATGCTGCCGGTGCGACGCCCCTCATGAGCGCTTACGTGGGTGACGACACACAAGATATGTGTACAGTAATCGCTTGCTATGCGCGTCAGCCAGCGGATTTGGCTGAAATGGAGAAAGTGGCCGAGGGCTACCGGAACAAATAGCATGATCGGCCTTTGTCCGGTATGCCTGGTTTCAAAGATCTCGCCGACGACAAGAAACTCTAATAGAAATCGCTGGGACTGTATACGATTTTATTCAACTCGGGAAACTTTGCCAGGCAGTCGGCACCACGCTTGCCTACGGCAGTATCGGCGTTTTCCAAAGCCTTGACAGGGTTGGTGCCATGCCACATTTCCTTTACCCACTCGCTCACTAATGCTGCAGCGCCGCCGCCGGTTTCTAGTCTGGAAGCGCATGCCACTCGTTCCGATAGATTGTCTGCCATCAGTCTGTAACTCAATTTCACAAAAGGGATCAGGGGCAACGTAGCATTGGAAGCGTGTGCGTATCGTGAGCGTTGCTGGCAGACATAACAACACAGTGATCGGCTTTAATCGAGCCAACTGCCCAAAGATGAAATCACCCGAAGGTCGCTCCGCTTATTGCCGGGGTGGGCCCAATGCAGTTGGCAGCAATAAATTGGGCATATAAGTAGAGAAATGCGCTATCTCATAGACCGAAGTCCGTTCCTGCGCCGCCTGTCAGCTCCGAGCTGGCATAGCAGCGTGTGTGCGGCCGCCGCTGCCTGGCGGGTTTCGCTGCTGTCACCTCTCTTTTATGTCGCAATATGGGCCTTTACAGCGCTGCCCGCAGGCGCAGACGAGGCAAATTCCTCCCTTCCTTTCGTCCTGCCGGAACGTCCACGTTTTGTAGTTCCGGAGAGCAAACCTTTCGTAATTCCAGAAAGCAAACCTTTCGTCCCACCGGAAACCAGTCCGCCGGCAGTTGCTAAAGAAAAACCAGGTGCAGCTCGCAAGCGAAAATCGCGCCGCAACCCTGAAGCTGACCAGCGTGGCGACTCTGATGTCACTCAGCCTGACGCTGCAACCGCATCCATGTCTCCGTCCACCACATCTGGACCAAGCGCAGACACCCCCGCTGCGCTTCCATCTGATGCACCTACCTCTGATAATACAAGTTCCGCTGCACCAACCTCAACACCCGCAGGCAAGCGCTACACACTGCAGGGAAAAACCGAAGTCATCGACTACAAATTGGATGAACTTGACGCCTACAAGCAAGGCATGGTCGCACTCGAAAAACGCGATTACGCCGGCGCGGCAATTCTGTTTAGAGCGGCGGCGGCCAAACTCGACGACGGCTACGAAAAATATCGCGCCCAGTGCAACTTCTTCGAAGCGAAATCCTTGATGATGACAGGAAAGGCCGACCAGGCGGTAAGCCTTCTGAAGTCGGCGATCGCGTTGTTTCAGGACCACGACCCGCGCAACCCGTACAAGTTGACCGCCGAGAAGCTCGTCGCCGACCTGGTAAGCGGAAAGGCCAGGATGGGCAATTTAATGTTGCAAGGGCAAACAAACTTGCATCGCGCCCGCACTAGTATCGATGAAAACATCACACTTTACTCACGCCTTGCTGCCGATGACTCAGATCCGCATTTGCTGCAAGTCGAAAAAGAAGGAGTTCCGCACACAATCCACGACTGCTTTGCTGAAATGACTTGCCTGGAGACGGCGGAGCTAGGCTCTAATGTCTACAGCGCAATAGGGCGCTGGCAGCCACTTCTGGTTAAGGGCGAACCTGCGGCAATCGAATTTGGAGCCAAGCCGCCGGTCATAAATGTGAAGGTGAATGGTCACCTCAAGGAGGTTAGCGTCGACCTTCCGATGGTTAATGGACTGCGAAGGATATTGCTCGCCACCGATGGTGAAAGGGTTTGTGCGATGGATGTAGACAATAACGACACATGGCTGTTGCTGATGGACAACTATCCGGACGGCTCGGTGGGGCGCTTCCGCTGGGCGTTGTTGAGACACCAGAAACAGAAAAGCGCCACCTGGGGTGTCAGTCGCAATAAAGGCCTATTACAAAGTCCTGCTGGAGACGCCTGGGGTGCCAGACCGGCGGGCATGCGCGGGCAAGGAAATTTCGTCAACCCCTACAGCCGCAACAACAAGCGCAACAGGTACTAATTTACCCAATATGGCTCAGTATTGGTTCCTTTGATTAGTAGCAAGGTCTCTTATTGGTCATAGAGTGAGTCAACAAAGAAGTCAGCATTGGTGCGCTGGCGTCCATCCTGAGTGGGATCGAATGCACCTGCGCCTGTCTGCGAATCTACCGTTGCGCCTGTGAAGTTGGCTTTCAATGCGGGCATGAAGCCACCAAAATTTCCTTGAGAAGTCTTCACTTCGGTGTTCAGATAGTTTCCACGATTATCCAGGTTGCCGGTCAGCGCACCAGCTATGGTGCTGTTATCAGCGCCCGTGAAGTTGAAGTTGAGGCTTCTCGTTTGAGCATCATAGGTGACTTTGTCATTGGAGTCCCGGGTGCTGCTGACGACTTCGTTGTCTTTAAGCGCATCACCGAGATTGCCGTTGGCATCGACGTGATAGGCTTTGCCATCCGCTTGCATCTGCACGCGTGTTCCATCTCCAAGATTTACTACTTCCTTGTCGAAAACAGTAATGTCGTGACCTTCCTGTGCCTTCAGGTCAGGATTGTCGAAAGTTGTTGTATGTCCAGTTATCGACGCTCCATCGGATGTCTTGAGTAGTGAAACATTCTTGTCTGATTGAATCTGATCTTCTACGTTAGTTCCATTTGCGTCTTGAAGGTGCGGATCGCCCCAGATCAAACTGCGCTCGGCTTTGTCATAAAGCGGTGGTTGGCACGGAGGTTCTGGATGGCAAGGTGGCTCGGTGGGTGGCTCGACCGGGGGTTGAGGCTGTTGGTCGCCACCGCAGTGACCACCTTGTCCGCCTCCGTGTCCGCCTCTTCTACCATGACTATTGGCGTCCTCGATTTTATCAACACCAGAATCAACGTCGTCGCGTCCATTATTCAATGAGTTTCGGCCCTGGCGCATGAGCTTCATTGCTTCTTCTTCTTTGCCTTGTCCTAGTAAGTGCAAAGCCTTCCGCAAATCTTGGCGGCTGTCCGAAATGTCATCGATGCCGTCTCGTACTGTTCTTTCTCCGCGCAAATCCGCTCTCGAGTCGTTGGGATTGTCTCGCATTCCGTGTCTTAGATCGTGAACCCCATCTTTCATGTCTCCGAGTGAGTCACGCAGATAGCTCTTCGCCGAATCGGAGTCACCATTACGCAGAGAGCGCATTGCGCTTCGCAAATCCGAACTCGCATCATCGAGACTGTCTTGACCGGAATTCAGCTCAGACATTGCCTTATTTTGAGGACTATTCTGGTTGTGATCGTAAATGTTGTAGTTGAGTCCGGCGTTCAACTGATCTTCCATATCATTATTGTCCCGGGAGGTCTGCCGGAATCCACGATTGGCGCTGTAGTTCGAACTCCATGCATCTTGTGCAACCGCAGAGCCCCATTGACTTGCCGCCTCCATTGGCTGTTGTTGTCCGGTAGTTGCATCATTCTGTCTGTACATTTGGACCTCCTCAAGCGCAAGCGAGTTCGACAAGCCTGGCTTCTCGCTTTGGAAACTTAGTAAGTTGAAACCAATCCAGCCATCACAATATCGGATGGTTTGGCGGTGTCTGGTCTAGTAAGGGGAACCTGGGCAGAGCAACGCTCAGCCTATTTTTATGGTTTTGTGAGGAACGGCAACTGCAAAAGCCTTCCTGTGTCATACTTTCCGACAAAAATATGACAGGATTATGACAAGTCCCCCTCTCTCTCATCACCGCCTTCTTTCGGTTGGCACTGCGGTAAAATTATGGAAGGCGAATTTAGACTCCTTTGCCATCCATTTGCGCAGTTCGGATCAAATTTGATTGCTATTTCAATTCAACCGGCATAAATTCATGACTTCCAGTCTCTGCGCTATCAAATACGATGCTGACCACTAAGAAAGGAGACATTCAAAAGCCTATTTGGACTACACCGAAGTTCAGATCCGGCATTTTAGTCAAGGGGCTTTGCATGGCCTTGTTGCCCCTTCTGTTCAACTTCATCCTCATACTGATTCTAAATAACTCGCTTTCACGGGCTGAATCTCTGATTGAAAACAGCCGCCGTCAGATGACCGTCGTTCACAAACTTACTCATGCGATTTATGCGGTAACCGAGATTTACCTTGGTGGAAATAACGCAATGATGAACGGTGGCTATAATTTTTTTAGTCCACTCATAAACCATGGGTGGACTGTGCTGAAGGAGGACCTTGCGGTCGTATCAGAAAATATCGAGCCAGATGCCTCCTACATCAAGTTTCGCGATGGAATGAACAGCTTGATCGATCGGCAGCAAGCAATTTTCATTAAGAGCGAGAATAAGTCACTGAGTTTCGACAATATCTTTGTTAAGTTGAGGCGCGTGAACGAATGGATCGGTATCGGAGGAAAGCAGAGCCGACTGCTTCACCGCATGCAAGAAGATGTAAGAGAAAAATACCTGCATTCGCTTCACGCCCAACAAGAAGACCAGAAACTCATAGGAACAGTTGCTCTTATTGCCATAGTCTTAAACATCCTCTTAGCACTCTTCTTAATCAAAATGTTTCAGCGCGATTTCAGCGGGCGCATTGAAGCTCTATCAGAAATGGCGAAAAAGCTGCCCCTTAATGAGCCAATCAATGAAACAATTTCCGGAAGTGATGAGTTGCAAGAAATTGGCGTTGAATTGGCAAAAGTCAGCTGGCAGCTTGCAGACACTACGGAGCATCGACGCTCCCTGATGCAAATGATGGCTCACGACGTTCGCAGCCCGCTTATGGCAGCTGATATATCAATAGCAACGTTGCATAGGTTTTTGGGCAATTCATTGAGTCATCAAGGTGCTCAACACCTCGCTGACGCAGGTCAATCACTCGCCAACTGCCTGACACTCGTGAACGATTTACTGCTCTTGGAAGGTTTGGAAAATGGAGAATGGAAACCGGACCTGAAAACATGCAGTTTGCATGCAATTGTTGCTGCAATTGTCGAAACTACGACAAGTAAAGTGCCGATTAAACTCATGGATTGGACCGGCAATGATTCAATTAAAGCAGATAGAGAGAAACTCTCCATAGTGATCGAAAGAATGCTTAAGAGCGCCATTGCCAGAGCACCGAAAGACAGTGCTGTCGAGATAGCCTGTGAGCAATCGGAAGGTCTCTTGCGGCTGACAGTTCAAGACCAGGGCACGCCATTAACATCCGAAGAAGCGAGTAACCTATTTGACAAAGTCGCTCAGGCAAAGGCTGAGCCAAATGACGACACAGACTCCTTAGGATTGTCAATCGCGGTTCCGATTGTGAGCATGCATCGAGGATCAATTTATTCAAAACCATCAAATCACGGCAATTTGCTCTGTCTAGAATTGCCTGTAAATGCGCAACCTCGCAATGAAATCGCGACGGAGACTATGACGTGATGTCTCTATCGATCGCACAAAAGGGATTACTGATGGTTTTTATACCATTGGCTCTCAACGTGGCATGGATTGGCTTATATTGGAACTCGCTCAGTGGCTCATCTGCTTTGCTAAACGCCGCTGCCCAGAAAGGCAACATCATATTTATGATGAGCCGCACTGTCGGACTCTTTAATAAAACCGCCACTTCAATATTCGATTTTGTGAAAACATCAGGTGACGAATCAATAAAAGCCAGCATACGGCGGGATTCTTTGGATATCTTGCAAACGTTGAGGCAGATCAGCAGCGAATTGCCTGCAGGAAGCAGCTCAAAGTACATGGTTGAGCATTTGACCTTCTTGTTTTCACAAATTCGACAAACCATGGATTGGCTGGCAGAAAAACCCAATCTTTCCGAATCGGATATTATTGAAATCCAACTGCCACGCAAATTTCTTGCGATTATGAATGAAGCGCACGGCATTTTAAACGCTATTGATATAAGCGACCGAAGTTTTGGTCTTGCACTTGACGCGCAGAAAACAGATTGTCGCCGTACCAGATTCATTGTGCAAACAGGGCTTCTTCTAAATCTGGCAATCGCTTTGGCACTTGCATTGTTTTTTAAACTGACTGTTGCCAAACGCATTTCCGAAGTTTCACTTAGAACCCGCAGTTTAACCTCTGGTACTCCTGTTTTTTCCGCCGTCAACTCCAGTGATGAGCTATCAAAGCTTGAAAGTCAGCTTATCGATGCAAGAGAAAAGCTGGCAAGCGCAGATAACTTTCGCCGCGTGTACATGACTGCTGTGGCTCTACGCCTACAAAGCTCTTTGAGGCGGTGCTTGCAATCATCTGACTTACTTCAGCAAGAGTCTGCCATGTCCAGGACTGATGGCGACAAATATTTTCAACGTTTGAGTCTTAGCGTCTCATCATGCTTGTCTCTTGTCGACGACATGCTGTTGCTTGAAAGCCTTGACCTGGGCAATTTGCGTTTGAATATAGAAGAGTCAAACCTACATCAAATCGTCGCAAAGTCAATGGAAGTCGTCTCCAATCTGGCGCTGATCAAGAAGCTTTCAATGAAAAGTGAGTGCGAAGAAATCGTTTTACCTGTTGATGCGGCTCGTGTCCAACAGGTTCTCGTCAATCTATTATCAAATGCGATCAAGTTCTCGTCATCCGATTCTTCCATACTGGTGATGAGTGAAAAGAGAGGCTCATTTGTTCGAATATCCGTTGTCGATTCAGGACCAGGCATAAATAGGCAAGTGAGTGCAAAACTTTTTCAAAAGTTTTTTCAAACCGCAGAAGGCAAATCAGCAGGTGGCACAGGTTTGGGGCTTGCATTGGCAAAGTTGATTATGGAAGCTCATGGTGGCTTGATAGGAGTCGATAGTATTCCAGGCGAAGGATCTGCGTTTTGGATTGAGCTTCCGTTCAATCAAAAATCCAGCCCACTCAATGCCGCTTAGGCGACTTTTTCGGCGCAGCTGGTTGAGCGCCTCGAGGTTCGAACGTCTGGTCGGGAGGCAACTCGTAAAGCGCCCGCAATGTCACAAAATCATTTCGTGAAACTGAGCTGGCAAGGGAATACTGCTTTGACTCCATCCAGGTCATTGCTCTGCCGGGTGCACCATACATCACGTCATCCGGATTATCGCTGTGGACATTGAGACCAAGGATGTGCCCGAATTCGTGAGCGCTCGTTTTTCTGAGCTCTCTCGATGCTCTCTGCCCTAACTGTCTCAAATATTCGGTCTCGATGATGGCAATGCAGCGAGCACTATCGTTGTTTCTCCAGGGATAGAAGACCATTCCCACATGCCCACCACCCCATTGCGCACACCAGTAATAAACGACATCGGCTTTGCGCGGATCATCGACCAACTCAATCGAACCCATGCCCTCCTCTTTTATCCATCCCCAGTCGTTGATCCCATCCTTGACTATTTGCTGATACTCGGGGAAATAATGCTCAACTCCGGTCAGCTTCTGAGTAAAATCAGCCCGATCGATTAGTGAGTACAGGTATTTGCACTTCTCATTCGTCAATTCCGGCCCACGATAACCTTCCGGCAATTGCAGACCGTTGGACACCCAGACTTTGATTGGTCCTTTGCTCTTGTCCCAGCGCATGAGATCGCTGTTTGTCACCTGAGAATATGGTTGAATTCCGTGGAATTGAGCCTTCCAGGACTTAAAAGTTTGCTTGGCGATGGTTGCGAACTCAGAGTCGGGAGATGACATCACGATTACCCGGCAAAGCGCATGTTCTGCGTCATCATACTTAGATAGCTGCAAAGCCGACATACCCAAGTAGAACTGAAACGAGCTATCGCGCGGCTCCAGCTTTGCGCATTGCTTGAAGAGATCATATGCATGCGCGAAATCGCGGCGCTGATAGGCACTGATTGCTTGTTGCCCCAAAACATCCGGATTGCCACCCCCAGAGCGAACAGAGTGGTGCATACTTTTGCCTTTTGCTTTGCTCGGCGACCCTGCAAACTCGAGCAAGAATGGCACCAGCAGGCATATTAGCAAGCAGAGACGACTATTTCTTGCGAAGCTGATCTTCATGCTTTTGCGTAGCTCGAATTGATATTGAGATACCCGTTTTAGCGCAGTAGCTGTTTTATACCAATGTTTCATCTGTTTGGCTACAATGTTCCGCAAAGGCGTGAGTTCACAAAAGGAAGTATTTATGAAAGCGAGATCGCAATTATGCTTGTTCTTCGCCGCTCTGCTTACAGTCCTTGCGAATACTGCTTTAGCAAAGTATGCCAGCCCGCCTGATGATGAGAATTCGGCCTTAATAGTTGGCTGCGCCGGTGAAAAGTATCCCATCTCCGGCGTCGGCGGAATTAGAGTAATCGGTGGACACCACGGGCACTGGTCGACGAACATAAAGACTTCACCAATCCAGATCGATGGCAGCTCTATCTCTTCACAGAGGTTCCAGCCCGTCTACGTAGACACAGACTTTAGTGCTGCTGCAAATGGTGCTTACTTTGTGTCAAAGTCTTCTGTTTGTACCCTATCAACAGCATCAGGTGCTGCAGGACAGGAGATAGTTGTGTGCAATACAAGCAAGGACGCTACAATCACCTACCAAACCGTACAGGGTGAGGTTCTACGTGGTGGCGATCAATCAGGACCGGGTAAAGTCGACAGATTTATCTCCGATGGAAAAGGCTGGTATCGGGAATAGGCACCTGTGGTAGTGCCACATTCTTCAGAGAAACGATATCACGAGAGAAATTCAATGCTCCTACTGCGACAAGAACATCAATGATTGCTGCGAGGTCCCATGCACACAGCTAAGTTCGCTCAGGTTCAGCCGATTCTCGGCACGCGCGACATCAACAAAGCAATACAATTCTATGTCGAACGCCTCGGCTTCACATTGGCTTTCCGTCATGGCGAGGCGCCGATCGAGTACATCGGTCTGCGGCGCGACGGAGTCGAATTGCACATGCAGTTTCAGTACGAGCACGAGATGGGAACCATCAGACTTCGGTTCGCCGTCGACGATCCGGATGCGCTCTATGAGGAGTACTCAGGGAAGGAAGTTTTCTACGAAGGCACACGGCTTCAAAACACGCCATGGGGAACCCGTGAGTTCGCACTTTATGATTTGGACCGAAATGCCTTAACGTTTTACAGGCAGCTCCAGAAGGACGAACCATCGGCTGGCTAAGGCAATATGATGACTCTCTCTTACGTACAGAAGTGTAACGCGCCCTGCTAATACCCCGAGGACAAGCCGTTTGTCTGGTTTCGGACAAATTGAAGTGCCCTGTAATCATGCTCAGCTCTGTTCTCCATGAGATTTTTGAGGTACATTATTTATGCAGTCGTCAAACAGCACAGTTCATTCCCAGCCGTTGAATGGCATTTGAAGACAAAGACTCCTGAGACAGATTCATGGACGATCCAAACCAAAACTGGAGACACGACAGCGGTATTTTCCGCGCACTCGGAGGTGCTCCGAAGAAAGCCAGGAATTCATCAAGTTTTGACTTGAATCAGCCCACTGCTGATGTTTGGGCTACAGTGCCGGCTGAGATTATGGACTTTGGCGATATCCGAGAACTCATTCATACTGCCTGCATCGATGCAGCGGAAAGATCAAAGCCGTCCAGTCTCTACTTGATTGCTCTTGACGAACTGGAAGGGCTGACCAAAAACTACGGCGACCTGGCCGCTGAAACAGCCAATGCTTTTGTTCTGAATTCTCTCGTCAAAACAAGAAATGAAATCTACGGAACGTCTAGCAATATCGTTTTAGGTCGATATGTCCCCGGACGTTATATCATGCTGCTGCCCAGGGTAATCGGAGCGACCGCTGCGGAATTTGCAGAGTCTCTTCGCAAGGCAGTC
>Ga0265313_10002755_pt1 | contig 14823 bp, 10 predicted proteins | sample 4123metaG_FD_203122 | JGI IMG/M metagenome (GOLD analysis project Ga0265313, IMG submission 203122) | Rhizosphere microbial communities from Carex aquatilis grown in University of Washington, Seatle, WA, United States - 4-1-23 metaG | ecosystem: Host-associated > Plants > Roots > Rhizosphere >...
CGAAAAAAGAGGGTTCGATAGCGGTGTCTGAGGATCAATCCGATAAGGAGCCGGAAAAGGCTCATGAGGCCGAGAAGCAACCGAAAGAAAGGGTTGAAGGCAAGGACTCGGACTATTCCGCCGCTACCATTGACGTCCTGGAGGGCTTGGAAGCCGTTCGCCGCAGGCCCGGTATGTACATCGGCTCGACCGGACCCAAAGGTCTCCACCATCTGGTCTGGGAAATCGTAGATAACGCCGTGGACGAAGCCCTGGCAGGCTTCTGCACGCGCATCGAAGTAACGGTAAATGAAGACAATTCGGTAACAGTACTCGACAACGGTCGCGGCATCCCCACAGACATTGTCGAAAAGACCGGCAAGAGCGCCGTAGAAACGGTTTTTACAGTCTTGCACGCGGGCGGCAAGTTCGGCGGCGGCGGATACAAAGTATCAGGCGGCTTGCACGGCGTTGGCGCCTCGGTCGTGAACGCGCTCTCGGAAAAACTGGAAGTTGAAGTTCACCGCGAAGGCAAGATCCACAAACAAGTTTACAAACGCGGCGACGCGGAAGGCACGCTCACGGTCGTCGGCAAATCCGACTATCGCGGTACGAAAGTGACCTTCTGGCCGGATAACGAAATCTTCCACGATATCAATGAAGACAACGAGACCGAATTCATCGTCATCCAGTTCGACGTCTTAATTGCCCGCCTGAGAGAAATGGCCTTTCTCAACAAGGGACTTTGCATTGTTTTGTCAGACAAGCGCGAAGAAGAAGACGGCAAACCCAGATCGTTGACTTTCCACTATGCAGGCGGCATCGCCAGTTATGTGGAATATTTGAACGACACCAGGACCGCTCTGCACAAGCCACCTTTGTACTTCGAACTGGAAAAAGACGATGTGGTCGTTGAATGTTCATTGCAATGGACAGATATGTATTCCGAGTCAATATATACCTTCGTCAACAACATCAACACCCATGACGGCGGCACCCACCTGACCGGCTTCCGCAATGCACTGACGCGCGTAATCAATGACTTTGCCAGGCAGAACAACCTTATTAAAGAATCGGAAGCAAACTTCACTGGCGAAGACGCGCGGGAAGGTTTGACCGCAATCGTCAGTGTGAAAGTATCCGAGCCGCAATTCGAAGGGCAGACCAAAGAACGCCTGGGCAACCGCGAAGTGCAGGGGATAGTGCAGGCAGTCACAACCGAAAAGCTGAAAGACTGGCTGGAACTGAATCCGAAAGAAGCTAAAAACATCATCCAAAAGGCAGTCCTGGCCAGACAGGCTCGCGAACAAGCCCAGAAAGCCAGGCAACTGGTGCGCCGCCAGTCGGCTTTGGAAAATTCTTCCTTGCCTGGAAAGTTGGCTGATTGCTCCGACAGAGATCCGACCAGATGCGAAATCTACCTTGTCGAAGGTGACTCCGCGGGCGGCAGTGCCAAGATGGGACGCAACCGCGAATATCAGGCCATTCTGCCTCTGCGAGGAAAAATCCTCAATGTGGAAAGAGTGCAACCTTCACGCATCTACGAAAACGCTGAAGTGCAGGCGATGATTCAGGCGCTGGGACTTTCAGTCAAAGAAGAAGATGAAGAAACCGGCGGCAAGAGCACTGGTCTGCTGCGTCCGAATGCGGAGAATCTTGATCTTACAAAAATTCGCTATCACAAAGTAGTGATCATGACCGACGCTGATGTCGACGGCAGCCACATCCGCACTTTATTGCTGACGTTTTTCTTTCGCTATGCACGGCCTCTCGTCGAGAAAGGTTATGTGTATATCGCCATGCCGCCCTTGTTCAAAGTGGAAAAAGGTAAAAGAGTCGAGTATTGCTACAACGAGCATAAACTGGAAGCAATTATTGCTGAGATGGGCGAAAAAGCAGTCATTCAGCGCTTCAAAGGTCTGGGTGAAATGATGCCGGAACAATTGTGGGACACCACGATGAATCCGGAAACCCGCACGCTCAAGCAGGTAACCATAGACGACGCCTCGGAAGCCGATCATGTATTCGATCTGCTCATGGGTGAGTCGGTCGGACCAAGACGCGAATTCATCGAGAAAAACTCATACCTGGCCAGCCTCGACGTCTAGGCTCTGCGCAAAAGAAGAGACTGATGGTCAATGTCGCCAATATAGTCACCGTCTCGAGAGTGGGATTGGCGCTCATTGCCATCTATCTCTTAAGCCTGCCCGGCGAAGGCGTTAGATGGGCGGCTTTCTGGCTGACAGCCTTCGTTATTTATGCAGATGCGCTGGATGGATACCTGGCGCGCAAATTGAACCAGGCATCAAAATTCGGCGGCATTCTCGACATAGCCGGTGACCGTGTTGTCGAAATGTCTTACTGGATAGCCTTTGCGGCCTTTCAATGGGTCCCGCTCTGGGTGCCCTTATTATTTGCCGTGCGCGGCACTTTTGTGGATGCAATCAGATCTCATGCCAGTGAGCAAGGCTTTACTGCCTTCGGCGCCAAGACCATGATGCAGTCCGGTCTGGGCAAATTCCTGGTGGCTTCAAACTTCAGCCGCTTTACTTACGCCGTTGCCAAAGCCCTGGCCTTTTGCTTTTTGATCGCCGCCCGCACTGAAATGTTTTCCAAAACTGCACTGCCAATGGTGGCAGACATTCTGGTCTATATAACCGCGGCCTTTTGTGTTTTACGGGGGCTGCCTGTAATTCTGGAATCGTCTTTTCTGTTTAAAACAGATAAGCCGGGCAATGCCTCCCTTCCAAAAGAAGAAACAGACAATACTCAGATAGACATGAAAAGTAAGCCTAACGATTGAGCGGCTGCCTGCGCCTGGAACTATTTCTTAGGCTTGGCCATTGGACTGATGCCCAGTTTTTCTGCCGCATCGTGGGCAGTCTCTTTGGATAGCGGTTGTGGCTTGGCCATAGGCGTAATGCCGAGTTCTCTGGACAGATCCGACATGGTTCGCTGGCCTGCCGTTTTTTGAGTGGAGGCAGTTTTCCCTTGATCGCCTGCGCCCCCAAATCCAAATGAATCATCGTCGCCCATGAGCAGAGCCATTTCATTCGGCACTGACTTTAGACCGGCAGGAGGCATGAAATCCTTTGCTGAAACCTTTTGCTTAATCGAAGCCAGCGTGTCAACCGCCAAAACCTTACTGCCGCCTTCTCGAATGCGGTAGACACGCAAAGGCACGGGAGCTCTGACCATTTTGGCAGTGCTTTTTCCGTACAATTGAGCCAATTCCTTTTCAGTAATCTGAGTGATCTTGGAGAGGATGAACATGAACGTACGCGGCAAAACTATGTCTGCAGCAGCCCAAATCTCGCAGGGAACAACAACCCCTTCTGCACTTCCACCTTGCAAGAGCGCCCGTGAGCGCATGCTGTTCAGGCTGGGCAGATCCTTAGCTGTGAAATTGGCAAACTGGACGGCATTGAGGCCGCCTACAACCGCTCTTTTGCCTGTGGCAAAATAGGCACCGGCTGCGCTGCCCCTGGTCACGGTTGGTGACCTGGAAGAGAGACCGAATCGTCTCATATCTACTTTGTAGATTTTTTTCGCGTCGGCATTGTAAGCATACATGCGTCCGTCCGGCGGCAACGCTACAACATTCACGCCTGTGCGCGGAGAGTAAAATTTCATGCCGATCTTGCTTACCGTAGTATCGAGATCGCCATAGAAGTCGCTGCGCATTTTCAGTCTTATCCCCTCGACTGTTTGCGATTCGGATTCCGGTTTGGTTGCCGGTTTGGCTGCCGATTTTGGGCGCGCCAAGGCGGCATCACCCACCAGAAAGAGCAGAGCAGCGGCACAGGTGCTGATAAAAAACTGAACCAGTAATTTCGCCATGTAGGTGATATTCCCGGCCCGGCTTCTTACGGGTCATCAAATCAATAAGTTTATCCAACTCTCAAAACATCTTACATTCAGGGTAGATATCGTTAGGTGAGGAATTCCACGAAGCTTGCTTGCTCAATGAAGAAAAAGGTCAAATCAGATCCACTCTCAGGCAATCCCGATGCGATTGCCGGTGGTGAATTGGAACTCAGCAAAGTTCAGATTAGCGACACGACTGCAAAAATCGAAGATAAGACGGTCTCCTTAGATGGAAATGACGTGGCGCCGGCATTCAAACCGAAACTCGATCTGACCGGCAGCATTCTTGACTCTCGCTATCGCATCATTGAGCCCTTGGGCGAAGGCGGCATGAGTACTGTCTACAAAGCCGACCACTTAATTATGAATGCGGTGCGAGCGGTAAAAGTTATTCATCCCAAACTGATGGGCGATGAGCAGTCCTTGCGCAGATTTCACCAGGAAGCGGAGTCGATATCAAAACTGCAGCACGCCAATATCATTGCCGTTCATGATTGCGGTGTGACCGAAGACGGTCGGCCTTACATAGCCATGGACTTTATCGAAGGTCATTCATTGGCAGAGGTCTTGCGAAAGGAAGAATATCTGGAGCGCCTGCGTGCCATCGAGATTTTCATACAAATCACAGAGGCACTGGAATGCGCGCATAATCTGGGCATTGTGCACAGAGACTTGAAGCCCAGCAATATCATGCTGACAAAAAATGTGCACGGCGAAGAGCGCGCTAAAATCCTCGACTTCGGTGTTGCCAAAGTAATCAGACAGGATGCCGCTAAAGACTCTGCCCTCACGCAAACAGGAGAGATTTTCGGCAGCCCGCTCTATATGAGCCCGGAGCAATGCCAGGGAACACCGGTCGAACACTCATCGGATATTTATTCACTTGGCTGTGTGATGTACGAATGTCTGACAGGCTCGCCGCCGATTCGGGGAGCCACGATTTACGACACGATCAGGCGCCAGGTTTCCGAGATGCCGCTGCGCTTCCAGCAAGTTCGGCCCAAGCTGGGCGGTCTCGATCGACTGGAAGCAATCGTCTTTAAGTGTCTGGCCAAAGATCCTGAAAAACGCTATTCGACAATGTCGGACTTGAGAAAGGATTTGATTGCTCTGCGCGGCGGAGCGACAACCGATTGGAAAGTGGTGGCTCAAGCCGCGCACTCCTTGCTTTTACTTGATCTAAAACTGCTTTTCAGCAAATCCGGACCGGGCACCGTTGCTCTCATGGTTATTTCCATGACCGCTCTGCTTGTGGCAATTGTGAGCCTGGGAGCCTGGTTAATGGCTCCACTTGAGACACCGGCTTTCGAAGCACCGGAAAAACTCTGGCAGGTCAATTTCAAACCTGACATTCAGGAATCAGACGTGAAAGGAAAAAAGGCAGACGCCATCGAACAACTGAACCAGATGAATCAGTTGATGATGTTTCACGGCAAGAGTCGCCAGCAGTTGCAGCGCGACTATCTGGAATTCGGCGATCGCTGCTTTGCCGCCGGTGCTATCGACTACGCAAAAGGTTATTACAAACAAGCAGCCGAACACATTTTTCCCGGCGACCATTTTTTGTCTATGACCGAAACAATTCGCTGCTTTGTAAGAACAGCCGATTTGCAATTTTTCAAAGGCGAGTACAAAGGTGCGCTCAATGCTTATGAGCGTGCTATACCGCTGCTTGATCAATGGTCTGAATTATCCCCGGCCAATCTAACGCCTGTTTATACACGGGCGGCCCGCTCAGCCAGTTTGATCGCAGCTAACGACAAACAATTAGAAAAGGGGCTGGCTGTGGCCAATCTTGCCGTTCAATTGGTACAAAAGGATGCCAAACTGGAAAGAGCCCTGGCGATGACGGTGGCCGCAGATTTGAATCGGCAACTGGCGGTTGGCTATTGCGGCAGTCAAACCACGTCCAGCATTGTGGAAACCAGATCTCAACGTACGGCAATGCTCAGCGACGCGGCCAGAATGTATGGCGAGCTGGCCGATGCTACTTTTGTCAGCGATCGCCCGCAAAGAGACTTCGTAGTGGCAAGGTTCTGTCACGGACTGGTCCATGAAAAACTGGGAGATTGGAAAGTGGCGGCTGAAGATTTTGCCCAGGTCTACCCGAATCTCTTAAGCGAATTTGGCGCCGGCAATCCGATTACCAAAGCATGCCTGGTCAAAGAAGCAGATGCTCAGTGGAAGGCCGGCGATAAGCTTGAGGCGATCTGGCTCAGGCTCAGTGCGAAACTGAAATAAACATAGAAGCGGCTTCATCAATGATTTTTTGCGGATCCAGTTTGATCATACAATCGTGTTTTGTCAGTGACTTTCTTTCTGAGCAAGCCTGACACTGGATCGAGCTGTCGAAAATCGCTTGATGCTCAGGTCCGTAAGGACGCCAGCGATTTGGATCGGTGGGTCCGAATATGGCGATTGTCGGCGTCCCCTGGGCAGCGCACAAATGGGCCGGGCCCGAGTCGACACAAATAGCCAGTTGCATTTCCGCATAAAGGGCCATACTCTCCCGCAAGGACAGGCGTCCGGCCGCATTCACTCCTTTAACACCTGAGCCTTTTATGAGTTCGTCATTCAATTGCACATCTCTTTCAGCTCCGGAAAAGTAAAATGTAGCGTCCCATTTTTCTTTAAGGGCTCTCAAGACTTTCAGCCAGCTTTCGGGCGGATACATTTTGTCGGGATGGGCAGCGGCAGCATGAATGAGTATCTTCATACCGCTCTCTTTCAGCTCAGGCAAAATTTCCTTTACGCGTGCGCTCTCTTCTGAAGAAACCCAAGCTGCCAACTTTTTGTCGCCGATCTCTATACCTGCCGCTTGCAAAACATCAAAAAGCGATTCAACTTCGTGAATGTCCTTTCGCCATTTAACGGGATGAGTCAGAAGAAAATTGCGCCCCTCGGTAGCGTAACCGATGCGAGTTTTTGCACCGGTACACAGTGAGAGAAAAGCTGAAGACAAAGATCTTTTGAGGACGAACACACAGTCATACTTTCTTTTGCGCAGCATCCAGGCATAATGCCAGAAATTTTTTGCCTTGCCCTTACCGCTGTCATATTTGTGAAAGCGAGTCGTATCAAAAACGATCAGTTCATTCACATAAGGACAATTCTCAAGCACGCTGCCGCTTTGAGGTCCGACCAGTACATCAATAACAGCCTCAGGGCAAGCCGCTTTCAGGTTGCGAAGAAAGGGCACAGTCAGTATCGTATCGCCGATGAAACGATAACGAATGACAAGAATTCGTTTTGCATTTTTCAGTAGATTATGATTTTGAGAAGCAGACATTTTTGCTTTCGGCTTTTCAACTTACTTGTTTTTGCTTTTTTTCTTGCGCTGCCGCGATTTCTCGCCGTCCTCATCTGTGCTTTCCTGGCTCACCTTAAGCTCACTCTCGAGCTTTCCTTTCATCATCTCCGAAATATGGGATGGCACAGGACCGAGCCACTCCACGCCAATCTCGACAGCAACAAGATGCTGATTGAGTCGATCATGCGGAGCAATTTTGACCATATCTTTTTCCGTGGTAACCACCATCTGTGCGTTGGAATTTCGCATCAATTGCTCCAACATTTTCAATTCATCGGGAGTGTACCAGTGATGATCGGAAAAGGCTTTCATCTGGACGACCGTGCACCCGAGCTGATTGAGCGTAGAGGCAAAACCTTCCGGTCTGGCCAGCCCGCAAAAGGCAATCACGCGCTGTCCCTTCAATTGATCCAGAGACGCTTCTCCTGTGCTAGTGCGCAGGCGTTTCGGCACAAAACGGGCGGCGGCAATTTCGGCACGTCCGGCATACTTGCTTATAAAGGCACGCAGTTTCTGCATGTGTTCTTCATCTGGGTTTAAAGGCACCTTTGTGATTACAACCACCTTGGCGCGATTAAGAGCGGCCAGAGGTTCCCGCAATCGTCCGGCCGGCAGGAGCGCATCATTTTCCGGATCATCATTGTAGTCAATCAAAACCACGTCGAGATCTCGCTCAAGACGAATGTGCTGAAAACCATCATCTAAAACAATTGCATCTGCGTTGAATTTTTCAATGGCAATCGCCGCTGTTTCCACCCTGCTGCTGCCTACGATCACGATTGCATTAGGAACGGACAGGGCAATCAAAAGTGGTTCATCACCAGCCTCTTCACAAAGAGCGAATTCTCCCGCACCGTTGGAAACAACGGTCACCCTTTCTTTTGACTTGCGGGCATAACCCCTGCTCAAAACAGCTACTTTGTATCCGGCTGCGATCAATCTCTTGGTCACATCTATGGCCATCGGTGTTTTACCTGTGCCACCGCAAGTGATATTACCGATACTGACGACCGGAATGGGCAGGCGCACCCGTTTTACATATCCTTTGGAATAGGCAGCCAGCCGGAAATAGGAGCCGATTAAATAACCGGCTGAAAGCGGGCTCATCAGCCCGTAAAGAAGTTTTTCCTGGGAGGTTTGAGGGTTGCCCCAGCTCATGCGGTTACACCTCTTTGGTTCGCGGATTCTGGGGCTTTTTCTGTCCCGGAATTTTTTTCAGACTGAATGACTGGAGTCGATTTGTTACTCAATCCAAGGCTCTCTTCCAGGATTGAAAGTCCCTTTTTTACGGCGCCCTGACTATCTAGAAGCAGCTTATTGCCGCGGTTTCCGATCTCTAGCCTCAATTGATCGTCTGCCAATAATCGCTCTAGCTGCTCAGTCATTTCATTGTCGTTTTTAACAACAAACAAGGCATCCCGGTCTTGCAGCAAGCGAGCAAAATCACGCGTCTTTTCCAGGCGCGGACCGGCGATGACCGGCACTTTATATGTATAAGGCTCTAATACATTATGACCGCCGACCGGCGCCAGTGTCCCACCTACAAAAGCAACATCGGCTATGCCGTAGAAAGTGGCAAGATGGCCGATACTGTCGATTAGATAAACATCGAAATCGTTCTTGAAACGCTCAGAATGTGAGTGACGAATAGTGGTAAAACCAGCGTTTTTAATCAGCTCTGCCACTCTGTCGAAGCGCTGCGGGTGACGCGGTGCAATGACCAGACGAATGTTTCTGTCCGGCATTTTTTTCAACAGTTTCGTATAGGCGCTCAAAACTGCCGTCTCTTCTTTCTCATGGGTAGAACCGGCGATAAAGACAAGATCGTCTTCGTCTAAATTGAGGCTTTTTCTCAATTCGGCAATCTCTTCGGGCGATTTAGCTACCAGCCCGTCACATTTGAGATTACCCATCGTTTCAAGAGGCACGGTGCCGTCCGACAATGCCCGATATCTCTCCGCTTCGTTTTCCGTCTGGGCGCCTATGCGCGTAATCATTTTGACGTAGCGGCCAAAGAAGGGCTTGCTGCGGCTGTATGACTTGAACGAGCGGGGAGAAATTCTGCCGTTTACGATCACAACTGGAATATTTCTTGCCTTGCACTGGCTGATCAAACCTGGCCACATTTCTGTTTCCACAATCACAAACAGGGCCGGATTAATGGCATCCAACCATGATTTAACCGAAAAAAATGTATCGTATGGAAAATAAATTACTTCAGCTATTTCACTTACACGCTCCATAGCCAGCTTCTGCCCAGTTCCTGTAGTTGTGGAAACAACAATCGGCCTCTGTGGATATTTCTCATGAATAGCCTTGACCAGAGGCAGTGCGGCGTTGAATTCTCCGACAGAAACAGAGTGAAACCAGATTGGCCTTTCACTAAGGGCTTTCAAACGGGCTCGTATTGCCCGGGGAATCAATCCCAGCTTTTGAGCGACACCGAAGCGCGCCTTGCTGCTGAAAATCAAGACCGGCCAGATAAGCAGGAGAAGCAGCGTGATTCCAATGTAATAAAGCGCAGTCACTGGATGAGATGGATTTCTTTCAGATTTTCCGATTATGTTTTCAGGTCAGGCTGTCTGAGCGCCGCGAGCCGCGGTCGTCTTTGAGACCATGATTCAGTGTAACCGCGACAAATCCAGGCTGCCAGAGCGTGAACTTAATTGTAAGAACAAAGTGAAGACGATCTAATCTTCCTATCGGCGCTTGTTTTCCTGAATTTGTCCATACTTCCGCTTGCGCTTGGCATCACAAAATAATCAATTCAAGCAGCCAATGCCGCTTTCTACATGGATGCAAAGCCAGTTGGCGACTGGAATTTTTTCACTTCAACCTTGACGTCATCACCTGAATCAATTACTGTCGACTGGCCATTCGCTTCCTTATAAAACGGTTCGATCAACAACAATGAGAATTCTAGTCGTCGAAGACGATGTGAGAATCAGAGCCCCTCTCAAAGAGGATCTCGAGCAGCAGCAATACATTGTCGACGAAGCCTCAGATGGTCAGGAGGCATGGGACCTTTGTTCGGCAGAGCAATACGATCTGATTCTTCTCGATTTGATGTTGCCCAAAATCGACGGTGTACGACTTTGTCAAAAACTTCGGGGCAACGGATACTCAGGGGCCATTTTGATGCTTACGGCTCTGGGCGAGAAATCGGACAAGATCAAAGGTCTTGATTCCGGTGCCGACGATTATATAGTCAAACCTTTTGACATTGACGAATTGGGCGCCCGAGTGCGGGCGCTTTTGAGGAGAAACGTCAATGCCGGTGCATCGATTTTGACCTGGGAAAAATTGACGGTCGATACTCGCTCCTGCCAGGTCGAATATGACGGCAAAATCGTCAAAATTACGCCCACCGAATACCGCTTATTAATTACCTTTTTAAAGCATCCTGGAAAAACCTTCGGCCGCACCGAATTGATTGAACGTCTATGGCATTTTGAAGATGCTCCAACCGAATCGGTAATTAAAGCTCATATCAAAGGATTGCGAAAAAATTTGCAGCAAGCGGGGTGCCAGAGAGAACTGGTGGAAACCGTTTTCGGGTTTGGATACAAACTCGCTAATTGCCAATAAATTCTGAGCAAAAAATGTTCAACAAAACAGAATTACGCCTGGCTCTCTATAACGTTGGCGTCTTTGCTTTAGTCTTGATCATTTTTTCTGCAATCATTTACTGCGCCGTATTGGAGGGAATTCACGGCGAACTGCGCAACGATCTGACGCACATGGCCGACGGCGTTATCTCTTCCATCGACTTCGATGAAGACGAGAAGGAGCAACCGGATTCAGCCGCACCTGATTTGATCGAAAGCGTGTTGCCTGACTCGGCAACGCAATCGCTCACCGAAATGGGATTGCAGTGGTTCGATCGCAGAGGCCATCTGGTCAAAGAGAAGGGTAATTGCAAAATCACTCTGCCTCTAAACACAGGAGCAGCTTTCGAAGAACAGCAATTTCCGCACGCAATGATTTTCACCAAGTCTGCATTTCTGGGAAATCAATTGTTAGGTTATGCGCGAGTGGCTCAGCCGATGAGCGAAACTGATAATGTAATCAACCATTTGCGCCTGGGCCTATGCCTTGGGGTATTTGTCGCCAGTCTTGCCAGCGGAGTCGGTATAGTTTTTCTGATCCGCAAATCCATGCACCCATTGAACGAAAACCTCAAGCAATTGAAGCAATTTACCGCTGACGCCTCTCACGAATTGCGCTCGCCTGTAACTGCAATTACATCAAACAGCGCAGTCGCCCTCAAATACCCGGATGGAATGCGCGATACAGACAAAGAGAAATTCGAGTTTATCCTGGCTGCCAGCCGTCAAATGGGCAGGCTGGTCGACGATTTGTTGAAACTTACACACCCTGCAAACAATAAAAACGTTGGCTCGCACTCACCGCAAAATCTGGCTGTTATTTTGCCTGAAGTGCGCCGTCTTATGACCTTTCTGGAAGACGAAAAACAGATCAAACTAACCTGGAATGTAGCCGACAATCTTACCGTCAACGGAGCGCAAGAAGACCTCCAACACCTGTTTCGCAATCTTCTCGAAAACGCCTATCGATATTCAATTGAGGGAGGCACCGTACTGTTGAGCGCCGAGGCTCAACAAGATCAAATTGTGGTCACAGTAAAGGACTCGGGAATCGGCATTGCCCCTTCTGACATAGCGAAGATATTTGACCGCTTCTGGCGATCGGATAAAGCCAGAAGCGCCGCCACAGGTGGCAACGGATTAGGACTTTCCATCGCCAAGTCGATAGTGGAAGCAATGAATGGATCTATTGCCGTGGCAAGCGAACTGGATAAAGGGACGACCTTTACGGTTCGCTTGCCAAAATCGAACAAAACAATGAGCTGATTTCTATATTCAAAACCAGTCCGGACTCACTGCCCAATTTTAGAAGGAGAAACTTCTGATCATTGCCCTTGCCATTATTGCGGCCTTTCTCGCCTCGATTCTTACTTTCTTCACGGGCTTTGGTCTGGGCACGGTGTTACTGGGCGTTTTCGTACTTATCTTTCCGGTCAATTTTGCCATTGCAGCAACTGCTGTCGTTCATCTGGCCAACAATGTGTTCAAATTATTTCTGGTCGGCAAATACGCGCGTCGTGACGTCCTCTGGCGCTTCGGCGTACCCGCGCTGGGGGCGGCCTTAGCAGGCGCCTTGCTCCTCACTTCAATCGAAAGCACGCAGGTAGTACTTTCCTATGAATTTTTGGGCAGACACCTTACGACCACGCCTGTCAGGTGCTTGATTGGAATATTGATGGCCGGATTTGCCCTCATAGACCTCCTGGGTCTGTCGGAAAAATGGACAATAGAGTCGCGCTGGATGCCGGCCGGTGGCCTTTTAAGTGGATTTTTCGGCGGCTTGTCCGGCAACCAGGGAGCATTTCGCACCATGTTTTTGCTTAAATCCGGTCTCAGTAAAGAGGAGCTGATTGGCACAGGCGCAGCCATAGGCTTAATGGTGGATTTGGGCAGGCTGACTGTTTATTGGAGCCAGATTAATGGTCCTGCCCTGCCTTCACAAACTCCATTACTCTCAGCTTCCATAATAGCGGCGACTCTAGGCACGCTTGTGGGCAACAAGCTTTTGAAAAAGGTGTCGCTCAAAAAAATTGAAATTGCCGCATCAATTCTGCTTTTAGCAATTGCAGCCGGTCTGGCTACTGGGTTAATTTGAGAATCAGTTGAAAAATTTCAGTCTCAGCTTTCGCTTGCCTCTCAGCTGCAGATTTCTCCACACCATGCGCCAGCGGCTCAGTCGTATTGGTCTATTCATGCGCGCACGTTAGATTATGGGACGGTTGTGGCGGAGAATTTGTCCCATCCAGAACGACATAAAAAGTGCCAGGCAGCCGATGACAAGGCTTACCCAAACTGGTATTGCCGCTCCATTAAATGCGACCGGAATGCCGGAAAGGGCACGCCAGAGCTGCATTACACCGATAATGCCGAATATCACGGCGGCCGTTAATAGGCCGACGCGTTCCGTTTTTTTGTCTTTGAAAACGTCCTTCATATATTTACCTCTGATCTAGGATCGCCGATTGGGTCGATCGCCAACTGGAGGACGTTAGAAGTCAATCAAGGTTCCACGGCGGAAGGTCAAAAACGGTCTTAGACCGGCATTGGCTGCTAATTTCCGACCACCCACTGGCTGTGCACGCAGGGCAGACAAATCTTCAGTGCCGAGGACGGCATATGAGGCCGCAAGCGGACCTTCGTGTTGCAGGAATGGCAAGTGCCGGCTACATCATCATCAAAATCCGATTGAAAATCATAAGGCACACACAGTATTAAATCTCGTTCTTGAGCGTTCAATTGAATTTGCTGAGGGCCGGCGTCGACGTTTTGAAACAGCTTGCGCAGACGCTTCAGTGGTTCTTCCTGGTGGGAAGGCAGCTTGCCCTCTCTTTCCAGGGACTCCATTAAGGTCAGAGCCACTTGACTCTTTCGGCTCTTGCCGTCTTGATCCAGCCATTGGCATAAATCCAAAAGACCATCTGCATACCGCCATTGAGCAACATGATCGCTGAGGTTATCAGCCAAGATTTTCTGATCGAAGTCCACTCGCTCAGCAGCAGCTTCATAAGCGGCCTCAGCATTTCCTACTGCCTGCTCACACTCCATGAGCATTCTCAACTGACCGGAGAATCTGTGCTGCATGTAAGTAGAATCGGGCTCAAAGTTCAACAGACGCCTTGTTAGGATAACCAGTTCTTGCAGTACCTGGACGCCTTCTTCATAAGCTTTATCCTCGAGCATGTCATAGGCCGCTTCATCCAAACAATGTGCCAGAAATTTCATGGCGTCATAGGAAGCATCCGCCGCCTTGACCATCTCTCTGGCAACGAAGACGGCAGCGCGATAAGTTCTTCTTGCCGCAGCGCGATTATTGTAATTGGCGTGCACTTCAGCCAGTTGCAAGAGGATACTGCCAACCAATTCATCACAGTCGCTGTAATGCTTGGAACTGTTGCCGGTAGCCCTCAAAACCGTAAGGGCCAGTTCAAACTTTTGAACAGATTCGTCGTACTCACCGAGGCTGGATAAAACACAAGCCAATTGACTGAGATCTTGCGATAGCTCAAACCGGCATTGCAAATCATTGGGATAGCATGCCGATTCAGCCTTTGTTATCGACATCGCTTCATTATATGCATCACGGGCCCCGGCCATTTCGCCGCAGTTTTCGCAAAGCATGCCGATCCGTCGAAGCGCAAAAGTAATTGGATTTTGTTCGCGAACCTTGGCAGGCAATTTAAGTTTTGAATAGGTTCGCGCTACGCCGAGCGCATCGACATAAACATCGAAGGAGCCCTGCACTTCGCCCTGCTTATCCAGAACATCAGCCAATTGAACAAGGGCGCTGAACATGTCAAATTGACAGTTGGCGTCGCTCGGAAAGCGAGCGGCCACACTTCTGGTTTTCAAAAGTCCGTCGCGGAAAGCATGCTCTGCTGCTTTGTAATCGCCCAGACGCACATAAAGGTCACCGAGCTGGCCCAAACCAGACCACTGAAAGCGTTGTAGGAGAACCTCTTGTGGGCGCATTTTGGCCAGACTGGAAACACTGGCGATACTTTCTTTGCGTGTGGAGATTGCTTCAGCCAACCGCTCTTCTTCGGCGTACAGCTCAGAGAC
>Ga0265313_10002763_pt1 | contig 14799 bp, 14 predicted proteins | sample 4123metaG_FD_203122 | JGI IMG/M metagenome (GOLD analysis project Ga0265313, IMG submission 203122) | Rhizosphere microbial communities from Carex aquatilis grown in University of Washington, Seatle, WA, United States - 4-1-23 metaG | ecosystem: Host-associated > Plants > Roots > Rhizosphere >...
ATCAAGGCGCAGCTGAATGCGGGCGTCAATCCCAATCCGGAGATGAACTTTCATCGTCCTAACGCCCCTGGCAGAGGACGTTTTCAGGACAACCAGATCAGTACGGGCACCACGCCGTTGTTCCGTGGGGTGCAGAACAACGATGTGGAAGTTATTAAGGCTCTGCTCGAAAAAGGCGCCGATCCCAACATCAACACCATGGGATACACGGCCTTCCTGCTGGCCGCTGGGGCCGGTCCCGGTGGACGCGGCGGCGCCGCAGGCGGGCAAGCGAATATGCAGATTCTGGACCTGATGGTGCAGCATTCCGCCGACGTGAATGCCAAGGTTACGGGCACCCAGACCTACTCCTTTAACGTTTCGCGTGCGGCTGCTGCGGTCAACGAGGGCAGCTCGGCGCTGCATGAGGCGGCGCGCGCGGCCCGGACGGATCTGGTGAAGTATCTGCTCGATCACGGAGCCAATCCCAACCTTCTCGACGCCGACGGCAAGAAGCCGATCGATATCGTCGGCGTACCGCGCGCCGGCCGTGGTGGGGGCGCCGCCCCCGCCGCAGCGGCTGCCGGTCAAGCTCCCGCCGCAGCTGCCGGGCGTGGGGCTGGTGCTGGGGCTGTTCCTGGTAGGGGCGCTCCTGGACGTGGAGGCGCCAACCCGGCAGCCGTGGCCGAGATTCGCACTCTTCTGGAGAACGCTTCCAAAAAGTAGTCTGTTAAGCCGGCTGGTGCTTGGGAGATCTTCAAGGTCTACGGCGGGTAGATCCATGCCGTGGAAGCCTTCATGAAGGTGTTCCCCGCGAGTATGGGAACTGGCTGGGAGTAGCGCGGACGATTTCAGGACGTTTTTTTGGGGAAAGGGTCGTAGTCTCAGATTCCTCAGGTTATCGAGGCTTTCAATTCCGGAATAGTTCCAGCCATTTCGCTGGCCTCACGATGTAGATCAATCGGCCGGGAACCGGTCGCGGATGGGCAGTGCCGCAATCGTTTCTAGTGCTCAACCCTGTCATTAGAGTCTCAGCAACCGAGTAATTGGGATTAGCCTTATGCACGATCCTTTCACCGCAGTCGACTTGCCCGACGAAAGTCACTTGAAACGTTCTTGCTCCGTTACTTTCGAACTGAACCTCGCCTTGGCGATTCGTAAGAAAAGTACTGTACGGGTATCCGTTGCTCTGATCAAGCGAAATGTACACCTTGACCTTGGCAACCGGTTTGCTGTTTCGACCATCTACCAACTGCACGATCACCGGCTGAGCGGTCGCGACATTGCTAAATAGCATCGCTAAAAAAACTACACAGAAGGGGGATAGGGGCCAGGCGACGTTCCTTGCGAGAGCCATCGAGCTTTCTCCCTACTTGGGAATTATGTCGGCTGCCATTTTTACATTTCCCCGGCGAGTGTGGAAACGGCCTGGGAACAGCAGCTTATTTCTGAGGCGCCGGGCCTTTGCCCTGACCCGCAGGTGCGCCCTTGCCCGGCCCGGCTCCCCGGCCTGGGCCAGCCGCTTGCAACAGATGCGTCATCGTGTGGACGAAGCGCAGCTTGCCGTCCTCTACGCGGAACAAGTGCGTATCGGGCGCTCCGCTGCCGCCGTTGGGGCCGCCGGCGCCGAATGTGCAAAAGGCCACGACCGCTCCCATCGTCTCGTCGACGACGAAGTGCCGGTTCGCGATGTTGACGCCGCTGGGTACGCCGACGTCGCAGGAATCCGTCGCAACTCCCGTGCCGGTATGCATGCCGCCCTCGGTGCGGTTGCAGGGATAACCCCACGGCACCAGGTCCTTCTTCCCTTCCAGGAACGCATCCAGGTAAGCGGTCGCGGCGGCCTCCAGCGTCGCGCGGGTGTCGCGCTTGGCGGCGGTGGGGATGGGGCTCCAGTCCTCGGAGGTCGCATACTTCAGGTAGGCATCGACGTTAAAACCCCAGTAACCGGTGGTGGTCCACATCATTTCGATTTCGGCAATCAGCCCGTGATTCACGCGGAGCCGCGTGCCGAGCGCATACGGCGCGGCCTTATCGGAAACGATGATTTCGGTGTACGTCTGGCACGTCGAGGTGTCCAGCAGGCTGCGCTGATGATCGATCTTCATCGGCTTTTTGATCAAGCCCTCGTCGATGTTCATCGGCTTGAAGTTCTCGACGTAGCCCAGCCCCTTCGCGAGCGGCAAGCCGGAGAAGTCGCCCTTGGTTTGAGCGGCAATGTAGAGATCGGTTGCGGCCTTGAGACCTTCACGCGTGCAGGAGACGTCCGCCGCGAAACTGACCGCCGGTGCAAGTAGTGCGCCCGCGAGCAAAAACTTAAAGGCAATACGATTCATCGGATTCCTTCCATCGGGATGCTGCTTATCAGAATCAGCGTACCCTAAATTCCCTAGCCGCGGGTGGAGGTATACTTTCGTGGATGCCGTCTTCCACCTTATTAAAAGCTTCCTTGATCGCGAGCCTGATCCCAGCGTTTTCATTTTCTCAGACCACTCCTGCCGTGACCAATGTGGTCCAGCTTCAGAACCTGGCGCACACCACCGAGAGCCTCGATAAGACGGTGCCGTTCTATCGCGATGTGCTGGGGTTGCCGGTAAACGGAGCCAACGATCCTCTCGCACAGAAGCCGCAAAAGCTCGACGAGGACATGTCGAAGTTCACGGGGACGAAGGGCATGAGCTTTCGGGCGGCTACGTTCCGCATTCCGAACGCGGCCTTCGGGTTTGAGCTGACGGAATTCACAGGCGGATCGCGCAAGCCCGTACGTCCGAATCTCCAGGACATCGGGGCGGCGACGCTGGCTCTGCAGGTGCGGGATATCGATAAGGTTATGGCGAAAGTGAAAACCTCGGGCGCGTCTTTCTCAAGCACGACTATCGTGACCATTGGCGGGGTTCCCGTGAATCCGACGGGAAATCCGAACAGCAAGCTTCGCGAGATCGTGGTCCGGGATCCGGATGGCTTCTTTGTCGAACTGCAGCAGCCCGATCCAATGCCAGCGAACGCGACAGGCGATATCCTGGGCGCCTCGGTGCAATTTTCCATCGGGGATTCGGCAAAAACCGTCGCTTTTCTGCGCGATGCGCTGGGGTTCAACGCGCGGCCGACGGGCGCGTTGGGGACGAACGCAGTGGTGGCGAACCTCATCGGCCTGCCAGGAGCCCAATGGCGCATCACGCACGGAAGCATTCCGGGTACGACTCTCGATTTCGGCCTGATCGAGTATTCCGGCGTAGCGCGCGTGAAGGTCGCAGCCGGCGCGGAAGATCCGGGGTCGCCCGCGTTCACCATGATCGTGCGCGATATTAACGCCGCCGTCGATCAATGGACCAAGGCCGGCGGCACCGTGGCGACCACCGGGGGCAAAGCGATCGTGCGCGCCAACGGCGCGGGCAATGTGTTCGTCCGCGACGTCAACGGAATGATGTGGGAGCTGATTCAGCGCGCCGGACAGTAACTAGTTCGAGCTTATGCGGGCCGTGGCGCATTCTTCGGCGACCTTTAGAAAATTCAGGACCTTGGCATTCCCCACGATGTAGGGATTCGGACTGCCGGGCGCGCGTTTGGCCAACATCGGAAGGTTGATCTTGGACCGGTCCCAATCCGTGTGGTTGGCGAGGATGACATCCACTCCGGCCTGCTTGACGATGCCGCTGAATCGCTGATCCGACCGGATATAGGTCTGAACGGCTTCCTTGTCTGCATTGAGCCCTACTCCGCCCCAGAGCGCCGCCAGGTGTGGCGTCCCGTTATCCTTCACCGGAAACACGACGGAGATGGTGCCGGGCGTATGACCTGGAGTGATGTAAAGCGTAATGGTGGTGTCGCCGAGCGTGAGTTTCTGGCCGTCGGTAGCCGCCAGGTCGCGCTTCGGCTTGGTGCCGTTGGTTCGCTTATCGAGAACATCCCAGTCGGCCGGCGACATGATGACTCGGGTGCCGTAATGATCCTGTAGGAACTTCGCACCACCATCGTGATCCGGGTGAGCATGGGTTACAACGGCGTATTTGATATTGGCCGGGTCCAGACCCATCTTCTTCATCCCGTTGGCGACCTCCTCTTCGACCGAATAGTCAAAGATGGTGTCGAGAACGATGATGCCTTCGGACGTCGTGATGGCCCACACGGCGTACTCGGACTGGCCGAAGAAGTAGAGGTTGTCGAAGACCTTCACCGGTTCGACATACCACGTCGATCGGTCCGGCGTCCCGCCACGCCCACCACCGCCCCGGCCACCGCGACCTTGCCCAGGCTGCGCAGCGCGTGGCGCGCCCGGCGGAGTCCTTTGGCCTCCAGGGCCGGGTCCGTAACACTGAAAGTTGAACAGATTCTGAAAATCGTCACCCGCTGCGGCTTTCGCGGCGGCGAAGTGTGCATCAGCATCTTGCGCCGCCAGGGTCGAGACGGCCAGGAGCAAACCAAGCGCGGTCCTCATGCCTCTCCTATTTCAACCTGTCTTATTTGTCTTGCTTGGCTTTGCCCTGGCCTCGGCCCCCGCCCCTAGCCGGGGCCGGGTTGGCCAGAGCGGCTTCGAAGCTCTTCTCGTATTGAGCCACGTGAGCTTTGTAGCCCTCCGGATCGACGAACGGATTCGGATCGCCCGGGCCGCGCTTCTCCAGCTTGGCGTACTTCTCGGCCATGCCATAGAATGATGCGTGCGAGCTGACCCACAGCTCGACCGGGAACGTGAGGGCCTTCTTGTAAGTCGCCCTAAAGTCGTCGATGATTCCAGGGTATTGATCGAGGGACTGGAGGAACTGCCCGTTCAGGCTGCACTCGATGAACGTGTAGTAGGATTTGCCGTTTTCCTTGAGGGTCGTGCTCCAGGCGAGGCATCCCCTGGTGTGGCCCGGCATGATGTGGGCCGTCAGGGTGGTTCCGCCGAGCGAGACCGTGTCGCCATCATCGACGAGCCGGTCAATAGGATGCTCTTTTCCTTCCGGGTGGAAGTCCTTGGTCTTGGCTTCGTCCACGCGCCCCACCACGACCTGGGCGCCCGTCAATTCCTTGACCGCGTTGTCTCCGCCCACGTGGTCCGGATGCGCATGACCGGCGATCAGGATCTTGATGTCGCCGAACTTGAATCCCAGCTTTTCCACGCTCGCCTTGATCACAGGCACCGATGACTCGTAGTCGCTGTTCATCAGAATGTTGCCCTGCGGGGTAACGAACAGGAACGAAGCCAGTTCCTTAGTCCCCACGTAGTACATGTTGTCCATGATCTTGTGCGGCGGGAACGGATCGTTCCACCCGGCGGGCTGGGCTAACGCGGCAAAGGGAGACAGGACCACCACGGCCGACAACAAGAGTTTATGCATCATCCTAATATCCAGAGCGTAGCAAGCCGCTTACTTCTTATCTTCTTTGCCGTAGCTGCTGCCCGTGTCCAGCTTGCGGCCGTCGGGGAACTGGATATCACTGGAGTTCGCGCGGTAGGCGCCGTCCTTCGACATGTGCCCGTGGACGATGACCTTGGTTCCCTCGGGAAGAGAATTCCGGGTCCAGCCATTCCGCAGCAGGACGCCAGGCGCTCCGCCTTCGACCGACCAGTGTTGGATCTGGCCGTCCGGCCCCTTAACGTCGAGATACAGCCAGGAATGCGGGTTCACAAAATCCATTTTCACGACCGTGCCTTCGAGCGTGACCGGCTTGTTCGCGTCGAACTCGGCGGAGAAGGAATGATGGGCCGACGCCACGGACACCAGCAGGGCGGCGGTTCCCAGAATCGTGGTCAGTTTGCTGTTCATTGAGTTCTCTCCCTAAAACTTTTCGGATCCGGAGCGTTTTTCTGTTGCGGCTGCAGGTGCATCAGATCGCTATAAAGAAGCTTATCGGCGAACGGCACGCACTTATGTTCGAGCACTTGCGCGTTGTCATCGATCAGCCGGTATAGAGGCATCTCGATGGTCCAGGGCTTCGAGAATGTCTTGGGATCCTCGAGCGTCGCTTCGTACCGGATGTGGGTCGAGTCCAGAAGGGTGAAACGCTCGGTTACCTTCAACTGATTGGTATGAAAGTTGCCCGCGCGATCGAACTGGGATTTCTCGTTCTGACCGGTGGTGGTCACCACGAGCACGTTCCCTTCCCAGGTTCCGTCGGACTTGCCCATCCAGGTATCCACGGGCGGCTCCGAATGATCGGTCATGTTGATGACCCGGTTGGTTGCGTCGAACGGGTAAACCATCAGCAGATCGCCCGCGCCCTGGAAGATCTGGAACGGCATGTTGTGGTAAGTGACTCGCGGGACTCCCAGCATGAAGCACCTGGCTTCCGGGTCGGACGCGGGCCACGTGGCGCGGTTCTGATCGCGTTGTTTGAGCGCTGCCGGCAGATAGGGGACCTTTCCATCACCCTTAATCACGCTCTTGCCCGCCGGGATCGAGGCGATCGCGCCCAGGCCCCAAAAGTCGTCAAGAGACTGCGCGGAATGCGCTTCCAGGTTCCAATAGGCAGTGTTTAGCGCCTGCCAGATGCCGTTAAAGTTGGGGTGGCCCCCGATCGTGGCTGGTCGCTGCCCTGGCTGGGTTTGCTTGCCTTGTTTTGCCTGTTTGGCTTGTTTGGCTTGCGGAGCCTGCTTGGCCTGCGGCGCCTGCTGCGCCTGCGCGACTGACATCAGCGCCGCCATGGCGATCGCGCCGATGAATCGATTTCGCATCATCTACTGTCTCTCCCCCACGTGGTGGCCGGAGCCATCTCCATTATGGCAGTTTATACGACCATCCAGCATAACATGCTCATTTCCCTCGTTGAATTCGCTATTCCAGGGGAGTGGGGTTTGCCTCGACGTCCCGGGGACGGTAAGATTGATCTGGACGGAAATTGGCGTTCGTAGAGGAGTCTTCAGATGATCAGACGGATACTGGCTCTCGGTGGAATCAGCATCGCCGTAGTCTTCGCTCAGAACGCGGGCCGAGGCGGACGCGGAGGAGGCCCACCAGCGCCGGCCGAACCCGGAACCGCAAAGGAGCGGCAGCTCTGGGCGTACGACGTGAAGCCAGTCCCTAACTACGTGCCGCCGAAGACGCCTTGGGGCGACCCCGACCTGCAAGGCATCTGGCCCATCAACCATCTGATCGCCGTACCTCTTACGCGGCCGACGCGGCCGTTGATCTACGGCGACCGGCTTTACAGGACAGACCAGGAATTCGCCGCCTTAACAGCTCGCGCCCGCGGTACCGGACCAGTCCCGGACAGGGACTACCCGGACAGACTCATGCGCCAACTGTCGCTGATCGTCGATCCAAAGGACGGCCAGTTCCCCGAGCTCACCGACTATGGCAAGAAGCTTCAGGCGGAGATGAAGAGCAGCTACAAACCGGGTCAGACCGTCTTTGATAGCGTCGAGGATTTCTCCGCCTGGGACCATTGCATTACGCGAGGCATGCCGGTTTCGATGGAGCCGCGCAACTATAACAACGGCATCCGCATCATGCAGTCGCCCGGTTACGTGACCATCCTGCTCGAAATGGCCCACGAAGCACGCATTATTCCGATTAACGCTCCGCCGCTGGATTCGCAAATCAAAGAGTACCTGGGTGAATCGCGCGGGCATTGGGAAGGCAACACGCTGGTTGTGGAGACGACCAACTTCAACGGTCTGGTGGGACATACCAGCGCCGGCGTCCCCGGATCCCCCGGCCCGCTCCAGCCGGAGACCCCGAACATGAAGATCACGGAGCGGTTCAATCGCGTGGCTCCGGATACCATCGAGTTCACGATGAAGGTCGAGGACCCGACGGTTCTGGCGACGGGCTCTTACACCGTGGCGTATCCGATGTATCTCGACAACAAGTACCAGATGTTCGAGTACGCTTGCCACGAGGGCAACACGGCGATTCGGAACTACATCGAGACGTCGCGTTACGAACGCGAGCACCCGAAAGATACGAAGAAGTAATCCGGCGACGGAAGGGCCAAGCCGGAAACCTTCGATCCCGACGTCCCCAAGGTCCGGCGCCGAATGCCGATCGTTGATCTAGCGACCTCGTTTGCCCGGAGTAGATGTCTACAACGACCTGCGACGGCATCTTGCTGAGGTATCTTTAGAAACGGTAACAGGGGCGGCCCTCCGGCGCGCTTCCATCGAAAGGAGAAACACTCTTTGAAGAAAGCGATGTTTATGACCATGGTCGCGCTGGGCGTGACCGCGTTTATGCTGATGGCGCAAGACGCCTCGAAGTTCAACGGCACCTGGAAGGGTGAGGAGGGCGGACAGATACGCAAGCTGACCTATAAGGATGGCGTCGTGTACATGGAAGAGACGCAAAAGAGCGGAATGGTGATCTTGCGTCAATATCCCACCAAAGGACAGGAAGTCACCATGACTGAAGGTGTCTGGAAGGACGCCAAGGCCACGGGCAAGATGGAGGGCAATAAACTGGTCGTCGAAACGACGCAGGGCAACGGCACGCAATGGCACGATGAATGGACCTTGGCCGAGGACGGCAAGAGCTACTCGGCGCTGCGGCAGAGGGTCGGCGGCGGAGGCGGTGGCGGCAAGGGTCCCGGTGGTCCTGGCGGTGTCCCAGGTGGCGGCGGTAAGGGCAAGGGCGGTGGGGGCGGTCCGGAAACCTTCACCAAGATCGACTAACTTTTAAGACTGCTTCATTGGGCTTGACAACCGTTCGCATTGTGCCTATCCTATGCATAGGAAAGCGAGGCATAAGTGAACCTGCGCGGCACTCTCCCCACACTCATCCTGGAAGCCATCGAGCGCCACCCCGACCACGGGTACTCCATTGCCCAGCGCATTAAGGAACGCTCCAGCGGTGTGCTCGATTTCAAGGAAGGCACGCTCTACCCCGCGCTCCACAAACTGGAACTGGAAGGCACCGTCGAATCCTACGAAGGAGTCGAGAAGGGCCGTACGCGCCGCTACTATCGCATCACCAAGGCGGGCCGCGCCGAGTTAGCCAAGGGCCGCCAGGAGTGGGGCGAGGTATCCCGCGCGGTTACGTTGATTCTGAAGAAGGCATGACGTGACTCCTTTGGACCAGTGGTTAGCAGATGCGACGCGGGGACTCTCCGCGGAGTCCGCGGCGCGGGTTCGTGAGGAGATTCAACAACACTATGACTCGGCCTGCGAGGCCGGAGGCGACGCACTTGCCGCGCTAGGTAATCCACGGGCCGCCAATCGCGCCTATCGCAAGGTATTGCTGACCGAGCAGGAAGCGATGATGGCTCCCGCCCTGACGCAGCGCAAACGATCTCATCGGGGCGTGCTCTTAAGCTCCGCTCTGCTGGTCGCTTTCGTCTGGTGGCTGGCGGGCAAGCATCGATATCCGGGGTTCTGGCCCATAACGGTCGCGATCTTCTGCACCATACCCTTCACCTGGTTCTTTCCCCCGACCACGCTCGAGCGAAGCCGCATATATCTCTATGTCCACGGACTCCGCAACATCCTGGTGATGGGTATCGCCTGGTGGTATGACGGCTGGATCGGCGCATTGATTCTAGGCGCAATGTTTTTTGGCCTCGACTATGTTTTCACCTACCGGATCTGGTTGATCTTCCGGAAGCTGGCGGCCGGGCAAACCTACAGCCTGCTTCCCGAGGAACCCCAGTTGACGCATGTGGAAGCCATCTACTTGAACACGCTCCGTAAGGAAGGCGGGGCGGCCGAGAATGTGCCCGTCAGCATGCTCTTTTTGATGCTTGCCGGGATGACGGTTTGGATGTCCGCGACCTTTGCACCGATGGCGATCTGGACAGCCGCAGGTTATTTGACGCGGCGAACCTTACCCATCTACACCGAGAAACGGAGCCGCTGGTTGCGTATCGCCCGATGGACGACGATGGTGGTGGCCGCGGTGTTGCCTCCTTTGTACGGAGCCCGCGCGCCGTGGGTGGGAGCGGTCCTACTAGCCTGGTTCTTTTTGCTGCTCGACAAGCCAGGCATCTCGCTCCGCCGCAAGCTGCCCGTCGCGGAGTGGCCGAAAAGGCTGTACTGGTAAAACAGCAGGGTTGCTATTTTCGATCCGGCAGCGCGAACACGTAGAGCGCGTTGCCCGAAGCGGGACTGTGCACATCCGGAGCCACTAAGCTAGGCACGTTCCGGGGGCTGCCTCCCCCGTTGGCGGTGGTCACGGCGAGATATTGTTTGCCGCCGACCGAGAACGTCAGAGGGAAGCCCTGCACGGCGGCTGGAAGCCGCGTCTCCCACAGAATCTTTCCGGTATTGGCGTCGAAAGCGCGGAACATGCGATTCAGGTCGCCCGCGAACACCACGCCGCCTGCAGTCGACAAAACGCCGGTAAGAAATGGCGCGCGCTGCTCGTATTTCCAGATCTCACGAAGGGTCCGCACATCGTAGGCCGCCAGCTTGCCGACGTTTCCGTTCGACCCGGGCATCTCAAAGTAGCGCGCCCGCGCACCGCCGCCTGCTCCAGCGCCTTCCGACTTATCCACCGGCTGCGCGCTGAATTCGAGGCAGCTCTGGCTCAGCGGCACAATCAGCCGATTGCCGGGCGGATAGTACGACATCGCGGGCCAGTTCTTGCCGCCTTCGGTCGACGGACATCCCAGCACCCCTTCGCCGATGCGCTGTTCCACAATATCGTTGCGATAGTGCGGCTCGCCTGTGGTGGGATTGAAGGAATCGTACACATTCTGGAACACCATTTCCTTGTGACCCAGATACTTTCCGGTCTTGCGGTCCAGCTTCCAGAGAATGCCAGTTTTGCCGGCGCTGAAGACCAGACTCTGGCCTTGATCGTCGACTAGAACACGCTCGAAGACTTCGTCTAAATCCAGCGTCTCGCCGGGCGCGTGATCGTAATACCAGGCTAGTTTTCCGGAATCCGCATTCAGCGCCAGTGTCGAGTTGGCGTACAGGGTCGCGCCATTGCCCGATCCTCGGCTCGCACGCATCCAGGGCTTGGCTTGGGCCGTTCCCCAGTACGTAAGGTTCAAGTCGGGATCGTAGCTGCCGGTAATCCAGGTTTCCGCGCCCACGCGAGAGGCGTCGGGCAGACCTCCCCACGTATCGCCTCCTGGCTCTCCGGTCAGCGCAATGGTGTAGAAGCGCCAAACCTCCTTGCCGGTCTGGGCATCGTAGGCGCTGATGAAACATTTCTCGCCGCCATACTGCTGGCACCCGCTCAGACCTTGGATCAGCTTGCCTTTCACGGCAATCGGTCCGCTGGTGGTGGAGTGCTGGTTCTTGGAACGGTCGCCGATGGTGGTATCCCAGACGACCTTGCCGTTGCGCGCGTCGAAAGCGATCAGGTGGGCTTCGCTGCTGGTCACGTAGACGTTGTCGCCATAAATCGTGATGCCGCGCATCGCCGGCGAACCCGTGTTGGTTCCGTAGCGATTCTCCCAAATGAGCTCGCCGGTCTTGGCATCCAGGGCTTGCAACACCTGAGCGGTGTTGTTCACATAGAGCACGCCGTTGTGGACGATGGGCGCCGGATCGTTGCCCAGGAGGTTTCCATCCTGCATGGCCCAACTCCACACCTGCCGCAGGTCGCTCACGTTCTGCGTGGTGATTTGGTTCAGCAGGCTGAAAGAGCTGGCCTTGTAATCGCGCCGGATCATCAGCCAATCGGCCGGATCCGGATTGCGCAACATGGCGTCGGTTACCGGGACATAGTTCTTCACTTCGCCCTCGACCGTGATTCCGCGGGGCAGTTGCTTTTCTTGTTTTGCCTGCTTCCCTTGCTTAGCCTCTTTGGCGTTTTCTTGCGAGGCCCGTTGACCCGATGCGATGCTGCGAATGGTCACGCTCGACGCCGCCGTAAGTGCCTGGTTCCCCGCACGTGCGCTATTGGCATCGAGAATAAACGCGGCCAGATTTACATACGAATCGCCGGGAAGATTGGATCCGCCCGGAGGCATCGTGGATTGCATGAAGTTGATGAGTTCGCCGGTGGTCCGATCGCCCCACTGAGCCAGGAAGTTAGCGCCCGCCAATTGCGGCCCTTCTTTCCCGCTGAGATCGCCTGAATGACATGAGGCGCAACTGGCCTGGTAAATGGCGCGTCCTGCCGCAGCCTGTTCCTGCGTATAGGGTCCGGCCGGACGCTGCTGTGCGAACAAGATCACCACGCCGCAGGCCGCCGCCATCGCGAGAATCATCCTAATGGTCATAGTGCTCCCGGTCGCGCTTGAACTTCACTGTCGGCAGCGGTTCGCGGCGTTCCCCGGCCGGTACTTGTTATGGCAGCTCGCGCAGGATGCGGCCAACACTTCAGATGCCTGAAGCATCTTGTCCATATCCTTGGTTAGAGCCGCTCTGTAAGAGAACATACTCGCGTCCCGGAGTCCCTGCACCATTTGCGCCCAGTCCGCGTTCGCGATGGGGACGTCCTTCCCGTTGCTGCACTTTCGGCCCGGCGTCATCAGGAGATCCGCGGAGTCCGCCAATGTGAGCGCGGCATTCTCCACAGCTCCCCAGCCTCCGAAGACACCCGTCAAGGGGTCGGTGGAGCCAGAGGGCTCCGTCGCCGGCTTTACCGTCGCGGGGTCATATCTCTGGGGGAAAAAGACCACATTCGAATTCGGAAAGAACAGCGCCCTCATGAGTTGATTGAGGTTCGCAGCGGGTGCGGGCGCCTGTGGAGGTGCCTTCGGCGCCGTCTTGGGCTCTGACTGGGCCATCAGGAATCCGGCGCAGATAACGCCCGCAATCGTCACCGTCACCGGTCCATTGATTCCGCGCGCACGCTGGGCCCGGCGATTGTGTCCGTCTTGCATGGTTGTCCTCCCTCACTGATCCCGATCGGAATGCCTGTGATCAGCATACATAATCCACGATCCCGTGATATGCTTCGTGGCTGCGGAAACGGCGAACATGAAACGAAGCGAAAAACGAATCCTGACCACGCACGTCGGAAGCCTGGTGCGCCCTCCGGAGCTGAAGGCGCTAGCCCAGTCCGGCCAAGATCGGCCGGAGGATGCTGCGCCGACCGCGTCCTACATCGAGACGCTGCAGCGCGCGACTGCCGAAGTGGTTCAGAAGCAGGCGGCGATCGGTGTGGACATCGTCAGCGATGGCGAATTCGGAAAATCGAGCTGGTCCAATTACATTCTGAATCGTGTCACCGGCTTTGAGATCCGGCCCAACCAATTACGCCCTGCCGACTGGCTCGGCCGGGATCTGCAGCGCTTCGCCGATGTGATCGCCAGAGAAATGCCGAGCGTGCTCACCGGGCGTCCGACGGAAGCCTGCGTCGGGCCGATCGAATACAGCGACCGGGAGCCCATCCGCCGCGCCATCGCCAATTTTCAAGCGGCCTTGAAGTCGGTAACCGTAGAAGAGGCGTTTCTGACCGCGGTCGCTCCAGCCAGCACTGCTTACGATGGCGTCAACGAGTATTACGCGACGGAAAAAGACTATATTTTCGCGCTGGCCCAAGCGTTGCGGCAGGAGTACCTGGAGATTCACAAGGCCGGTCTGCTTCTTCAAGTGGACGATGCCGTGCTCGCCAACATGTACGATCACCTGGTGCAGCAGAGTCCGGAACGCTACCAGGAATGGGCGCAACTGCGCGTCGACGCCCTGAATCACGCGCTTCGGGACATTCCAGAAGACCGGGTTCGGTATCATGTCTGCTTTGGGAGCTGGCACGTTCCGCACCTGGCGGACGCGGCGTTGGGCGACATTGTCGGCTTCATCCTGCAGGTGCGTGCCGGGGCTTATTCGATTGAGGCCGCGAATCCCAGGCACGAACACGAGTGGCGGGTCTGGCAGGATCGCAAGTTACCCGCGGGAAAAATCCTGATTCCGGGAGTCATCACGCATCATACGATCACGGTGGAACACCCGCGGCTGGTCGCGGATCGGATTGTTCGTTTTGCGAAGCTGGTGGGTCCCGAGAACGTGATCGCAGGCACGGATTGCGGCTTCGCGCAGGTGGATGTGATCGAGCGCGTCCCCGCGGCAGTGATGTGGGCCAAGTTCGAGGCACTGGTCCAAGGCGGGGCGCTTGCGAGCAAGGAGCTCTTTTGAAAACACTCCTTCGTGGCGGGCTCAAATAGAATCACTATGATTGATGGTAATTATCACTGTAATTGATGAGGCTCCGGGGCTGCAAACTGCCTTTAGGGTGCTACACTAACCCGTTTGGGTCAGTTGAAATGAATCGGGGATTCGGAGACTAATCGACAGTTTATGAGCCAACAGAGTTTAGAGACGCTTTTACAGAAGACCAGCCCGGTCAAGCTGCTAAGGAATTCGCCCATCGGCCCCTATGTGTATCCGGTGGTGGCCGCCGAGTACACCAACTGGCGGGATGAGCAACGCGCCTGGCAAAAGAGCTGCGTTCTGTTCAACCAGTCGTATCACATGACCGACATGTACGTGGAAGGTCCCGATGCGCTGAAGCTGCTCACCGACCTGGGAATCAACACCTTTAAGAACTTCGGTCCGAATAAGGCGAAACAGTTCATCGCCTGCAGTCCCGAGGGGTACGTCATCGGGGATGTCATTCTGTTCGGCCTGGAGCCGAACGTTTTCAACCTGGTTGGCCGTCCTTCGATTCACAACTGGGTCCAGTTCAATGCCGAGACCGGCGGCTACAACGCCAAGTGCACGCGGGATGAAAGAGCGGCTGCGCAGAAAGGTCCGGTGGTGCGCAAGACCTACCGGTATCAGGTGCAGGGTCCGAACGCATTGAAGGTGATGGAGAAGGTGCTCGGCGGCTCGGTACCCGAGGTCAAATTCTTCCAGATGGCGGTCTTTACGATCGCGGGGAAACCGGTTCGCGCGCTGCGTCACGGCATGGTCGGTCAACCTGGTTTCGAGCTGTTCGGTCCCGCAGCCGATGGGGAGGCAGTAAAAGACGCGATCGTCGCAGCGGGACAGGAGTTCGGGTTGCG
>Ga0265313_10002765_pt1 | contig 14796 bp, 13 predicted proteins | sample 4123metaG_FD_203122 | JGI IMG/M metagenome (GOLD analysis project Ga0265313, IMG submission 203122) | Rhizosphere microbial communities from Carex aquatilis grown in University of Washington, Seatle, WA, United States - 4-1-23 metaG | ecosystem: Host-associated > Plants > Roots > Rhizosphere >...
CCTCGCCGCGCTGCTGCCGGCGATCGGCGATGCGGCCGAATGGCACTCGCTGCAAAAAGACGTGCGCGAGCACGACGTCGCGGTGCTCAAGGCCCACCCCGAAATCATCGATCACGCGACGGCCTTGAACGACTTCACCGACACCGCCGCGCTGATTGCCGAACTCGACCTCGTGATTTCTGTCGACACCGCGGTTGCCCATCTCGCCGGCGCACTCGCTAAGCCGGTCTGGGTCATGCTGCCGTTTCACCCGGATTTCCGCTGGCTGCGCGAGCGCGAGGACAGCCCATGGTATCCGACTGCGCGGCTGTTGCGGCAGCAAAGCGACGGCAAATGGGACAGCGTCGTCGCCCGGATCGGCCGGGACATAGCGGCGCTTCGCGCCGCGAGCTAGGCGAGATCAGCGCTGCGCCGGGTCGCGCGATAATTTCTTCTCGGCCAGCTCATCGAGATATTCCTGCCAGTAGACGGCGTGCTTGCGGCCAAGGTCGAGCAGATAGTCCCAGCTGAAGATTCCGGTCGAGTGCATGTCGTCGAACACCAGCCGGACGGCATAATTGCCGACCGGCAGGACTTCCATGACGGCGACGTTGCGCTTGCCCGGCACGGTCTTGCGCTCCTCGGCCGAATGGCCCTGCACTTCCGCGCTCGGGCTTTTGACCCGCAAATATTCCGCCGCCAGGTCGAAATGCTCGCCGCCGCCGAAACTGACGGACAGCGTCTTGCGGTCCTTGTGCAGGCGTAATTCCGTCGGCCATGCTTGGGTGGTGTCGCTCATAAGCGCGCTTATAGCAGCGCCACCGATCGCTTCACAAACCGGCGTATTCTCAGGCAGCGCGGCTGCGCAGGCGGGATTTCTTGAGCATGGCGGGGACTTCGGCGGCCGGCCTTGGCATGCTGAACAGATAGCCCTGCACCTGCGTGCAGCCTTCCGCGCGCAGGATATCGAGCTGCTCCTGCGTCTCGACGCCTTCGGCGGTGGTGATCATGCCAAGGCTGCGGCCAAGGCGCGTGACCGCGCGGATGATGGCGACGCAGTCGTTCTCCTTGCCGAGCTCGCGGATGAACGAGCGGTCGATCTTGATCTTGTCGAACGGGAAGCTGCGCAGGTAGCTGAGCGAGGAATAACCGGTGCCGAAATCGTCCATCGAGATGCGCACGCCAAGCTCGCGGATCTGGTGCAGCACGTCGAGCACCGCGCGGTTGTCCTGCAGCAGCACGGTCTCGGTGATCTCAAGCTCGAGACGGGCCGCCGCCAGCCCCGAGGCGCCGAGCGCGCTGACGACCGTTAGGGCCAGCGACGGATGGCGGAACTGCACAGCCGACAGATTGACGGCGACGGTGAGCTTGCCCGGCCAGGTCGCGGCGTCGCGGCAGGCCTGTTTGAGAACCCATTCGCCGATCGGCACGATCAGGCCGATCTCCTCCGCCACCGGGATAAAGTCGTCGGGCCCGACAAGGCCGCGCTCCGGATGATTCCAGCGCACCAGCGCCTCGAAGCCGCTGACCTTGTCGCTCGCGAGGTCGATCAGCGGCTGGTAATACAGCTCGAACTCGCCGGCGGCCAGCGCCTTCCGCAGGTCGAGCTCGAGGCTGCGGCGCGCTTGCATTTGCGCGTCCATCTCCGGCTGGAAGAAGTGATAGGTGCCGCGGCCTTCCGCCTTGGCGCGATAAAGCGCCATGTCGGCGTTGCGCAAAAGCTGATCGGGCTCGGCGCCGTCGGTCGGCGCCATCGCGATGCCGAGGCTGGCGCCGATGACGACCTGGTGGCCCAGCACGTCGAAGGACCTCGAAATCGATTCGATGATGCGCCCGGCAAGCTCGGTCGCGTCGGTCGGGCGGGCGCCGGCCTGGATGATGGCGAATTCGTCGCCTCCGAGGCGCGCAACGGTGTCGGCGCCGCGCACCGCCATCTGCAACCGCTTGGTGACCGCGCACAGCAAGGCGTCGCCGACCGGATGCCCGAGCGTGTCGTTGACGCTCTTGAAGCGGTCGAGGTCGATGAACAGCACCGCCAGGTTCTCGCCGCGCTTGAGCGTCTGCTCCATCTTCTCGCGGAACAGGAGGCGGTTCGGCAGGTTGGTTAGCGCGTCGTGCCGCGCCATGTGCATGATCTTGGCTTCGGCCTCATGACGTTCGGTGACGTCTTCGTAGGTCGCCACCCAGCCGCCGTCGGAGGTGGTGTTAAAGGTGCAGGCGATTACCCGCCCGGCCTTGAGCTCGTAAAAATGCGTGCCCTTGGCGTCGCGCCGCAATGAATCGGTCAGCTCTTCGAGCAGCTCGTCCACGGTCTTGCCGTTGTGGTCCTGGCTGGCAACGCTGACCTCGAGGATTTCGCGGACCGTCGAGCCCGGCTTGATCGCGTTTCGCGGCAACTTAAAAATCTCGAAGAAGCGGCGATTGACGACTTCGAGACGGTGCTCGGCGTCGAACAGGCAAAGGCCCTGTGACATGTTGTCGAGCGCGGCGTCGAGACGCCAGTTGGTCTGCCGCAGGCTCGCTTCCTGCTGCTTCGACAGCGTGATGTCGCTGCACACGACGATGAAGCCCTGATCGCGGGTCGCGCTGTGGCTGATGCGCAACCAGCGGCCGTCCGAGAGCAGCACCTCCCCGGTCGCCTGCGGATCGCCGTCGCGCCATGACAGCACGCGGCCAGCGCTGACCGAATCCTCGAAGGCCGGGTGCAGATCGGCGAGCGGGGTGCCGGGCTTCAGAAGCTTTGGCGAAACGCCGAGGAAGTCGGCGGCCTGCGGGTTGGCGAGCGCGATGCAATCGTCGGCGTCGACCACGACGACGCCTTCTTGCGAACTCTCGAGCGCGTCAGCAAGGCGGGCCTGCGCGGTGCGGCGCTGCGTCACCTCGCGATCCATCATGGTCCTGATGTTGTCGCGCATCGTGCCCATCGACGACAACAGCGCGCCGAGCTCGTCGGCGCTGCCCTTCGGGATCTCGACGTCGAGCTTGCCGGCGGCGATGCGCTCGGCGACGTCGGAGGCGACCGCGACCGGACGCACGATCCGCCGCGCCAGCGCCCAGGCGACCAGCGCGGACAAAAGAAGCGCGAGCACCGTGCCCGCGATGTTCAGGTTAAGGTCGCCGGCGACTGTCGCACGCGCCTTCTGGCGATAGAGGAAGCCGTCCCCGGCGGTATAGTTGATCAGCAGATCGATCTGCTCGTCGACCTTGGCGCTGTAGCGGTCGAGCGTCTCCCAGTTGGCGTCGAGCCGGGTATTGTCGAGCAGCCGCGCGCGGATGTTGTTCCAGGCCGCGACCTCGCGCTCGACATGGGCCGCCGCCTGCTTGGCGCGGTTCGACTGCGAGCGCTCGACTGCCACTTTCAGGTCGTCGTGCAGCGTCTTGGTGAGCTCCTGGATCTCGGCGTCCAGCTTGAGCCGCGTCGCCGAGTCGTTCGCGATCCACAGCCGCGCAAAGGCGGCGCGCATGGCGGCGAAGTCGGTCGCCGCGGCGCGCGCGTAGTTGATCGACATCAGCGATTCATCGAAGGTCTTGTCGACCAGGATGCCGACGTCGCGGATGCCGAAGGTCGCATAGGCGCCGAGCGCCGCGGTGATCATGCTCATCACCAGGAAGGCGACGAGGATCCGGCCGCGGATCGTCATACCGAACAGCGTGACGCGCGACGCCGCCCGCCGCCACGACGACGGCCGATCGGCCGGGATCGAAGTTGTTTCCGAAATTGCCATTGGCACGCTAGTCCCTGAGCCTGCAGGATTAGCGCGCGGGCGTTAAAGTCGCTTCAGCAACCGATCCAATCCTGCTCGGTTCGTTAACGGCGCCTTAACCGCATGACCTCACGTTAGGGAGAAGCGTCAGGGCCGAGGGGTGCGACGTTTAGACGCTGGCAGCCAAGGGGCGTGGTGGGGATGCACAACCATAATTTAACGGTGCGGGCGCGGATCGCGGCCGCGATCCTGGTGACAGCCGTGCTCGTCGCCGCCGGCACGTTGGCGGGCTCCGCCGCTTCGCAGTACACCGTCTCGCAGAAGGGCCGCGAATTCCGCCCCGGCGATCTGACAGTCACGCACGGCGAGGTCGTGACGATCGTCAATGATGACGGCGACCTGCGCCATCACGCCTACATCGATTCCGACAAGTTCAAGTTCGACTCAGGCGATCAAGAGCCGGGAAGCAAGACCAACATCACCTTTTCGATGCCGGGCACGTTCGACGTGTTGTGCGCCATCCATCCCAAGATGAAGCTCACCGTCCACGTTCAATAACGCGTCACGTTATCGACGTGCCGAACAGCAAGGCATGCGCGCCGTAATACGCCATCAGAAATAGCGCGAGTGACGCGGCGTAGGCGATCGGAATGAGCCATTGGTGACGCGGCACCGTCACGGTGGCGCGGTCGTCGGCGATAACCGCAAACAGCACCACCACGATCAGCGTGTGGCCGATCAGGTCCACCTTGCCGAACTCGAGCACGGCGCTGATGAACATCGACGCCAGCATGATGGCGCCGATCCGCCGCACCAGCGGCGTCCACATCAGCGAGAACGCCAGGGCGAATTCGACGGCGCCGGCCGCGCGCATGAAGAATTCGGGCGTGAAGCCCATCGACATGCTGGGATGCTGGATGAACAGCGGATAGGACCATTCCGGATAGGCCCATTTCTCGATGGACGCCCACATCAAGGTGATCCCGGCGCTCCAGCGCACCAGATCGAGCGCCCGGAAGCCGAAGAAGCCGCGTTGCAGGCCGGTCAGCGCGAGATAGCCGGCGACGCCGAGGAAGACAGGATAATCCGCCAGGTGGAAGACGCCGTAATTCCACACCGCAATCGCGAAGATGACGCCGATGCCGAGCGCGGACAGCGGCATCGTCCGCCGCGATACCATGCCGGCGGCGATGCCGAGTTGAATGGCCGCAACCCACGTCGAGTCGGTCTTGAGTTCCGGCGTCAACAGGATGCCGCCATAGGCCCAGATCGAAACGAAGAAGAACGCCGTGCCGGCCCGGAACATCGTCTCGGTGTTGTCACGCACGAAGCGCGTCACGCGATCGATGGCACGCACCATCGCAGCGCCCAGGTCGGTGCCCTCGACGAGACAACCCGTCATTAGCGCAAGGATGGAAAGCCCCGTGAGGGTCTCGAAGTCAGGACAAAGGACATTGGCCAAGCCGTCGGGCTGGCCGGCAATGTCGTATGCGCAGAACCACTTCACGTGGGCGCTGGCGCTCGCAGCCATTACGGCGTTAACCATAATCGCGAGCGGAATTGCCGCCGCACGCCGCAGCAAACCCTGCAGCCGGGTCATTTCAGGCCTCCTACCGCCACTTAAGAGACCTGTTCCGCCGCCGCATACAGGTCACTGGTATCTTTAATCTTTTACCACACTTCTTAGGATTTTGGTGACGCTGTACCGGCAAAATTAGGTTTTGGTTAACCTTCGAGATGGAACTCGGCGTGCGCGGCCCCGTGTGCGCGATGCGCGAAGCCGATTGGTAAGCATTGCCGCGCTATTCGTGCGCGCGAGCGGGCGTTTCAGGAGAGTTCCATGCTGGCTGCGATCAGCCTGATCAGCGTCGTGCTGGGCGCGACCGTCGCTTATGTGGCGGATCGTTTTCCGGAGCACGTCGAGGCGCTCGAAACGAGCGCAGGCGTATTGCTGATCGGCGGCGTTGCCCTGCTCGGCTCTGGCCTGCCCGCCATCATCACTTGAAAAATTTGGAAGTTGCCTAGCGCGGCAATATCGGCAGCAACACCGCTTCCGGCGCGGCGTTGAGCGTTTGCAGGAACGCGACGAGGTCGGCTTTCTCCTGCTTGCTCAGATTGAGCGGCTCGATCAATTCGGATCGGCTCGGCCGGTCGATGCCGCCGCGATCGTAAAGATCGATCACAGCCTCGATGGTCGGTACCGAGCCGTCGTGCATGTAGGGCGCGCGGCGCGCGGCGTCACGCAGCGTCGGCGTCTTGAAAGCGTAATGCAGCTTGACCGACGTCGGGAACAGCTTGCCGCGGCCGATATCGCCGTTCTTGGCGGTGCCGATATCGTGGAACGAACCGTCGGTGAAAGCCCAGCCGCTGTGGCACGCAACACAATGCGCCTTGCCGACGAATAGATCGAACCCGCGCTGCGCCGCCGCGTTGATGGCGGCCTTGTCGCCCTTGATCCAGCGGTCGAACGGCGCTTCGCCCGACACGATGGTGCGCTCAAAGGTCGCGAGCGCCAGCTCGATCTTGCGCTTGCTGACGTCGCCTTCGCCGAAGGCGGCGTCGAAGGCATCGACGTATCCCGGGATCGCGGTGAGGCGCTTGATCAGCATGTCCTCACTGATGTTCATGTTGGCCGGGTTGGTCAGCGGCCCGAAGGCAACCGATTCAAGATCGCGGAAGTGTCCGTCCCAGCCGAGCTTCGGCGTCCAGGCGACATTGAGGAGCGTCGGCGCCCGCAGCGGCAGCGGCTTCACGCCGATGGCATGCGCGAGGCCGTCGCCCCAGGACAGTCCGGGCTTGTGGCAAGTGGCGCAGGCATGCGTTTTCGCGCCGGACAAAATCGGATCGAAGAACAGCAAGCGGCCGAGCTTGGCCTTGGCTTCGGAATAGGGGTCGTCGTCGGGAAACGGGATCTCCGCGGCGCGCTGAAACTTCAGCTTCCAACCTTCGCGGTCGGCGGGCGCTTCGGCCGATGCCGAGATGCCGGCGCCCACGACCGCCAGCACGGCAAGAAGGCCGCCCACGATCAAGGTTTTCTGCGCCGGTTTCATCCGGACACAGTCGATGATCCCCCTTGCTGCCCGGTAAACAGGGAAAGGTATAATCTAAGTACCTGATATGACTTGCTTTCGAGGCTTACCCAGGGGCGAAATCCAGCGCGTATCGGCGGCTGCGGCCTGCGCCGGACGCGACCGGTGATCGAGCCGAAGCGTCAGGCAGCAGGCCGAGCCGCCGCTGCGCAGGAAGGCGTGGAGCGGCGTCTTCACGACCTTGTAGCCGCGCTCCTCAAGCGCGCGGCGCAGCGCGACGCTGCAGCTCGACATGACGATCATCCGGCCGATGCAGACGGCATTGGCGGCAAAGCGGGCGGCATCGGCGCGGTCGAGCGCGATCCGGTGTTCCGGCGCCACGTGCTCGTGGATCGCGGCAAGCGCAGCTGGGCTGAATGCGCCGGGAAAATAGATCACGTCGCCATGCGGCAGGGCGCAGAGGGCGGTGTCGAGGTGATAGAAGCTCGGGTCGGCGAGGGCGAGCGGCACACAGCGCACGCCGAAATACTCCTCAACCAGCTTGGCGGCGGCGATATCGGAGCGGAAGCCGCTGCCGATCCAGAACAGCCGGCGGTGCCGGTCCCAGATGCAATCACCGGCGCCTTCGAGCGCCACGCCCTGCGGCGTCTCGGCGATGTCGTCGAGATCGCCGCGCGCCTGCAGGGCGCGGAACGCCGCCGCCAGGACCGGCTGCTCGCGCTGGCGCTGCGGGTGGAAGAAGCGCGCCAGCAGCGCCTTGCGGTCAAGCACGACGGCGGCGTTGGCGGTGAATACGAGGTCGGGCAGGCCGGGTTCCGGTTCCAGCGTCTCCACCGCCGCGCCGCCGGACAACAGCGCGCGGTGCAGGCCCGCCCACTGACGCACGGCGGTTGCCTGCAGCACGTCGCCGCTGTCGGCCCAAGCCGACGGATCCATCCATGGATTGATGCTGTAAGTGACCGCAAAATACTGCGGCCGGCACATCAGGTAGTGAGGCTGCGGCGACTGCGCGCGCAACGTGGAGTCATTCATCGCTGACGAACGAAGCCCCTTCGCGTGGAACCCAAAGCGAATCGCCACACGGCGATCACTTTACCATAGCTGGGCGCGAGCGGCCGCTATTCAATGGCCTTGCCCGTCCGCTCGCTCTCTTCCAGCAAACGCAGATTGCTCTGTACGAACTTGTTCGACGGATCCTTGCGTTCGGCCGCCGCGAGAACTTTGCGCGCGCGCTTGTAATCGCCGCGCAGCATGTAGGAGTAGCCCTGGTTGTTGAGAATCTCCGGCACCGGTCCGATGATCTTGATCGCCTGGCCATAGGCGCGGTCGGCGAGGTCGAAGCGGCGCAGGCGGTCGCACGAGGCGGCGAGCCCGAGCCATGCTTCGGCGTCGCGCGGATGCATTTCAACGGCGTGGCGGAAATGATTTTCGGCAAGGCCGAAATTGCCGGCCCGATACTGCTTCTTGCCTTGATTGAGATCGTCGACCGGATCGTCGCCGAGCAGGCCCGGCTTGCCACTGGGCTCGGGTAGGCCGCCGTCAGCTGACGCCATCGCATCGGTGCCGGGCGTGTCGGACTTGGCCTGCTGATCGCCGGACGCATCGGCCTTGGCCTGCGGGTCGCCGAGCAGATTGGTGGTGCCGCAACCGGCGAGCGCCAGGCCGAGGACGGCAAGCAACAGGGCCTGACGCAACTGGATACGCATGACTTAAGCCTTTATGGGCCGCACGCGGCCCGACACCAGCAAGCTAAGGGAGGCAGGTTAAGATTTGCTTCAAAGTTTGCGGCCGAATTCTTCAGTAATTCCCGGTGTGTAGCCGCACGAAGACCGGCAGCAAAATTACCACGAACAACACCGGGAAGATGCAGATCATCATCGGCAGCGACAGCTTCGCCGGCAGCGCGTAGGCCTTTTCCTCGGCGAGCGAGAGCCGTTTGTGACGCATGTCGTCGCTGTAGACGCGCAGCGCATCGTTGATGCTGGAGCCGAGGTCGAGCGACTGGTTGATCAGCGTCGCGAATGAGCGCGCTTCCTCGAGCCCGAGGCGATCGGCGAAGCGCTCGAGCGCGTCCTTGAGCGGGCGCCCGGCGCGGATCTCGAGGTTCGTCATGTGGATATTGGCGGTGAGCGAGGGGTAGCTTTCGCCCATCTCGCGGCCGATGCGCTCGAACGCGGCCTCCATCGATAGGCCGGAGTCCGCGCACACCACCAGCAGGTCCATGAAGTCGGGGAAACCCATGCGGTGCTGGATGCGGCGCGCCTTGATGCGCTTATCGAGGTAGATCGCCGGCCCGACATAGCCGCTGATGCCGCCGACAATGATGAGCAGCCAGTAGAACGAGCCGCCTTTCGACGTGATCATCGGCAGGATGATGAGCAGCGACAGCGCTACGCCGATGGCGAGCCCTGTGCGGATAATGAAGAAGAAAGCAACCCCGCGCGGATCGAAGATGCCGGCCTGCACCAGGCGGCGGCGCAGCGTCTTCATATTTTCGTCGTTGGCCGTGGAGTAGTGCTTGGTGGTGTATTCGATCAGCCGCGCCACCGCCTGCACGCTCGAATAACGCAACGACCGAGTCGAGTTCGCCGAGCGCTCGCTCTCGTCCATGACGATGCGGGAGGTACGCTCTTTCACAGCGCCGCGCACGCGCACCGCGGCCATCACCGAAAAGGCAAGCGTGCCGGCGGCGAGAAAGATTAGCAGCGCCAGCATGAAGTTCGAGCTGTCACGGGCGGCGTCGCCGAATATGGAGAACAGGAACTGCATCGGTCAGACCCGGAAGTTGACCATGCGGAACATGATGACGTTGCCGACGCCCATCCAGCAGCCCGCGATCGCCAGGATGACCTTGGTCAGGTTTTCGTGCCAGACGCTTGCATAGAAATCGGGCGTCGATATCTGGATGGCGGCGAAGATGCAGATCGGCAGCGCCGACAGGATCAGTGCGGAGGCGCGGCCTTCGGCGGCAAGCGCGCGGATCTTGCGCCGCATCTTGAAGCGCTGGCGGATGACCGCCGACAGGTTCTGCAGGATTTCGCCTAGGTTGCCGCCGGTCGAGCCCTGGATGGCGACCGCGGTGACGAACAGCGGCAAGTCGTCGGTACCGACCCGGTAGAACAGGTTGCGCATCGCGGTCTCGAGGTCGGCGCCGTAGGTGATCTCGTCGGCGACGATGCCGAATTCGCTGCCGACCGGATCGGGCATCTCGCGTGCTACCATCGTGATGGCGATGGGGACGGGGTGTCCGGCGCGCAACGAGCGCACAATGACGTCGATCGCATCGGGGAACTGCGCGCTGAATTTGCGCTGCCGGCGCCACCGCAGCAGTTTCAGCACCAGGAACGGCATCACCAGCCCGGCGAACAGCGCGCCGAAGATCGCGTGCGAGAGATCGCGATCGAAGGCCAGCGTGCCGGCAAAGGTCACGGCGACGCCGAGCACGATGAAGAGAATCGACTTGGTGAAACCGAGCGCCAGCCCCGATTGCAGCAGCAGTTGATTGAGGTTGACCAGCGGCAGACGGTATTCGCCGCCGCTGGTCAAGCCGCGCTCGCGCCGCAACTGCACCAGCGCGCTTTCGCGGTCCGGCCGGTCGTCGATGACCTGCAGGCGGCGGTTGATGTTCTTGCGGTAGGAGGCCTTGCCGGCAAACAGCAGATAGGCGCCCTCGGCGAACATCGCTGCCGACGCGCCGACCAGCAGATAGAACAGGTAAATCTGGTTGAAGTTGAAGTTCAGCATCTTGGTTCCTGAAGCATGATCTTTCCCGAAAACCGGTTCCCACTTTTCGGGATCATGCTCATAACGGCTGCGACGGGTCGAAGAGGTTGCCGGCCAGCTTGATGCCCTGGTTGGCCAAGTCGGCGAGGAAGCGCGGGCGGATGCCGGTCGCGGCGAAGTGGCCCTGCACGGTGCCGTCGGCGCCGGTGCCGGTGCGCACGAACTTGAAGATTTCCTGCATCTGGATGATGTCGCCTTCGAGCCCGGTGATCTCGGCGATTGATGTGACCTTGCGCTTGCCGTCCGACTGGCGCGCCAACTGCACGATCAACTGGATGGCGCCGGCGATCTGGCCGCGGATCGACGCCACCGTCATTGGCAGGCCGGCCATCCCGATCATCTGCTCGAGGCGCGAGATCGCGTCGCGCGGCGTGTTGGCGTGGATCGTTGCCATCGAACCTTCGTGGCCGGTGTTCATCGCCTGCAGCATGTCGAAGGCTTCCTCGCCGCGGCACTCACCGAGGATGATGCGGTCGGGACGCATGCGCAGCGCGTTCTTGACCAATTCACGTTGACGGATTTCGCCCTTGCCCTCGATGTTGGGCGGCCGCGTCTCCATGCGGCCGACATGCGGCTGCTGCAGCTGAAGCTCGGCGGCGTCCTCGATGGTGATGAGGCGCTCCTTTTCCGAGATGAAGGCGGACAGCGCGTTGAGCATCGTGGTCTTGCCGGAGCCGGTGCCGCCCGAGATGATCGTGGTGATGCGCGCCTTGACAGCCGCAGCGAGCACCTCCGCCATCGGCGGACGCAGCGCGCCGATATCGACCAGCTTGTTAAGGTTGAGCGGCTTCTTGGAAAATTTACGGATCGAGACCAGCGGGCCGTCGACGCCGATCGGCCGCACCGCGACGTTGACGCGCGAGCCGTCCTGCAATCGGGCGTCGCACAGCGGATGCGATTCATCGACCCGGCGGCCGACCGCCGACACGATTTTATTGATAATGCGCAGCAAGTGCTGCTCGTCCTTGAAGCGCACCGCCAGCGGTTCGAGTATGCCAGCGCGCTCAACGTAGATGCACTCGTGGCCGTTGATCAGGATATCGTTGATGGTCGGGTCCTTGAGCAGCGGCTCGAGGGGCCCGAGGCCGGTCATTTCATCGAGGATCTCCGAGATGAAATCGGCCAGCTCCTGCGCGTTGAGCGCGAGGCGCTCGACCACGACGTATTGCGACACAAGCTGCTGGACGTGGGCGCGGATCTGCTCTTCCGGCAGCTTCTCCAGCGCCGACAGGTTGATCTCCTCGATCAGGCGGCGATGCAGGCGGACCTTGGCGTCGAGCAGCTTGTCGGTCAGCAGCGGGCTCGATGGCTGCAGCGGCACCTGCTCGGGCGCAGCCTCCGGCAGGATGCTCCACGACGGCGCCGCCGGCGCCGCTTCCTCTGCGGGCGGCATGCGATCTGGCGCCACCAGGCGCCGGGCTGTGAAACGGCCGGCCATCGGCGGTGCTCCTTCTTATTTTGCCATCGACGGCACGAATTTCTGCAACAGCGACGCGGATTTGACCGCCGCCGCCGATTTCGCGGCCGGCTGGTCGAGCACCAGCTTCCTGATCTGCGCCGTGATCTTGTTACCGGCCTTGACCTCGTCGAGCGGCACGCCGCGATCAATCGCCTCACGCACGATGGCGTAATCGTTCGGGATGCAGCCGCCGAAGGAATCGCCGAGCGCCTGCTGCAGGTCCGCGCGGCGCAGGCTCGAGGAGAACAGCTTCTGATTGAAGCGGTTGACGATGACCTTTGGATGCGGGCCGTCGCCGAGCCGTTCCCTGATCGCCGCCACCAGCTGTTTGGCGTGGCGCAGCGCCGGCACGGTCGTTTCGCTGACGATGAAGAGCTTGTTCGAGCCGAGCAGCACGCTGTCGGTCCATGAGAACCAGGTGCGTGGCATGTCGAACACGACGTATTCGAAATTGGTAGAGACGAGATCGAGTAGCCGCGTCACCACGTCGGGATCGAAGCTGCGCATCTCCGCTGGGCGGTTCGGCGCCGCGACGACAGCGAGCCCGGACGCGTGGTAGGACAGCATCACCTCCAGCAACTGGCGATCGAGGCGGTCCGGCCGCGGCTCGATTTCGGCAAGGTTCAGCCGCGGCTCGAGATCGAGATAATCGGCGACGGTGCCGTGCTGGAAATCGAGATCGACCAGGCAGGTCGACGGCCGATTGCGCGGTCCGGCGCTGTTGAGCAGGATCATCGCAGTGTGAACGGCGAGCGTGGTGACGCCGGCGCCGCCGACCGAGGGCAGGAAGGTGTAAATTTTCGCGTCGGTCGGCGAGGCGCCACTGGCCGGCGTCTTGGTGACGCGGGCACACGCGCGCACCAGATCGACAGCCGCCACCGGCTTCACCAGGAAATCGGCGACGCGCATCTGCATCAAGGTGCGGGCGATGTCAGCGTCGAAATTCTGCGTCACCGCGATGACCGGCGGCCAGGCTCCGACGCGTGCCATCAGGCGGCTGAGCGCCTCCATTTCATCGGCGCGGACGGCGTCGACATCGACAACGACGACGGAAGCGCCGGTTGCGTCGAGTGTGTCGCCGGCGGCGGCGAGCCGCCCCGACACGACCTGCAGGTCGATCTGGCTGCTGGTGCCGAAGATGCCGCGCGAGGCGCGCTCGAACTCGGCATCCGGCGTCAGGATGACGACGCGGGTGCGTTCAGATTCTGTGGAACGGCCAATTCGCACGACGTTACTACCTCACGGCGATTTCGGCGGCGAGGGCTGGCTCGCCGTCGGGTCCGATGCCGGCGAGGCGTTGCCGGAGTCCGACTGCTGGTAGCTGCCGGAGGTACCGATGCCTTGCGGCTTGATGACCTGGTTGTTGCGGTAGCGCTGCACAGCGCTCTGCATCTTCGTGCCGTTGAAGGCGATGTCGCGTTCGCCCGCGTACCCGGGCCACGGATCGATCATCATCGTGACCTTGTTGGTCGCGACCGCGTTGCCGCCACTCAACGCAATGGTGTCGCGCCGGTCGGTATACTCCGAGCAGCCGGCGAGTGCGCCCGCAAGCACCATCGCTGGTGCGACCCATATCAATTTAATTGGCATCTTTGGAGAACTCCGTGGGCGCCATCAGATCGAGCATATGGCCCGTATTCGGCTTGTCGGCGGCGGCAGCGATATGCGCTTCGATCGGGGTGAGCGCGGCGGCCTCGTTGCGCGAAAGTTCGGGCTTGTTCAGCAGAAAGAAGTCAGCATCATTTGGCGGCACGGCATCGTCAGCCGGCGTCCTGACAACGTCGCCAGGCCGCGCCGGACGCACCAGGCGCGGCGTCACGATAATGACAAGGTCGCTTTCGTTGTTCTGGTAGGATTTGCTGGAAAACAACGCGCCCAGAACCGGCACGTCGCCGGCCCAAGGCAACGCGTCGATGGTGTGCTGGTTATTGCTTTGCAGGAGCCCGCCGATCATGAAGGTCTGGCCATCTCGCAGCTCGACGGTCGTTGAGGCGCGACGGACGATCAAAGCCGGGATGGTGATGCCGGTACCCGTCGAAATCGCGTGACTCGGGTTGGTGTCGATCTGGCTGACCTCGGGCTCGATCTTCATGTTGATCAGTCCGCGGCTCAACACGGTCGGGGTAAACGCAAGGCCGATGCCGTATTTTTTGTAGTCGACGGTGATCTGGCCGTATTGCGAGGCGACCGGAATCGGGTATTCGCCGCCGGCGAGGAAGCTTGCGGTGTCGCCGGACAGCGCGACCAGGTTCGGCTCGGCAAGGCTGCGGGCAACCCCTTTCTGTTCCAGTGCGTTGATTGCGATGTCGGTCAGCGCGCCACCGCCGGCGATTCGCGCGATGGCAAAGCCGAATGGCGATGCCCCCGACAGCACGCCGGCGGCGACTTCGCCCACGGGGAACGTGGCGCTGTTTTGCGGGGCGTTAATTGGCAAATTGGACGCCGGCTGCCGGGAGCCGATATTCGCGGTGCTGCTGCCGCCGAATCGGTTCCACTGCACGCCCAGTTCGCGGCCGGCGGTTCGCGAAATCTCGACGAACCGCACCTCGAGCATTACCTGCTGCGGCGACATCACCGACACCGAATTGATGACTTCCGGTCCGAATTGCCGAGCGATCGTGACGGCGCGGTCGAGGGTCACGGCGTCGGCCACTTCGCCGGTCAGCATGATGCGGCCGTTGACCGAGGTCGCGTGCAGATGCGAGCCGGGGAACATGCGGGCGAGTTCGTTGCTCAGCCGGGTGACGTCATAGGACACTTCGACGTCGAGAATGCCGACGAGCTTCTTGCCCTCGCCGTAGACCGACACGCGGGTGGTGCCGATCTTCTTGCCCAGGATCGA
>Ga0265313_10002770_pt1 | contig 14780 bp, 17 predicted proteins | sample 4123metaG_FD_203122 | JGI IMG/M metagenome (GOLD analysis project Ga0265313, IMG submission 203122) | Rhizosphere microbial communities from Carex aquatilis grown in University of Washington, Seatle, WA, United States - 4-1-23 metaG | ecosystem: Host-associated > Plants > Roots > Rhizosphere >...
ACACCTCCAAGCAGGCGGTGAACCCCGGCAAGGATTTCGGTCCTTATGGCCTGCCCAAGGCGGCGACCCTGTTTCTGGTCAAGCAATACGCTCTGGATCACGGCAAGGACGGCATCCGCGCCAATGCGGTGAATGCTGACCGCATCCGCACCGGGCTTCTGACCGGCGAAATGGTGGCCAAGCGCTCGGCCGCCCGCGGTGTCTCCGAGGCGGATTACATGGCCGGCAACCTTCTGAAGCGGGAGGTCACTGCCGACGATGTGGCCGAGGCCTTTGTCTATCTCGCCACCGCGAACAAGACCACGGCGGCGGTTGTCACCGTGGACGGCGGCAATATCGAGGCCTCGCTGCGCTAGGCCATCTTGTAAGCGTTTACAGATAGGCTAGGGTTTCCCCTTACCGCCCGAGACAGAGCGGACAGGGAGGTCCCATGAAATCGCGGCTTTTCGGCGCCATCGGCGCGGCACTTCTGGCATCCACTATCATGGTCATGGCGCAAGGCACCGCGCCGCCCGCCCCGGCCATGCCGGCGCCCGACGCGGATCACAACGCCTATCCCGACATGGGCTACAAGGAAGTGCCGGGCTGGGCCAAGCTGCCAAACGGTCGCAAATGGGGCGGCATCTCCGGCATCGACATCGACCGCGACGGCAAAAGCGTCTGGGTCTTCGACCGCTGCGAAAGCGCCGATGACGGCTGCGTCACCCATCCCGATGAAGACCCGATCCTGAAATTCGACCAGACCGGCAAGCTGGTGAAAAGCTTCGGCCATGGCACCATCGTCTATCCGCACGGCATCTATGTCGACGCCCAGGACAATATCTGGATCGCCGATGGCCTGGCCAAGAGTGGCAAGGCCGGCGACGTGGTGCGCAAGTATGACCAGAACGGCAAGCTGCTGATGACCCTGGGCGAATTCGGCGTCGCCGGCACCGACACCGGTCATTTCAACGCCGTCTCCGACGTCATCGTCGCGCCCGACGGCTCGATCTTTGTCGGCGACGGCCATGACGCCAAGACCAACGACCGCGTCCTGAAATACGACAGGAACGGCAAGTTCATCATGCAATGGGGCAAGGTCGGCGCCGGCCCGGGCGAATTCAACCCGCCGCACGGCTTCGCCTTCGACAAGGAAGGCCGGCTCTATGTCGCTGACCGTTCCAACAACCGCATCCAGATCTTCGACCAGAACGGCAAGTATCTGGCGGAATGGAAGCAGTTCGGCCGTCCCAGCGGCGTCTATATCGACAAGAACGACAATATCTATGTTGCCGACTCGCTGTCGAACGAAACCGCCAATCCCGGGTTCAAGAACGGCATCCGTTGGGGCAAGGTTTCGGACGGCAAGGTGGTTGGCTTCATTCCCTGGGGCGAATACAACGCCCTCGAGGCGGTGGTGACCGACGATGCCGGCAACATCTATGCCGGCTATACCAACACGCTGAACTTCCGCAAGTTCGCGAAGGACTGAGGCGGTCATGCGTCTGAGGAATGCACTTCTAGCCGCCACTCTGCTGCTGGCGCTGCCTGCCTTTGCCCAGGATGAGGATGCTCCGGCCGCCGGGCGCGGCGGGCGCGGGCGCGGCCCCGCCGGCCCGCCGCTGCCACAGGTGGTGATGCCGGCCGCGCCCTATCACGCCGAGAAGGGCTGGGCGCAGCCGGAAGGCGGCCGCAAATGGGGCGCGGTCTCCGCCGTCGATATCGACAAGGACGGCAAGAGTGTCTGGGTGTTCGAGCGTTGCAGTGGCACGCGCAACGATGAATGCGTGCAGAACCCGAAGATGAATCCGATCATGAAGTTCGACGAGCATGGCAAATTGCTCAAGGCCTTCGGCGCGGGCATGTTCAAATACCCGCATGGCATCTTCATCGATCGCGACGATCACATCTGGGTGGTGGACGGCGTCACCAAGAACGCCGTGGTCGGCAACACCATTCGCCTCTTCGACCAGGACGGCAAACTGCTGGCCACCCATGGCACCGATGGCGTGCGCGGCTTGGCCACCGATCCCTACAATTACAATGAAGTCTCCGATGTGCTGCAGGCGCCCAATGGTGACATCTTCGTCGCCGACGGGCACGATCCGGACGGCAATTTCCGCATGCTGAAATATGACCGCAACTGGAAGTTCATCACCATGTGGGGCCAGAAGGGCAACAAGCCGGAGGATTTCAATCCGCCGCATGGGTTGGCGATGGACAAGGAAGGCCGGCTCTATGTCGCCGACCGCGGCAACCGGGCGGTGAAGCGCTTCGACCAGAACGGCAAGCTGCTCGACGTCTGGACCCAGTTCGGCCAGCCCAGCGGTGTCTTTGTCGACAAGAACGACATTCTCTATGTCGCGGATTCGACCTCGAACCCCGCCTCCACCGCCTTCTCGCCCGGCATCCGCATGGCCAAGGTTTCGGACGGCAAGATTTTTGGCAATATCTCCTGGCCCGAGCAGGGCACGGAGGAAGGCGTGGCCGTGGCCGATGACGGCACCGTCTATGGCGGCTACACCAACATCCCCGGCGCACACCGGTTCTTGAAGAACTGACCTAGGTGTTGAAGCGGAAATGCATCACGTCGCCATCGGCGACGGTGTAGTCCTTGCCTTCCAGCCGGAACTTGCCCGCTTCGCGTGCGCCCGCCTCGCCTTTGTTGGCGACATAATCGTCATAGGCGATGGTTTCGGCGCGGATGAAGCCATGCTCGAAATCGGTATGGATCACGCCCGCCCCCTGCGGCGCCTTGGAGCCGCGCGTCACCGTCCAGGCGCGGGCTTCCTTCGGCCCGGCAGTGAAGAAGGTGATGAGGCCGAGCAGATCGTAACCGGCGCGGATCAGGCGGTTGAGGCCCGGTTCTTCCAATCCCAGTGAATCAAGAAAATCCTTGCGGTCTCCCGCCGCCATCTGGGCAATTTCTTCCTCGATCTTGGCCGAGATCACCACGCTCTTGGCGCCTTGGCTTTTCGCCATCGCTTCGGCGCGCGCCGAAATCGCATTGCCGCTCGCCGCCGAGGCTTCCTCGACATTCAGCACATACAACACCGGCTTGGCCGTCATCAGGCCGAGCTGTGCATAAGGCGCGCGTTCCTCCATCGCCAACTCGGCCACCCGCGCCGGCTTGCCTTCGCGCAGCAGAACCAGCGCCTTGTTCATCAGCGCCAGCGCTTCCTTGGCCTCCTTCTCACCGCTATTGGCTTTCTTCTCCAGCGGCTTGACCCGCTTCTCCAGCGAATCCAGATCGGCCAGCATCAGCTCGGTTTCCACCGTCTCGGCATCGGCGATGGGGTCGATCTTGTTCTCGACATGGGTGATGTCGTCATCTTCGAAACAGCGCAGCACATGCACCACGGCGTCCACCTCGCGGATGTTGGCGAGGAACTGGTTGCCCAGGCCTTCGCCCTTGCTGGCGCCGCGCACCAGCCCGGCAATGTCCACGAAAGTGATGCGGGTGGGAATAATCTCGGCGCTGCCGGCGATCCGCGCCAGCGCTTCCAGACGCGGATCCGGCACCGCCACGTCGCCGACATTGGGCTCGATGGTGCAGAAGGGGTAATTGGCCGCCTGCGCCGCCGCCGTCTGGGTGAGGGCGTTGAACAGGGTGGACTTGCCGACATTGGGCAGGCCCACGATGCCGCATTTGAAACCCATCAGTCTTTATCTTTCTCTTTGGGCGCTTTCTTGTCTTTCGGGGTAAGCAGCGCCACCTTGGTCATGAAGCCAGCATCGTCGTCCTCGGCCAGGAGGGGCGCCGCCTGAACCAGGGCGTCCACCAGCGGCTTCAGCCATACAATGTCGTCCCAGGTGAAATTCGCCAGCACATGGCGCGTCACCAGGTCCTTCTCGCCGGGATGGCCGACGCCCAGCCGCACCCGGCGATATTCCGGGCCAACCGCCATGGTGATGGAGCGCAACCCGTTCTGTCCGGCATCGCCGCCGCCGGTCTTCACCTTGACCTTGCCGGCGGCCAGATCAATTTCGTCATGGATCACCACCAGGGCGGAAAGCGGCAGCTTGAAGAAGTGCAGCGCCGGCCCGACGCTGTGGCCGCTTTCGTTCATGAAGGTCTGGGGCTTGAGCAGCCAAGTCTTGCGCCCGGCCAGCTTGCCTTCCGATAGCAGCCCCTCGAACTTCGCCTTCCAGGGGCCGAAGCGGTGCGCGGCGTGAAGCTCGTCCACGACGATGAAGCCAGCATTGTGTCGGTTCTTCGCATACTGGGTGCCCGGATTGCCGAGTCCCGCAATGAGCAAGGGCGTGTCCATGACGGAGACGCCTCCTCGAAGCGCCAGCTCTTACTTCTTCGCCGCGGGCTTGGCGGCGGCAGCCGGGGCCGCCTTGGCGCCGGCTGCGGGCGCGGCGCCTGCAGCGGGTGCGGCGCCGGCAGCGGGTGCGGCGGCGCCTTCGGCACCCTCGGCGGCTTCCACCACCGGCGCGGCAAGTGCGGCGGCAGCAGCAGCAGCAGCGGCCTTCTGCTCTTCACGCACCGTGGTCGAGGCGACGATGGAGCAGACGGTGAGGTCGCGGCCGCGGATCACCGGCTTGGCGCCTTCCGGCAGGGTGACGGCGGAAAGGTGGATCACCTCGGCGATGTCGAGGGCGGAGATGTCCACCAGGACTTCGCGCGGAATCCTGTCGGCGGGGCAGATCATCTCGATCTCATGACGCACCACGTTCAGCACGCCGCCCTTCTTCAAGCCGGGCGATTCGCCCTGGCCCTTGAAATGGACGGGAATGGCGATGCGCAGGTTGGCGCCTTCGGCCAGGCGCATGAAGTCCACATGCACCGGGCGGTCCGAAACCGGGTCAAGCTGTACCTGGCGCGGGATGACACGGGTCTTCTTGCCGCTGCCGCTCAGCATGATCAGAGTGGTGAGGAAATCGCCCTTTTCGATCTGGCGGCCCAGCAGATGGGCGTCCACGGCGATGGTTTCGGGGGCATCGGTGCCGCCATAGACGATGGCCGGGACCAGGCCCTTCTGGCGCGCCTGATAGGCCGGGCCCTTGCCCTTGTTGGCGCGCGCTTCAACTGCAAGTTCTTGAATCTTCGTCATTTTTCCGATCCTCTGGTTCCCAGACACCGAAGGGCGCCCCGAAAAGACGCGCGGTGTGTAGCCGAAGCACCCCCCAAAGACAACCGGCCGCGCCCGCCCCGAGAGGTGATAAGACCGCTGCGATGCGCCTGAATCTCCTCACGGCCCTTTGCATCGCGGCGCTGGCTGTCATGACGCCAGCCGCCGCGCAGGATGGGCTGCCGCCCGGTCCCGGCCGCGACGAAACCGCGAAAGCCTGTGGCGGCTGCCATGGCGTCGAGACCTTTCTCGGCGTCCGGCGCACGCAGGACATTTGGGAAACAACGATCCAGAACATGATCAATTTCGGCATGACGATCAGCGATGCGGATTACGACACGGTGCTGACCTATCTCACCGTCTATTTCGGCCCCGCACCCCGGCCAAAGGCGCCCGCGCCTTCTCCCTAGCGTTCGCCCGCTCTGCTAGAGTGGGCCAACAACAAGGGGGAACAGCCATGGAATATCTCGGCCTGCTGGCGGCGGCGGTCGCCGCCTTCATCTTCGGTTCGGTCTGGTACATCGCGCTGGGCAAGCAGTATCAGCGCGCCCAGGGCCTCGATCCCGAGGCCTGCAAGGGCAAGAAGATGCCCGCCACGCCGCTGGTGATCTGCTTCCTGGGCGAGCTGGTGATGGCCGCGGCGCTGTCCTGGATCCTGGCGCGCCTGAGCGTGGTCGGCTGGATGTGGGGGGCGCATATGGGCGCCCTGATCGGCGCCGGCATCATCCTGCCCACCGTGGTGATCAACAACGCCTTTCCGGGACGCAAGCCGGCGCTGTCGCTGATTGACGGGGCGCACTGGATCGGCGTGGCCTTCATTGAAGGCGCGGTGCTGGGCGCTTTTGCCTAGTCGAACAGGCTCGACACCGACTCTTCGCTGTTGATCCGGCGCATCGCCTCTCCGATCAGCGGCGCGATGGAGAGGGTGCGGATGTTGGGGCAGTTGCGCACTTCCTCGCCATGGGCGATGGAATCGGTGACCACCAGTGATTTGAGCTTGGAGTTCCTGATCCGCGCCACCGCCCCGCCCGACAGGACGCCGTGCACGACATAGGCATAGACTTCGGTGGCGCCGTTCTTCAGCAGCGCCTCGGCGGCATTGCAGAGCGTGCCGCCGGAATCGACGATGTCATCCACCAGGATGCAGGCCTGGCCCTCGACATCGCCGATGATGTTCACCACTTCGGATTCGCCCGCCCGCTCGCGGCGCTTGTCGACGATGGCCAAGTCGGTGCCCAGCCGCTTGGCCAGGCTGCGGGCACGCAGCACACCGCCCACGTCGGGCGAGATCACCATCAGAGGCTTGTCGCCCAGATAATCCTTGATGTCGCGGTGGAATACCGGAAGGGCGAAGAGATTGTCGGTGGGAATGTCGAAAAAGCCCTGAATCTGCCCGGCATGGAGATCGACCGTCAGCACCCGGTTGGCCCCGGCCTCGGTGATCAGGTTGGCCACCAGCTTGGCCGAAATCGGCGTGCGCGGGCCGACCTTGCGGTCCTGGCGAGCGTAACCGAAATAGGGGATCACGGCGGTGATGCGCCTTGCCGACGCGCGGCGCAGCGCGTCGATCATGATCAGCAATTCCATCAGATTGTCGTTGGCGGGATAGCTCGTGCTCTGGATCACGAACATGTCCTCGCCGCGGACATTTTCCTGCACCTCGACGAACACTTCCATGTCGGAGAAGCGCCGCACCGCCGCCTTGACATAGGGCAGGCCGAGATATTGCCCGATGGCCTCGGCCAGGCGCGGATTGGAGTTGCCCGAGATCAGGCGCATTCCCCGCGTCCCGTTCTGCTCCGTCATGCGCCGGCCCCGCGGTGAACTTTTGATGACGGGCTTTTAGCCTGCGCCCGGCATGGCCGCCAGCCCCAATTCGCCGCATCCGAAGTGCTTATTCCGTCAGCAGAATAGCCGAGACTTCCCGGCCATAATCAGCCTCGCCGGCATGGGTGGCGCGGCGGAAGCTGAAGAAGCTGTTTTCCTGGGGATAGGTGCAGAGCCCCAGCGCCTCGATGGAAGCAATGCCCATCGCCTCCAGCCTTGCGGCGGCATAGCCCGCCAGGTCGAAATGGCAATGATCCGGCCGGCCCTGTTTGAAAAAGCGGGCATTGGCCTCATCGGCTTCCAGGAAGCGGCTGCGGAACTCGGCGCCGACCTCGTAATTGGCGGCGCTGATGCAGGGACCGATCGCGGCATGGATATTCTCCCGCCGTGCCCCCAGGCTTTCCATCGCCGCTACCGTCGCTTCCAGCACCCCGCCAAAGGCGCCTTTCCAGCCGGCATGGGCAGCGCCGATGACCTTGGCTAGCGGATCGGCAAACAGCACCGGGGCGCAGTCGGCGGTGAGAACGCCCAAGGCCAAGCCGGGCGTGGCCGTGACCATGCCGTCGCCTTCGGGGTGGCGGGTGGCGTCCCAGTCCGGTCCGACCAGATGAACGAAAGGGCTGTGGATCTGGGACAGGCTGACCAGTTGCACCCCCCTTTTCGATTTCTCCGCGAGGGCTGCAGCGGCGCGGGCGCGGTTCTCCGCCACGGCGGCGCGATTATCGCGCGAACCCGGGCCGCAATTCAGACTGGCGTAAAGCCCGGTGGAGATGCCGCCCTCCCGGCCGAAAAAGCCGTGAGTGATGCCTGGCAGCGCCCCCAGCAGCATCGCTCTATGCCGCTGCATCGGCTGCTCCCGCAAAGCCGGGGGCCACATGGGCGGCGTGCGGCAGAAAGGCCAGGGCCTTGAACAGCCGGCCCATGCCGTCGTCTCCGGTCAGCCGCGCCAGCGCCGTCTGGAGCGCCGGGGCCTCGGCGGGATGGCGGGCGGCCAGGCTGGCTGCCCGCGCCGCGATGCCCAGCGCCGCCAGCAGCGCCCCCTGGCCGACCGGGCCGTGCACCCCGGCCCCGGCCCGCCGTCCCGCCTCGCCAAGGGCGGTGAAATCGACATGGACGGAAAGGTCGGCCTCGCCCGGCGCCACCAGCGGGTCGGCAAAACGGTGCTCCGCCACCGCCTGCAAGGTTTCGCCGAAACCGCCCATCTTCCCATTAGAAAAGTTGTCATAGCCATAGTCGATCAGCAGCGCCGCTCCGCCATGGGCCTGGACATGGCCGGCGATGGCCTCGCTGAGGGCGATGGCGGCGGGAGCGGTTTCATAGACCCCGCCTTCGGGCGCGGAAGCGCGGCTTTCGGGAATCAGGGATGAGGGCGCGGGCCCCGGCGCCAGGGCGAAGTCCAGCGCGCCATCGCGTGCCGTCACCATGCGCTCGCACCAGCCGCGCTCCGTCTTGACATACTGGCGGACGGGCAACGCGTCGAAGAACTCATTGGCGACGAGAAAAAGCGGCCGCCCCGCTTCGGCCTCGAACGGGTTCTGCCAGCGAATGCGCGCGCCGCTATCCTTCAATGCCGCTTCCTGCACGGCGCGCAGATGCGGACTGGCTTCCACCAGCACCACGTCCAGCGTGCCAAGGAAATCCGGCGCCGCTTTCAGGGCGCGCAATATGTCGGCCATCATCACGCCGCGTCCGGGTCCCAGTTCCATCAGCACCGGCTTTTTGGGACGGCCCTGCTGCTCCCACGCCTCCGCCAGCCACAGGCCCAGCATCTCGCCGAACATCTGGCTGATTTCCGGCGCGGTAATGAAGTCGCCAGCTCTGCCGAAAGGATCACGCGTGGCGTAATAGCCGCTTTCGGGATCGTGCAGCGCCAGGGTCATGTATTGCGCCACCGAGATCGGACCCTGCGCCGCGATCAGCCCGGCGATGCGGTCCTTAAGGCTCATGCCATTTTCGGTTTCAGCGCGGTATAGAACAGCGCCGCCGCCACGACCCAGGTCAGCAGCGACAGCGCCATGCCCATGGTCAGCGCGCCGAGGAAAGGCGCATCGGGTTCGCGGAAGAATTCCACCGTGAAGCGGAACAGGCCGTAACCGGCGAAGAACACCGCCGCCAGCAGGCCGGGCTTGCGCTGCCAGTGGAAGAGGCGCAGCCCCAGTTGCAGGATCAGGAACAGCACAACGCCTTCCAGCGCCGCTTCGTAAAGCTGGCTGGGATGGCGCGGATAGGGGCCGCCCGGACAGGGCGTGCCATAGAGCGCGCTGAAATAACGGCTGCAGAACACCATGCCCATCGGGCTTTCGGTGACGCGGCCCCAGAGTTCACCATTCACGAAATTGGCAATGCGGCCGAAGAACAGGCCGATGGGCGCGAAGGCGCAGGCCAAATCCGCCACCGAAAGCAGCGGCAGCTTGTAGCGGCGGCAATAGAGCCAGACCGCCACCACCACGCCAATCAGTCCGCCATGGAAGGACATGCCCTGGAATTGCGGCACCCAGCCATTCCATTCCGCCAGCAGCCGCCAGGGATGGGCCAGAAAATCGCCGGGCAGGTCGCGGCAGAAGCCGCTGGCATCGGAGGTCGTGCTGCAAAGAATGACGCCATAGAATAGGTCCCAGCCCAGCCTTCCGCCGGCGATGACGCCCAGCGCCGACCAGGTCGCCAGGTCGGTGATCTGGTCTTCGCTGGCGGGCGGCTGGCCATTGAAAGGCGGCGGCGCCCACAGCGCCTTCAGCCGCAGCGCCCGCACGATGCCCCACCAGGCCAGCACCAGCCCGGCGACATAGGCCAGGGCGTACCATCGCAGCGCCAGCGGCCCCAGATTGACGATGATGGGGTTGAGTTGGGGATAGGGCAGGGAAGCCAGGATCATGGGGCGGTAACGTGCTGCATCGCTGCTTTAAGTCAAGTAAACTTAGCCTATAAGGCGGGGGCTATAAGCCCGTCAGGAGAATCCCATGGCGCAGACCGACAATCCCTTCCTGGACGGCATGGCCAAGGCCTTCACCGACGCCGCCGGCATGGCGCAGGGGGTGCGGGCCGAGATCGACACTTTCGTCCGCCAGCGGCTGGAGCGGTTGGTGGCGGACATGGATTTCGTCCCCCGCGAAGAGTTCGACGCGGTGAAGGCGATGGCTGCCAAGGCGCGCGAGGAAAACGAGGTCCTGGCCGCCCGGCTGGCGGCGCTGGAAGCGAAGCGGGGCTGATTGACCGCCCCTGATTCATTTCTAGGCAAGCCGGTTTGCTGTGGGTGAATCAATCCGCCGCAGGCCCGCGCACGAAGCTGTGGAATCTTTTGCCCGTCCCCGGCTGCCGAGTCCCGGACTCTTGTGTTCCCCAAATCTTGTGCCAGTTTGGTTCTCAACTGCTTCGTTTAGTGCTTGGCCCAGGAAAAACGGCGTATGAGCTTTCCCCATCTCGATGAGCCCCAGACCATGCTGCATCCGCTCGATCTGATCGAGCGGACGGTGGAGGCCAATGGCTGGGCTTTCGAGCGTTCCGAGCGCGATGAGCTAAATCTTTCCGTCGCCGGGCGCTGGAGCGATCACCATTTCAGCTTCACTTGGCGCGAGGATCTGAAGTCGCTGCACCTTTCCAGCGCCTTCGACATGCGCATCAGTGAAGGCGTCAAGCGCCAGAACGTTGCCGACCTGCTGATGCATGTGAACGCCAAGCTCTGGATCGGCCATTTCGATCTCTGGCAGCAGGACGGCACCATTATCTTCCGGCATGCCATGATCTTCCCCGATGCCGAGGCCAGCGCCGCCCAATGCGAAGCGCTGCTCAATTTGGCGCTGGAAGCCTGTGAGCATTACTACCCCGCCTTCCAGTTTGTGCTCTGGGGCGGCAAGAGCGCCGAGGAAGCGGTGGCGGCGGCGGTGCTGGAATGCCAGGGGCAGGCGTAGCTCTTCTCATCGGCGCAGGCCGCCCCGCGCGCCAAAGGCGCGCAGAAAAAAGATGACTGTCGTTCTTATCGGTGCCGGTCGAATGGGGAGTGCCCTGCTCAAGGGTTGGCGCGCCAAGAAAATAAAACCGCTCATCGTGGTCGAGCCCAAGCCTTCGGCGGAAATCAAAAAACTTGCGCGGACGAAAGCGATCACGCTGGTGTCTGCGCCATCTCAGGTGAAGGCGAAGAAGATCGCCGCCTGCATCGTCGCCATCAAGCCGCAGGTGCTGAAGGGCGAGGCGCCGTCGCTCGCCGCCATCGCGCAATCCGGCGCGCTGATGATTTCCATCGCGGCGGGCACCTCGGTGGCGGCGCTGCAAACAGCTTGGGGGAAGAAGGCGCGCATCATCCGCGCCATGCCCAACACGCCCGGCGCCATCGGCAAGGGCATCACCGGACTTTACGCCGCCAAGGGCGCGACCGCTGCCGACAGGAAGCGCGCCGATGCGTTGCTCTCGGCCCTGGGCGAAACCTTGTGGGTGAACAGCGAAGGCTTGATCGACAGCGTCACTGCCCTGTCCGGTTCCGGCCCGGCCTATGTCTTTCATCTGGTCGAGGCGATGGCGGCGGCTGGCGTGGCGGCGGGGCTGAAGCCGGCGGATGCGGAAAAGCTGGCTCGCGCCACGGTGTCCGGCGCGGGGGCATTGTTGACGGCGGAGAAGACGAGCGCGGCAGCGCTGCGCGAGGCCGTCACCAGCCCCGGCGGCACCACGGCGGCGGCGCTCGCCGTGCTGATACCCGAACTCACTGGCCTGATGACCTGCGCCATCCTGGCGGCGAAGCAGCGCGCGGAAGAACTGCGCTAAACCGGCAGCCTTATCACCGCTTTCACTCCGCCCATGCCGGATTGATCCAGGGTAATGTCACCGCCATGGGCGCGGGCGATGTCGCGGGCGATGGCCAGCCCCAGGCCAGAGCCGCCCTTCTGCAGATTGCGGCCTTCGTCCAGGCGGTGGAAGGGGCGGAAGGCTTCTTCGCGCCGGGCTTCGGGAATGCCCGGCCCATCATCCTCCACCGCGATATCGGCCCAGCGCGTGCCGCAGCTCAGCGTCACCGCTACCTGGCGGCCGTGCTTGAAGGCGTTGTCGATCAAATTGGTCAGGCATCGCTTCAGCGCCGCCGGCTTGACGCTGACCGGCGCGGTTTCCGGCGCGGTGACGCTGAGCCGCGCCGGCCCGCCCGGCTTGGTCCGCGCCACGCCGCTGGCGGTGTCGCGCACCAGTGCGGCCAGGTCGGTGACGGCGGATTCCTCGCCACCCTCGCCACGGGCAAAGGCGAGATAATCGTCCAGCATATGCTCCATCTCGTCCAAGTCGGCGGCGATGGCCGCCAATTCGGGATTGGCGGGCATCATCACGACCGCCAGCTTCATGCGGGTGAGCGGCGTCTTGAGGTCGTGGCTCACCCCCGCCAGCATCTCGGTGCGCTGGCCGACATGGCGCTCAATGCGTTCGCGCATGGTGATGAAGGCGTGCGCCGCGCGCCGCACTTCGGTGGCGCCGTAAGGCTTGAAGTCGGGCACCGCGCGGCCTTTGCCGAAGGCTTCCGCCGCCAGCGCCAGCCGCTCGATGGGCCTGACCTGCCCACGCAGGAATTGTACCGCGATCAACACCAGAAACAGCGCGGCCGCCGTCATCCAGGCGAGAAACACGTCCGGCTGCTCCACGGTGGCGCGCGCGCGCGGCACGATCACTTCCAGCACCCCGTCCTTGGCGTCGACCTTGATGTTGAAATCGTCGCCGGTGCGGCTGGTGGCGAAATGGCGGCCCGGCCCCACCTGCTGGGCGATGACGTCGTCCAGCGCCCGGTCAATGGTGGTCATGCCGGCGCTGGGCGCGTTGGCAGCCACCTTCTCGCCGTCATGAAAGATGACGTGGTAACGCAATTGCTGCGCCGTCAGCTTGCGCAGGCCATCGCGCTCCAGCGCCGGGGTGGAATCCTCCAGCGCCACCAGCAGCACCACATCGGCGGCAACGTCACGGGCGAGGCTGCGGGTGGTGATGTCCAGCTCGCGCTCGAAAAAGACATAGGTGAGGATGCTCAGCAGCAGCACGATGGGCGCGATCAGGATTATAAACGAGCGCCCGAACAACCCGCGCGGCAGAAAGCGTTTGACGAAGCGGCCGACGCTCATGCTCGATCCGGAACCAGCATGTAGCCAATCCCCCGCACCGTCTGGAGGTAGAGCGGGAGCTTGGGATCGTCCTCGATCTTGCGCCTGAGCCGCGTCACCTGCACGTCAATCGAACGCTCCAGCGCCACGCCCAGACGCTTGCAGAGGTCGGTGCGGGAGAAGGGCCTGCCCGCGTGAGCGGCGAAAAGCTGCAGCAGCGCCTGCTCCGCTCCGGTCAGCTTCACCGGCTTGCCGGCTTTGGTCAGGCGGCCGCCTTCGGGATCGAACAGCGCCGCACCCATGCGCAAGGGCTGCGCCGCCGTGGCAGGCGCGGGCGCCTGCACCCGGCGCAGCAGCGCGTTGATCCGCAGCAACAATTCGCGCGGCTCGAACGGCTTGGGCAGGTAATCGTCCGCTCCCCGTTCCAGCCCGGCGATGCGGTCGGCAGGATCGCCCCGCGCCGTCAGCATCAGGATTGGAACCTGGGAACTGCGGCGCAGGTCATGGGCGAAATCCAGCCCGGATTCCCCCGGCATCATCACATCCAGCACCAGCAGGTCGAACTCCATGTTGGCCAGTAACTGCCGTGCTTCGGCGGCGCCGGCGGCCGCGCTGACCCGGTAGCCATTGGTGCTGAGATAACGCTGCAGCAGGGCGCGCAAACGTTCGTCATCGTCCACCACCAGCAGGTGCGGATCGCTGGGAATCATGGCTGCCATGCCGGGAAGCGATGCCAAAAGCCCTTGGCCGGCCTTGCCGATTTCGTCTCCGCCATGCTGCAATACCTAAAACCGGGACCGGGGCGGGGCAAGGGTCTCGCGCAACCTGGCCTAAAGGGCGGAAAAGGACGAGTTTTATTATGGCCGGTGTCATCCCCTTCGACCAGCGCGACGGCGTCATCTGGCATGACGGCCAGCTGGTGCCCTGGAAGGAGGCTAAGACCCATGTCCTCACCCATGGCCTGCATTACGGCTCCTGCGTCTTTGAGGGCCAGCGCATGTATGGCGGCACCGTCTACAAGCTGAAGGAGCATACCGACCGGCTATTCGCCTCGGCCGAGACGCTGGGCATGAAGATTCCCTTCACCCGCGAAGAGATCAACCAGGCCTGCATCGCGGTGTGCAAGGCCAACGGCATCGTCGAAGGCTATCTGCGTCCCGTCGCCTTCCGCGGCAGCGAGATGATGGCGGTGTCGGCCCAGAACACCACCATCCATGTCGCCATCGCCACCTGGCCCTGGCCGTCCTATTTCAGCCCGGCGGAAAAGCTCAAGGGCATTCGTCTGGACATCGCCCGCTACAAGCGGCCTTCGCCGGAAACCGAGCCGGTGCATGCCAAGGCGGCGGGCCTCTACATGATCTGCACCCTCTGCAAGCATGAGGCCGAGGCCAAGGGCTATGCCGACGCCATGTTCCTGGATTATCGCGGACTTGTCAGCGAGGCGACCGGCGCCAATGTCTTCTTCATCAAGGACGGCGTGCTGCACACGCCGATCCCCGACTGCTTCCTCAACGGCATCACCCGCCAGTCCGTGATCGCCATCGCGAAGAAGCGCGGCGTCAGCGTGATTGAGCGCCATATCAAGCCGGAGGAAATGGCGGACTTTTCGGAGTGTTTCCTCACCGGCTCGGCGGCGGAAGTCACACCGGTGCGCGAAATCGGGCCTTACACCTTCAAGCCCGGCGCGTTGACCGAGATGTTGATGAACGCCTATGCCGACGAAGTGCGCGGCGTGGTGAAGGAACCGGCCTGAAGTCTTTTATGGTCGCGCGGCCTGACGCGAACGCGGCGCTACGCTGTCGCTAGCCGCCGCACTTCGCGGGGCCGACGCTCAGTC
>Ga0265313_10002771_pt1 | contig 14778 bp, 6 predicted proteins | sample 4123metaG_FD_203122 | JGI IMG/M metagenome (GOLD analysis project Ga0265313, IMG submission 203122) | Rhizosphere microbial communities from Carex aquatilis grown in University of Washington, Seatle, WA, United States - 4-1-23 metaG | ecosystem: Host-associated > Plants > Roots > Rhizosphere >...
CGCCTGCCGCGAGCATTTCGCTGCGGTGGGGATGCCGTGGGCCGATGTTCACGGTGGACGGGGCTTGCGCGTCTTCAAATCACGCCATCGGCATGGCGCTCCAGCTCGTACAGAGCGGCGCCGTCGCGTGCGCGGTCACGGGAGGCGCCGAGTCGCCGTTCGCGCCCGGGGTGCTCGCCGCGTGGGACAGCATGCACATGCTCTCGGACTCGATCGACCCGCCGGCGCAGGCGTGTCGGCCGTTCAGCCGCGACCGTGCCGGCATGGTCCTCGGCGAGCACGGGGCCATCGTGGTCGTCGAGTCCGAAGACTCCGCACGGCGTCGCGGTGCCAAGGTGCTCGCGGAGCTCCGCGGATACGGCGCCACGAGCGATGGCTTCCACATGACCGAGCCGAGCCCGGAGGGGCGGGCGCGGGCCATGGAAAGCGCACTTCGCGCCGCGGATCTGACGGCGGGCGACGTCGATTACGTGAGTGCTCACGGGACCGGGACGGCGATGAGCGACAAAGTGGAGACCGAGGCCATCAAGCGCGCCCTGGGCCAGCGGGCCGCGCACATCCCGGTCGTGAGCATCAAGGGCGCCGTCGGCCACTCGCTCGCGGCGAGCGCAGCGCTCGAACTCGTGAGCTGCGTCCTTTCGCTGCGCGACGCGCGCGTGCCTCCGACCATCAATCTGCGGCAACGCGATCCGGAGTGCGATCTCGATTACGTCTCCGGGGCCAGTCGGGCCGTGCCGATGCAGCACGTGATGAGCAACGCCTTCGGCTTCGGAGGCAGCAACGCGACGGTGATCGTCAGTCGGGTTGCCTCGTGAGCGCAGAGGAGGACCGCCCGGGGCTCGGTCCAGCCGCGACGCTCGACCGCTTCCTGGGCGATCCCGACGAACCGGCCGGCCTCTTCTCGTACGCGCGCGCAATGGAGTGTGACGAAGGGGAGCGTTTCCCATCCGAGGCGGCGGAGGCGCTCGGCCGCTGGGGTCTCAATGCGTACTTCGTCCCGCCGGCGCTCGGCGGAAAGCTGCCGCCCTTCGACGAAGCCCTCTCGATGATGCGCGTCTTGTCGCGGCGCGATCCCACGCTGGCAATCGCATTCGGCCAGTGCTTTCTCGCCGCGATGCCGGTTTGGCTCTCCGGCGGCTCGGACTTGCAGCGGCGCGTCGCGAGCATGCTCGTCGCCGGGCGGCCGATGGCGCTCGCGCTCACCGAACGCGCACACGGCGGGGACCTCGCGGCAACCGAGGTGAGCGCCCGCGCAGAACTCGGCTGCTATCGACTGACGGGCGAAAAGTGGCTCATCAACAACGCGACGCGGGGCGCTGCGCTGACCGTGCTGGCGCGCACCGATTCGAGCGGCGGCCCCCGCGCGTTTTCTCTCTTCTTCTTCGAGAAGGACCGGGCCGAACACGGCACGTTTTCGCATCATCCGAAGGTTCGCACGCTCGGGATCCGCGCGGCGGATATCAGCGGCGTCCGCTTCGAGGGCGCTCGCGTGGACGCGCAAGGCCTCGTGGGCGCTCTCGGCGACGGCATCGAGACGACGCTGAAAGCGCTCATGGTCACGCGCGCGCTTTGTCCGGCCTTCTCGCTCGGCGCCGCCGACTCGGCCCTGCGCCTGACCGTTCGCTTCGCGCGGTCGCGCCGGCTCTACGGGGGCACGGTTTGGGACATCCCGGCCTCGCGCGCCGCGCTTGTGGGCGCGTTCGTCGATCTCCGAGTCTGCGAAACGCTCGCGCTCGCGACGGCCCGCGCGCTGCATGTGGTCCCGGAACAGGCCAGCATTTGGTCCGCGGTCGCCAAGTACTACGTGCCCACCGCGATCGAAGCGACGATGAACGCCCTCGGAACGGTCCTCGGCGCGCGCTACTACCTGCGCGAAGAGGTTTCGTCCGGAGTATTCCAGAAGCTCCTGCGCGACGCGATGGTCGTGGGCCTCTTCGACGGGAGCACATCGGTCAATCTGCACGCGATCGGCCTCCAGCTCCACGCGCTCTCCACGATGCGCCCGCGAACGGAGGTCGACACGAGACGCGACGCCCGCCTCGAGGCGCTGGTCGACGCCGAAGTGCCCCTTCCGCCGCCCGACTTCGCGCGTCTTTCGCTCCTTGCGCGCGGTCGTAACGACGCGGTCCAGGCGCTCGAATCCGCCATCGATGCGTCGCCGCGAACTCCGTGCGCGCCCGACGCACGAGACTTCGTCCAGGGCGCGATGCGCCGCCTTCTCGCCGTCCTGAAGCGCGACGAAGATGCCGTCGCCGCGCTCCCGAGGGCGACGGGTCGCGGATCGGCGGAACTCTTCGCGCTCTCGTCCCGCTACTGCGCGATCCACGCCGCGGCGGTCTGCGCCCAGGCATGGCTGCGCGGAGGGCGGTGGGGCGGAGACGAGTGGGCCGCGCTCGGCCTCGATCGCGTGTGCCGCTCGCTCGACCCGGCTTGGTCGGCGCCGCCGCCGAGGTTCGCCGAGGCCGTCGCCGAACAACTGCTTGCCCACACTGGTTGCGCATGAGCCGTCCTTCCACCCTGTCGCTCTCCGGGCCCGAAATTCGATGAACAAGACCAACAAGCCTTCCGATAGACCCCCTGAGGGAACGGCCGCGCCGTCCCGCGTGACCGCGCGCCAAATCGAAGATTGGCTGATCGCCCAAATCGCCGACATGCGCCAACTCGAGCCCCATCAGGTCGACCCGAGGCGCCCTTTCGTCGAGTTCGGCCTCGACTCTCTGGCCGCCATGATCCTGATGGGCGACCTCGAACAATGGTTGGGGCGCGAGCTGTCGCCGACCCTGGCGTGGAGCTACCCCTCCATCGAAACGCTCGCCCGGAATCTCGCGAGCGATGAACGGGCGTGACCTCTTGCACGCGAGCGACTCCGCCGCGATGGATCCGATTGCCGTCATCGGACTCGGCTGCCGGCTGCCCCAAGCGCCGGATCCCGAGACGCTCTGGAACCTGCTCATTCAAGCCAAGAGCGCCATTCGCGAAACCCCGCCCGGTCGCTGGGACGTCGACGAGCTCTACGATCCGGTCATCGGCACTCCCGGTAAACTGAATACGCGCTGGGGCGGATTCATCGACGAAGTCGACCGCTTCGACGCCCAATTCTTCGGCATTGCCCCCCGCGAGGCAAACGAGATGGATCCGCAGCAGCGAGCGCTGCTGGAGGTCGCATGGACGGCGCTCGAGCACGGCGGCATAAGGCCGAGCTCTCTGGCGGGGACCCGTACCGGCGTTTACGTCGGGATCGGCGGCAACGACTACTCCCATCTCGGGCTCCTGCTCGACAATCACCTCGAGCGCATCAATCCCTATACGGGGGTCGGCAACGCGCACAGCATCGCGGCGAACCGACTCTCGTATTTTCTCGACCTGCGCGGGCCGAGCCTGGCGGTCGATACGGCGTGTTCTTCCTCGCTCGTGGCCATTCACCTCGCCTGCGCCAGCCTCCTCTCGCGCGAGTCGGAGGTCGCGCTCGCAGGCGGCGTGAACGTGCTGCTCTCGCCCGAAGTGAGCATCGCGTTTTCTCACGCGCACATGTTGGCGAGCGACGGTCGCTGCAAGGCGTTCGACGCGTCGGCGGACGGATACGTGCGCGGAGAAGGCTGCGGGATGGTCGTTCTCAAGCGGTTGGCGGACGCCGAGCGGGACGGCAATCGCATCTTCGCCGTGATCCGTGGGGTCGCGGTCAATCAGGACGGGCGCAGCAACGGACTGACGGCTCCGAACGGGAAGGCGCAAGAGGCGGTCATTCGCGCGGCTCTACGAGCGGCAGGATTGCAGCCGTCGGACATCGGCTACGTCGAGGCCCACGGGACCGGGACTCCGCTCGGCGACCCCATCGAGATGCGTGCGCTCACCGCGGTGCTTTCCGAGGGCCGTTCCCCGGAGAACGTGTGCGCGGTCGGATCGATCAAAACGAACATCGGCCACCTGGAGACGGCGTCGGGCATCGCCGGGGTCATCAAGAGCATTCTCGCGCTCGAGCGCGAGCAGATCCCGGCGCACCTGCATTTGCGCAAGTTGAACGAACTCATGGGGCTCACCGAAGGGACGTTCGTCATCCCGCGGCAGGCGCGCCCCTGGCCGCGCGGCGAGCGGCCCCGGCGTGCGGGCGTGAGCTCCTACGGTTTCGGGGGGACCAATGCGCACGTCATCCTCGAAGAGGCGCCGCGCGCGATGGTTCGCGCGCTGCCGGAGAATGCCGCGCACCTTTTGTGCTTGTCGGCGCGCACGGAGCGTTCGCTCCGCGGCTTGGCGTCGGCGTTCGCGGTCGATCTCGCGCGGCGACCCGACCTCGATCCGGGCGCCATCTGCTACACGGCCGCGTTGGGTCGCGATCACTTCGCCGCGCACCGACTCGCGGTATCCGGCCACTCGCTCGGAGAGCTGCGCGAAAAGGTCGCGGCTCTCGCGGCCGGCGAGACCGTCGCCGGGGCGCTGGCCGCCGCACCCGCGCCGGGTCGCCGCCGGATCGCCTTCCTCTTCAGCGGTCAGGGATCGCAGTTCACGGGGATGGGCCTCGAACTCTACGAAGGGCTCTCCGCATATCGCGACGCGATCGACGAATGCGCCAGGACTCTGGATCCCCTGCTCGGGGTGCCGCTCGTGGCCCTGCTATTCGACCAGGCCGAGAGCGCGCGCTTGCAGCAAACGCGCTACGGCCAGCCCGCGCTCTTCGCCTTCGAATATGCGCTGTTCGCCACGTGGCGATCCTGGGGGATCCATCCGGACGCGGTGTTGGGCCATAGTCTGGGAGAGCTCGTGGCGGCGACGGCGGCTGGAGTGCTCGACCTCGAGGACGCCCTCCGGCTCGTGTCGGAGCGCGCGCGGCTGATGCAGGAGCTGCCGGAGGGCGGCGGCATGCTGGCCGTCGCGACGGATGAGAACCACGTCACGGGCGCGCTCGGCCGATTTCCATCGCTGTCGCTCGCGGCGGTGAACGGTCCGGAGAACGTGGTCGTCTCCGGGGACCTCTCGGAGCTGGCGGCAATCGCCGAACTCTTCAAAGAGAGCCGAGTCGGGTCCGTGCCGCTCCCCGTGTCGCACGCGTTCCACTCGCGCCGGACGGAGCCGATGCTGGCCGCATTCGAGGAGCTCGCCAAAAATTTCCGCTACGCGCCGCCGGCGATCCCGCTCGTGTCGAACGTCACGGGCGCGCCGTTCGCTCCCGGCGAGGCGCCGTCGGCCAGCTATTACGGGCGGCACATCCGCTCGACGGTGCGCTTCGCCGACGGACTGCGATCGCTGCACGCGATGGACGCGAAGACGCCGACCGTTCTTCTGGAGCTTGGCCCGGCCACCGTCCTGACGGACATCGGACGTCGCTGCGGGGCGGGCCCTCGGGACGCGTACGTTCCATCGCTGCGGACGCGCCACCACCGGGTCGCGTTGGTCGAGGCCGTCGGCGCGCTCTACGCGCGCGGCTTCGACGTCGACTGGAAGTGCTTCTATGCGGGTCGCGAGCGGACCGCCGTGGCGCTCCCCACGTATCCGTTCGATCGAGAGCATTTCTGGCACGAAGAGCGCCCCGCGGCGCAATCGCGCGCCGCTACGGTGGGCGGGCAGGCGCACCCGCTGCTCGGACGCAGGCTCGCGCTCGCGATTCCTGCGTTCGAGGCGCGCCTGTCGCTCAAGAGCCATCCATGGCTCGGCGACCATCGCGTCCAGGGTAGCGTCGTCGTTCCCGCGGCGGCTTACCTCGCGATGGCCCTCGCGGCGGCACGGACGCTTTTGCCCGAGGGGCGCGCTCTCGCCTTGACCGATGCTTCGTTCGTGCGTCCGATCGCGCTCGGCGACGAGACCAGCTGCACGGTTCAGGTGGTCGCTACCCAGGACGCCCTCGGAGAGGTCTCCGTCGCGATTCATGCCGCGAGTAGCGGGGAGGACAAGGGCTGGACGCTGCATTCGTCCTCTCACGTCACTCTCGCCCCTTTACGGGACCCGAGCGCGGAGCGCGCCGAAGAGCCCTGGCGGGAGGTCCTCGACCGATGCCGGACGCGGATCGAAGGCGATGCGCTCTACTCGCGCCTCGCGGCCTCCGGCCTCGCGTACGGTCCCCTGTTCCAGGGAGTCGCCGAGGCATGGGTCGGCGACGGCGAGGCCGTCGGAAGGCTTCGAGCGCCGCAAGCGCTTGCGCCCGCCCTGCGCCAGTCGTGGCTTCACCCGGCCGTGCTCGACGCCGCGTTCCATGTCGTCGCCGTCGCGGTCTCCTCCGAGGCTGCGAAGGGCACCTTCGTCCCGGTGGGGACGCGGTCGTTGCGTCTCGAACGGGAGGCCCCGCTGACCGGGGACCTCTGGGTGGTCGCCCGCGTGAATCGCGGGGCGAGCACCTCGGTCCATCTCGAGAGCGATCTCACCGTATACGATGCCGCCGGCCGCGAGCTCGCTCGCATCGAAGGGATGGCCGCGGAGGTCCTCCCGACGACGGAGGCCGCGTCTCCGGCAGAAGGGCTCCTCTACCAAGTGCAATGGGAGAGGTCGGAGCGGTCTCTCGAGACCGATCCGGTGGGACTGGCTGCCAGCGGCGGCTGGATCGTCCTCGCGGACGAAGGCGGCGTCGCCGAGCGCATCGCGAAGCGGCTCGAGGCGGCCGGCGCTCGGGTGGCGCGGATCCATTCCAGCAAGACCGGCGATCCCTCCAGACCGCGCGTCGATCCGAGCCGACCGGAGGAGCTCAAACGCGCCTTGGCCCAGCTCCGCCAAGACATGCCGGAGGCCAACGCGATCCTGAATTGCTGGGCTCTCGACGCGAGAGCGGGCGCCGCCGACCTCGAGTCGGCCATGGACCTGGGCCCGATCGGCGTTCTCCACATCATGCAGGCGATCGCCGGAGCCGAATGGGACGATTGCCCGCGCCTCTGGGTCGTGACGGCGGGGGCGGTCCCCATGGGCAACGAAGAGGTGTCGGTGGCCCAGGCGCCCGTTTTGGGCTTTTGTCGCACGCTCGCTCGCGAGCACCCGGAGATGCGCTGCACGCTCGTGGATCTCCCCGCGCACCCGGGCGAGGCGGAGATCGATCTCCTCCTCGCCCATCTATCTCGGGACTCTTCGGAGCAGCAACTCGTGCTGCGCGCGACCGGCGCCTGGGTTCCGCGCCTTCAACGGCGCGCCGCGGTCGCGGCCACCCGGCCGAACGCCGAGATGGCCGTTCCGCGCGGGGCTTTCCGCCTCGACAGCGCACAGCGTGGCGTCCTCCACGCGCTCGCGCTCAACCCGTCTCCGCGACGCGCCCCTGGGGCCGGAGAGGTGGAGATTGCCGTACGCGCAGCGGGCGTGAACTTCCGCGACGTGATGAAAGCGCTCGGAATTTACCCGACCGCACCCGGCGACGTCCTCTGGTATGGCGACGAGTGCGCCGGCGAGGTCGTCGAGGTCGGCGAGGGCGTCACCTCGCTCAAGCGTGGGGACCGGGTCGTGGCGATGGCACCGGCCGCATTTGCCGAATTCGTGATCACGCCGGCGGCGTTTGCCCGGCCGGTGCCCGAAGGCGTTTCGGACGCGGAGGCCGCGTCGTTGCTCGTCGCCTTCGCGACCGCGTACTACGGCCTGTGCGACCTCGCTCGCTTGAAGAAGGGCGAGACGGTGCTCATTCACGGCGGCGCCGGCGGCGTGGGGATGGCAGCCATTCAAGTGGCGCGCGATTTGGGTGCGGAGATATTCGCCACTGCCGGCACGCCTGCCCGGCGCGAGCTCGTCCTGCAGATGGGCGTCTCTCGGGCGCTCGATTCCCGCACCCTCCGGTTCGCCGACGAGATTCTCGAAGTCACCGGAGGGCGCGGCGTCGACGTCGTCCTCAACTCGCTCGCGGGCGAGGCGTTGCGAAGGAGCTTCTCGCTCTTGGCGGCTTACGGTCGATTCGTCGAAATTGGCAAAAAGGACATCTTCCAGAATCACAAGCTCGATCTGCAGCCGTTCATGCGAAACCTGTCGTTCTTCGCCGTGGACATCGAGCGCGTGTTTCGCGAACGGCCGGAGCAAGGAGCGGCGCTCGTCAACCGGGTGCTCGAGCGGGTCGCGGAGAAGCGTTACCGGCCGCTGCCGGTGACCGAGTACCCGATCACGGAGGCGCCCAAAGCGTTCCGGCACATGGCGCAGTCGCAGCACGCCGGCAAGCTTGTTCTGCGCGTGCCGGCTCGCAGCGGGTCGCCCCGGGGCGGCCGGTTTCGCGCGGACGCGACCTATCTCATCACGGGAGGAACGGGCGCGCTCGGTCTCTGGGCGGCGCAGTCCATGGTCGACCAGGGGGCGCGCCATCTGGTGCTTTGCAGCCGCCGGCGCGCGGTCGGGCCGGGCGCGAGCGCCATCGCCGCCCTACGTGCCGCGGGGGCCGACGTTCGGGAGGAAACACTCGACGTGGCCGATGCAGGCGCCGTCCAGGCCTGGGTACGCGGCGCGGGGACCGCCGGACCGCCGCTGCGCGGCATCCTTCACGCTGCGGGCGTCATCGACGATGGCATCGTCCTCAAACAAACGGCCGAGCGCTGCCGGGCGGTCATGCGGCCGAAAATCGCGGGGGCGTGGAACCTTCACCTGGCAACGCGAGAGCTGCCGATCGACTTCTTCGTGACCTACTCGTCCGTCGCCTCCGTACTCGGTTCGCCCGGCCAGGCGAGCTACGCGGCAGGCAACGCGTTCCTCGACGCCCTCGCGGGTCTTCGGCGGCGCATGGCACTGCCCGCCCTCAACATCAACTGGGGTCCGTGGGCCGATTCGGGGATGGCGGCGCGCACGACCAGCGCTTCCGTACTCAAGCTGATTCGCCCCCTCGTGCCCACGGAGGCCGTTGCCACTCTCTGGCAGCTGCTCGACGAGGGGGCTGCCGAGGATGCCGTGGTGCTGGACGTCGATTGGCAACGCTTCTTCCAGGCTTATCCCGCGCTTCGCATGGTTCCTCTCTTCGGCGCGTTCTCCGGGCCGACCTCGCCTGCGGCCGTCGCGACCTCGATGCTTGCAAAGCAGCTTCAAGCCGCGGCGCGGGACGAGCGAGCCGCAATGCTCGAGGCGCTCGTCCGAAGCCGGCTCGCGACCATCCTCGGTACATCCGAATCGAACGTGCCGCTGACCGAGCAGCTTCCGAACTTGGGGGTGGACTCCCTGATGGCCGTCGAGCTCCACAACCAGCTCGAGCGCGAGCTCGGGCGGGCGATCCCGCGGATGCTTCTCGCGCAGGCGACGACGGTAGAAGGGGTGGCGCGACAGGTGGCGTCGTTGCTCGATTCGCGACCGGCGCCGACAGCGGAAGAATAGTTACGGCTGGCAGTTCGGGCCCGCCGCGGTTCCCGCACCGCTCGGGTCGGTCGGAGCCGTGCACGTCGAAAGGGGAGGATTGCTGGTCGAGCCCGGACATCCGTCGCCGCCCGCGGGGACGCCGCCGTCCGGACCTCCTGGATTCGTGCACTTTGCCAAGCACAATCCCGCCAGTCCAGGGTTCTGCATCGCAGGCGGCATCACGACGGTTTCGCCGCCGTCGTCGGTGAACGCCAGCTGGCCTGGAACGAGCGCGTCGCAGACGTACCCGGTGGGGCAGGGGGTGCCCCCGACTACGCATGCCTGGGTGCAGTAGAACGACGTGGGTCCCGTTCCCGAGAACGGACAATTGCAAGCGCCCGTTTCCGTGTCGCTCGTGGCCAGTGGCGTCGGATCGTTTCCAGAGTTGGTGCATGCCGTGCCGATCGTCTTGGTGCGCGACTTCTTGTTCATCGTGCAGACGCCGAGGTCGGTCTGGCAGCCCCATCCCGCGCCCAGCGCCGAGCAGTCCGCGTCGGCTTGGCAGGTGCCCTGACAAAAGCCGTGTCCTTGGATGGTATTCGTGGTCGTGTCGAGCAGGTAGTTGAGCTGGTTGCAGGTATCTTTGCCTGGACAACCAGCAGGGGCCTTCCCGTCGAAATTGAACGTACAGTGAGGCAGGCAATAGCCGTTCGTAGAACCGGCTTTTTGTGGCGTCGTGAGCGGAATGCAAATGCCTGGCGAGCTCGGGTCCGCTGGATCGGCGCTATCGCAAAACTGAAGTACGCCGACGTCGCCCGGATCGCAATTGCCCACGGTCGCAATCGTCGGGAGAGGCACGATGCACAGCGGAGTGGGCCAAAACTGAGGGCTCGTCACACCGTTCAAGTCGTTGAGCTGGCCGCTGTACGAAGTGCTGCACACGTTGATGCCTGCGCCTGTTTGGCATTCTTTGTCCGTCATACAGGGAACGCCGCTCGTGCCGTCGAACGTCGCCGTCGCCCCGCCACCGTTGCCGCCCGCGCCCGATGAATTCCCGGCACTCGCATCCTTTTGCGAAGTCGGCGTGCCTGGACCGGCACCGCCGCCGGTCGCTCCCGATCGACTGGTTGTCGTGGTGCTGCTCGAACAGCTGCAAATGACCAAAACCGCTGCGCCGAGAAGGGCGCCCGACGAGCAGCATTTCAATCTATTCCAAGATGTCACCGTTGCCTCCTCGCCAGCCGGAATTCTCATAAAGAAGAAAAGCGTACGTGCCGCTCTGAATTGGGTCAACCGCTTGAAGTCGTGAAGTCTCGATGCGTGTGGACCAACTTGGTCCCTGCGCGCGCGTGTGGATCTCTTCCCGACTTCATTGCGCTCCGGAGGCATTAAACACCGGCGGGCGCGTGGTGTCCGCGCCCGCCGGATGCGATGTTTCCGGTTGCTCTTATTTGCGCATTTACTTCCCGGCGTCGACTGCGGGCTTGGGGGCGCCGCCGTCCTTCTCGACGGGTCCCGGGCCGCCCTTGGGCGGTCCACCCGCCACCGGATTCCCGCCCACGCGACGGGGGGCAGCTTTCTCGAGGCACGCGATCGCGGCCGCGGCGCACGTGTCGGCGGGCTTGCCCGCCTTCAGACAATTGTCGATGGCCGTGATGCAAGCTTCCACTGCTGCGTCGGGGGCGCGCTTCGGACGCCCGCAGGGCCCGCCGACGTCTGCACCCGTTCCCGTATCCGTTCCCGTTCCCGTTCTTGCTCCGGTGCCCGTTCCCGTTCCAACGGGCGGCTTCGGCGCGCCGCCGTCGCCAAGACCCTTGTCGTCGGCGTCCCCGTCCCCGCCGTTTGCATCGTCGCCCGCAGCCGCACCTTTGCCGCCAGCAGCGGCTCCAGCCGCGGCCTTGGCACCTGCTCCGCCGCCAGCGGCCGCTCCTGCGCCCGCTCCACCGCCGGCCTTCGGCGCAGCCGCACCCGCTCCGGCTCTCCCGGCGTCTCCGACTGGACCGACGGCAGCTGCAACGTGCAGCGGGCCACCGTCACGCTCCACCGGTTTCGGCGCGCCGCCGTCTGCCGGCGGGCATACCGGCTGTGCGTGCGCGGCCGCGACGGCTCCCAGGCAGGTCTTGAGGTCGGCCTCGCAGGTCGTCTTGTCGGCGTCGCCGGCCTTGGCCGTGCAGGCTTGGTGGGCCGCGCGGCAGCTCGCGATGTCGGTCACCGCTTCATTCGCGGTGCCAATCGGATCCGCCTCGCTCGAGGATCCACCCGTGCCGCCGCATCCGACAAATGCAGCGAAAGCGATAGTTCCAAAGAATAGTTTACTCTGAATGTTGTTCATGATTAGTGCCTCCCAATTAGGTTATATGGCAAGCGAATCGGTAACACATTTGTTCTCGGTGACAAGTCCGCGTCCTCGTTTCGCTCTCCTTCGCATGAATAGGGGCGAACGCTCGATAGTCTGTGCGCCATCTTTGCGCATGCGCACTTTCTTTCGGAGTCCGTCCGCTGTGCGCGCCGTGGAGGGCAGAAAAATGCGCGTTGAAGCGTATGGCGTTCGTTACGCCCTAAAAATTTCAGCGGCTTGCGACTTCTGCGAATTGTCGCGTCGAGACCAACGAACGCGCGATCAGTGCCTACTGAAATTTGCGCGCAAGTGTGGATACCACATCGCGGCCCCCATCTCTCGGACCGGGCCGTGATGCTCGGCCCGCGGCGAGTGCTACGGGAGGATCGTGACCTTGTGACGAAACTGGAAGGGTTCGTCACTTGCTGTCGCCGCACGCCCGACATCCCTCACGTCCTCATCAATGTACGCTCTTCGCATCAGCTGCGGCCGAAGAGTTCGACCGGCCGGCTTGGAAGAGGAAAGGCGGAGGGGAGCGGGCCCTCGGGGCGGAGGGTTAACGAAAACCGGAGCTGAGCCGCATACAGGTAGGGGGCCGGCTGCTCTAGGCGCGGCGCACGGGGGGCACGGAAGGAGCCGACGCTGAACATCCTGATTGAAACGCATCTCGAGGCTTGGCGCGCGCTTGCAGACGAGATTCGCTTCGAGCTCGAGGCCGGCGACTTCGCCGTCTTTTCGGGTCCAGAGCACGACGCCGCGCCGGCCGTTCGCCTCGTCTTCGACTCGCTTCGAGAAGAGCCTCCCCGAATCGGCGTGCCTCGCGACACAATCGTCGTGGTCGTCACTCGCCAAGCGTCGCGCGTCGGTCACCTCCTCGATGCAGGCGCGAGCGACGTGGTCGTTTGGCCCCGTGACGCCCCCCGCGCTCCTACCGAAAATGCGTCATGCGTGCCGAACGGCGACCGTCGCTGCCGAGAGAGACTCGCTGAAAAGGCGCTTCGAGAGCGTTCCGGCCACCGCAATTGAGGTCGACATCGCGACCCAGCGCGAAGCGGCCGAGCGCGAACGCGCGGACGCGTCGCTCCTTCGACAGATCGTGGACGCTTTCCCCGGCCCCGTGATCGTCAAAGAGGCCAGCGGCCGGTTTGTCTTCGTGAACGAGGCGACGGCTCGACTCTACGGTCGAACGGCCGAGGAGCTCGTCGGCCTGGATATCGACGCGTCGCGACTTTTGCCCGAGCAGATCGTTGCCGCGAAGTCCGCCGACGCGAACGTGCTCGCCGGCGGACCGCCCAGCGTTCAAAAAGGAGAATGGAAGGGGGCCGACGGAGCCATTCACTGTTTTCTCGCGCGGCGGGCGCGACTCGATCCGGTCGACGATCGGGGCCCGCGTTTGCTGATGGTTGCCACCGAAGTCACCGACCTCCTCGCCGCCCAAGACGCCGCGGAGCAAGCCCGCAAACGCGCGGTGGACGCGTCGGAAGCGAAGTCGCAGTTCCTGGCGAAGATGAGCCACGAAATCCGGACGCCGTTGAACGGCGTACTCGGGATGCTGTCGCTCGCCGCGGAGACCGAACTGACGGCCGAGCAGCGGGACTTCATCGAAGCCGCTCAGTCCTCGGGCGAAAGCCTTCTCGGAATCATCAGCGACATCCTCGACCTCTCCAAGATCGAGTCCGGTCGACTCACGCTCGAACAAGTGCCCGTCCACGTTTTCGGGCTGCTCGACGAGGCGCTCAGGCCACTTTCGTCCCGCGCGCGACAGAAAGGCCTGACATTCGACTTGAGCGTCGAACCGGACGTACCCCGCGCCATCCTCAGCGACCCGGTGCGCTTGCGCCAGATCGTGGTCAACCTCGTCGGAAACGCCGTGAAATTCACCGCAGCGGGCTCCGTCCGCGTCACGGTGCGCCTGGATCCAGCCGACGCGCACAAGATTCGCGTGCGGGTAGCCGACACCGGCATCGGCATCCCCCCAGAAAAGCAGACGTTGATTTTCGAGGCATTCGCCCAAGCGGACGACTCGACCACCCGCACGTTCGGCGGCACGGGGCTCGGTCTGTCGATTTGCAAAGAACTCGTCGCCTTGTTCGGAGGCGCGCTCGAAGTCGAGAGTCAGGCCGGCCGCGGCAGCGCGTTCGAGTTCGCCTTGCCTTTCGTTTCGGCGGCGCCGCAAGCGGCGGACGAAACCGCCGCGAGCGAGCCGCACATCGCCCTGGCAACCACTCCGATCCGCGTGCTCCTCGCCGAGGACAACCCTGTCAATCAAACGATTGCGACCAAGCTCCTCACCAAGCTGGGCTGCTCGGTGACCTCGGTGGCGGACGGCGCGGCCGCGGTCGAAAAGGTTCTTTCTGAGCGTTTCGATCTCGTGCTCATGGACGTGCAAATGCCCATCCTGGACGGGCTCGAGGCGACTCGGCAGATTCGCGCGCGAGAGGCGACGAAGGGGGGCGAGAGGGTCCACGTCGTGGCGCTGACGGCGAACGCCATGGAGGGCGACAGCCAGGCATGCAAGGCCGCCGGGATGGACGGCTACCTGAGCAAGCCGATTGAGCGCGTGAAGCTGCGGAGCGTCCTGGAAAGCGCGGCCGAAAGGTGCAGAACGGCGCAACGCGCTGCATCGGAAGGACGCATGCGAATCGCGTCGACGGAGCCCGGTCCGCTCGACCTCGCCCAAGCGCTCGAGCGATTGGGCCGCGATCGCGCCCTCCTGGCGGACGTGGTCACCTCGTTCCGGAGCACGTCCGCGCAGATGATGCGTTCCCTGCACGAACGCGTGAATGCCGGAGACGTGGGTGCGGCCGCTTGGCATTCTCAAAACATGAAAATAGCCCTCTTGGCCATTGGCGCGATGCGGGCATCCGACCTCGCGAGCGCGCTCGAAGCGGCGGCGCGAGCTGGAGACCTGTCGCGCGCGCCCGACCTCCTTTCGCGTGTGGACGCCGAACTCGCGAGCATCGACGCCGCCCTCGAACTCGAGTTTCCGCCCGAGCGCTCCTCTCCCGGCCTTCCACAAGATTGAAGCCTCGACAACTTGCTCTTCTTCTCCGGGTCGGCGTTTGCCACGTTGGACATCGGTGCCCCGGAGGGTGGCCTTCCGTCCACCGACGAGCAACCGGCCGCCGAGCAGCTCGCGAAGATAGTGGTCAGTCGATTCTGATCGCTACGCATCACTGGCCGCCCTCTGGTCAGTCGGGGTGTCGGTGCTCTAGGACATCCATCGACGTCGTTTGAAC
>Ga0265313_10002773_pt1 | contig 14769 bp, 16 predicted proteins | sample 4123metaG_FD_203122 | JGI IMG/M metagenome (GOLD analysis project Ga0265313, IMG submission 203122) | Rhizosphere microbial communities from Carex aquatilis grown in University of Washington, Seatle, WA, United States - 4-1-23 metaG | ecosystem: Host-associated > Plants > Roots > Rhizosphere >...
CTAGGGGGATGCAAGGGAATATCGTCTAGGCCCCGCCCGGTGCAAGGGGGCGCGGTGTAATGGTTTGTCGCTGATGCGGTTTTTGGGGAAAATTGGACGGCCGGACCTGGGCTTTACGTGGGGGCACCAAAACCCGGTCCGGCCGCCCGGTACTGGCCCTATCCGTAGGTGGAGCGCCGACCGGACACCAGGCCGGGGCAAACCTTCCTCCCGGCGGGGACAAACCGGAAGCGCCCGGAGGGGGTAAAATTGTATCGGACTGTCGCAAACCCGCATGCCAGAAAGAGCCGTGAAACATTTTCTCAGGCTTCCGGCCACCCCCGCAGAGAGGACCGAATGATTCCCTATGTTGCGCCTGTTTTGCTGCTGCTGGCTTCCAACGTCTTCATGACGTTCGCCTGGTACGGCCAGTTCAAGTTTCCCGCTGCTGCCCTCTGGCTCACCGTGCTGGCGAGCTGGGGCATCGCCTTCCTGGAATATTGCCTGGCGGTGCCGGCCAACCGCATCGGCCATCAGGTCTATTCCGCGGCGCAATTGAAGACGATGCAGGAAATCATCACCCTGCTGGTCTTCGCGGTCTTTTCGGTGACATTCCTGGGCGAATCGCTGCGCTGGAACCACGCCGTCTCCTTTCTCTTCCTCTGCGGCGCGGCGTTTTTTGCCTTCAACAAGTGGAGTTGACATGGTGAGGTACGACCGGCGAAGCCGGGCAAATCGGTTCGGTGAACCGATTTGAGTACCGAACGCCGCGCGCTTGAGCGAGCGGCCGGGCAAACGGAGATTCCATGAACACCGCATCTCAATCCGGCGTCTTCAAAATCGGCGGGGAACTTGCCGTGCACCGCATGGGCTTCGGCGCCATGCGCATCACCGGCCCGGGCATCTGGGGCCCGCCGAAGGACAAGGCCGAGGCCATCGCCGTGCTGAAGCGGCTGCCGGAGCTGGGCGTCAATTTCATCGACACCGCCGATTCCTACGGCCCCGACGTCTCGGAGGAACTGATCCGCGAGGCGCTGCACCCCTATGACGGTCTGGTTATCGCCACCAAGGCCGGCTTCACCCGCTCCGGCCCCGACCGCTGGACGGTGAACACAAGGCCGTCGCATCTGAAGGAGGCGGCGAAGAAAAGCCTGAAGAAGCTGGGAGTCGAGCGGATCGCGCTGTGGCAGTTGCACCGCGTCTCGTCCGGCATTCCCGAAGCCGACCAGTTCGGCGCGGTGAAGGAGCTGCTGGACGAGGGCGTCATCCAGCATGCCGGCCTGTCGGAAGTCTCGGTGGCCCAGATCCAGGCGGCGCGGAAGGTCTTTCCCGTCGCCACGGTGCAGAACCATTACAACATGGCCTCGCGCGAGAGCGAGGATGTGCTGGAGTATTGCGAGAAGAACAGCATCGGCTTCATCCCCTGGTATCCGCTGGCGGCGGGCGACTTGACGGAAGGAAGTGGGGCTGAGGGCGGCGGGGCGCTGGACCGCGTGGCCAAGGCGCATGATGCCGGCCACGCCCAGATCGCGCTGGCCTGGCTGCTCAAGCGTTCGCCGGTGATGCTGCCGATCCCCGGCACCTCGAAGGTCAAGCACCTGGAGCAGAATGTCGCCGCTTCGGCGATCAGGCTGACGGACGCGGAATTGCGCGTGCTGGCGCGCTAGCTATTTCAGCATGTCCATCGGCAGCTTGACCGTGCTCATGGTCGCGTCGAGCTGCTTGATCACTTCGCCGGTGATGTCGAGGTCGGGATTGGCCTGGGGCAGCACGGCGGCATCCAGCACCAGATTGGCGCCATGCTGCTTGACGATGGCCGGAATGATGGTCTCCATCGCCTTGCTCAACTGGCCGTTGGCGGCGGCCAGCGCCGCCTGCAACTGCGCCTGGCGCTTCTGGGCGTCGGCGTTGATCGCGGCCTGGCGGGCGGTGAGGGCGGCGATGCGCTTGTCGCGCTCGGCTCCGGTGACGCTGGTGTCGGCCGCCAACTGGCTGGCGTCACGGTCCAGCGCGTCGCGCCGGGCGGCCAGGCCGGCCTCGATCTGCTTCACCGCCGGCTGCATCTGGCGGCTGATGTCCAGCCCGGCCTTGGAGTAGCGGACCACCGCCGCCTTATCCATCACCAGGAACACCGGCGCCGGGACCTGGCCGGTGGCGATGGGGGCCAGGGCGGGGGCGGCGGCCTGCTGGGCGGCGGGGGTGGCCGGCTGGCCGGCATGGAAGCGCTGGAACAGGACATAGCCCAGCCCGCCAAGGGCCAGGGCCGCCAGGGCTGCGACAGCGATCAGGAGGTTCTTGCGCGACAAAGGGCTTCTCCGGGGGGCGGGAGCCCCCAATTAGCCCGCCCTGCCGCCCCCCACAAGTGTGGGGGCCGGATGCCCGCCAAGAGCGCAGTTCCGTGTTAGAATCCGGCCATCTTGGGAGCTGCGCCGTGACGCCGGACGAGGGGACAAAGCCGCCGGAACCGGAATTCGATCCCGCCACCTGGACGCCGGACAAGCCTTGGCCCAAGGGCTATTACAAGCCGGTGCTGGGCATCGATGCCGCGATGGAGCGGATAAATCGTGCGGCTGGAAACAAAGATGCCGGCTTTCGCTGGTTCCTGTGGCCGCTGGTTGCGCTGGCGTCGCAACTGCTCGGATTGGCTGCGATCCGGCCAAGCCCGCGCATGCCCCTGGGGCTGATGTTCGAGGCGATCAACCGCTCTCTTACCTGCTGGCCGCCGCTGCTCTTCTTCACGCTGCTGCTGCCGGCCCTCTGTTATGCCGGCATGGTCGGTAGCGACCGCGCCGCCTTTCGCCGCAATTTCGCCTATGGCCTGCTTTGGTCGCTGGTCTCGCTGGCTTTTCTGCTGTTCATGATCGTGCTGCGTCCGCTGGTGAACGCGCTCTTCGACTGGATTGGGACGGTGTTGCAGCCCTAGGCCGCCGCGCGCACCTTCCAGAAGCGCAGCGCCCGCTGCGCCGCCGTCACCGGCACGCTTTCATAGAGCTTCATGAAGCCTTCCGCCCCGGCCATGGCGCGGCTGGGATCGGGATCGAGCGCGATCGCCAGGGTGGTGAAGGCGGCGCGGTCCACGCCCGAACCCCGGCAGAGCAGCGCCAGCGTGTCCAGGTCGTGGCTTTCCACCACCCGCTCGACGACATGCAGCTCGACCTCGCTGATGCGGGCCAGCGCCAGCTTGAAGGCGGTGCGCGAGGCCTTGCCTTCGCGCAGCAGCGCCACCAGCGCCGCCGAGCCGAGCTGGCCGGCGCGCGCCATGGTTTCGACGCGCGCCAGGGCGGCGTCGAAATCGGCGGGCAGCGCCGCATAGGTCTTGCTGATGCGGCTGCGGCTGCGCTGGAAGGCCAGCTCCATCTCCTGCGGCGAGATGCTGTCCAGCCGGGACATGATCTCGCGCTTCAGCCTTGTCTCGGTCTTGAAATAGAGAGTGTTGAGCAGTTCGGGCGGCACGCACTGGCGGCGCACCAGCGGCGCCTGCAGCATGGTGCTGCTCTCGGCGCGCACGGCGATGCGCTCATAGGTGCTGTCGCCGATCTGGGCGCGCTCGTTTTCCAGCAGCGAGCCCACCACCGTGTCGTCGCCATTGTCCACCAGCGCCTGCGACAGGGTCTGGCTGACATGGGCGCGCTTGGTCACCGCCAGCAGATGCTCCTGCGATTTGCGCTCCACCACGCGCAGCAGCGTCGCCTCGCTCAGGGCGCTGGAGCGGCGCAGGATCGGCCCGGCGACCTCGATATCGTCAAAGGCGAAGTTCTCCGCCACGCGCTTGAGGCCGGCGGCCCCGGCCACGATCTGGGCGATCTCGGCCCGCACCTGCTTGGAATAATCGGCGGCCGCCGCCGCCAGGGTCCGGTCGAATTCGGCGATTTCGGCCTCGCCGGCGCCGGGCGTGGCCAGGGCCTCGGTGACCTGGCGCAGCACTTCGCGCCGCGCCGCGCTGTCTCCAGCGCTGTCCAGAGTCGCCAGCTGCGCGAAGCGCGGCGCCAACTGTGCCGGTGTATCGGACATGGTGTTCTGCGTCCCCAACGCCGCCTTTTGCGGTACAACCGGTTTACACCCGCATCGCCTAAAAGGCTGTAAACAGCCGCCAAAAGTCCCGTTACGGCACAGAATCGGCGTGTTAAAATGCCATCATGCGCCGCATGACGCTTCTGCTGTTCGCCTTGATGCTGGCCGCCGCGCCCGCCGCCGCGGCGCCGATTTGCCAAAACCGCCTGGGCGACTGGGTGCATTGCGACGCCGCCGGCGCCATGCCGGTCGGCTGGCAGGTGCCCGAAGATGTCTATACCGCCCGTGTGCTGTCGCGCACGCCGCCGGCCGAGCGCGAAACCCTGATCGCCGCCGTGGTGATGCTGGCCGCGCTGCTGGCGCTGATCGCCCTGCTGCCGAAGTTCGACGGCGCGAAGGACGAGGACTGGAAGCGGTAGGGTGAGACTTAGCTCGCAGTCCGAGAAACTACTCTGGAAGAGTCACTTCCGACTGCCCATCCATTTCCATTCCAACAACAATATCTGGCTCGCGCTCTTGGTACTTTAGTTGGTCTTCAAGCGGCTTGCCGCTCGCTCAAGCTCGCGGCGTTCATCGCCTCGCAACGGTCCACCGGCCGTCCATACGCTGACGCTATGGACCGTTGACTTCGTCAACCGGCGCTGAATGGATCATCATGGAACTCCGGCACCGGATGCAGCGGCACCGGGAAGGCCGGATTGGCGCCGATGAAAATCTCCAGCGTCATCTGGTTGGTCGCCTTGTCCCAGATCATCTGCGGCGCCACGCCGCCGGGCTTGCGGAAGGTCTTGCCGTCAAAGTCCAGGACGCGCGGCTTGACCTCGTCCCAGCCATTGACCAGGTCGGCCTGCAGTTCCGCCTGCTGCGCCATCCGCACCTCCGGCTTGACGCCGTCCAGGTTGGTGGCGTCGGGGGCGCTGACGCGGATCAAGCCGTCGGCGCCGATTTCCACCCGCGCCACCACGATGCTGCCGCCGGTGATGGTGCCCCCTTCCCATTTGCCCACCGGCGGCTGCGGCTTGCCGCATCCGGCCAACAGCAACAGGGTCAGGAACAGGGCTTTGCGCATGGGCGACTCGCGAAGGGAGCGGCGGCCATTATAGCCCGCCGCCATGACGGCTACTTGCCGATATTCACATTGACCTGGCGCTCGTCCTCGTCGATCACTTCCCATATCAGCACGGTATGGCCGCCGGCGCGGAATTTGTGGGAATTCAGCCCGGCGGCGTCGCCCTCGATCTCCCCCGCCCAGTAGCGGCCCAGCCTGGGCAGCCAGCCCGACACTTCATGGTCGACATGGGGGAAGGTGGCGCTGGCGGCGCGCTCCAGCGTCAGCTGGCAATTGCCCGGCCCCAGATTCAGGGTCAGCCGCTCGCGCTGCAGTGTCGCCAGTTGGCCGGATGTGGCCGTGACCTGGAAGCCCAGCGGCCTGGCGGCGGCGATCCCCGCCGCCACCGGCTGGCCGCCAGCCACCGGCAGGCAGGCCGCGGCCAGGATGGGGACGATGTCCGGCACCGTGGCGGGGCGCAAGGGCTGCATCTGCGCCGCGGCGGGCGCGGCCAGCAGCAGCAGGACGCCCCCAGCTATCTTGGTCCGCTTCTTCATCCGCTTAGCTTAATGTCAGGTCCGCCATGCCGCAAAGACCCTTGCCCGGCCCCGCCCCGATTGATAGGCAGGCCGCGCATTTTTCCGGGTTTCCCCATGTCTCTTCCCAAGGACTTTCTGGCCGCCTCGCTCAACCGCATCCAGCCTTCGCCCACCATCGCCATCACCAGCAAGGCGCGCGAGCTGAAGGCGGCGGGCGCCGACGTCATCGGCCTGGCGGCGGGCGAGCCCGATTTCGACACCCCGGACAACATCAAGGAAGCGGCCATCGCCGCCATCCGCCGCGGCGAGACCAAATACACCGCGGTCGAGGGCATTCCCGAACTGCGCGCCGCCATCGCCGCCAAGTTCAAGCGCGAGAACAATCTCGACTACAAGCCGAGCCAGACTTTCGTTTCGCCCGGCGGCAAGTCCATCCTGTTCAACGCCCTCTTGGCGACCATCAATCCCGGCGACGAAGTCATCATCCCCGCGCCCTATTGGGTGAGCTATCCCGACATCGTGCAGTTGGGCGGCGGCAAGCCGGTGATCGTCGAGACCACGCTGGAGTCCGGCTTCCGCCTTGACCCCGTGGCGCTGGAAAAGGCGATCACGCCCAAGACGAAGTGGTTCGTCTTCAACCAGCCCTCCAACCCGACCGGGGCCTGCTATTCGCAGGACCAGCTCAAGGCCATCACAGATGTGCTGCTCCGGCATCCCCAGGTCTGGGTGCTGACCGACGACATGTATGAGCATCTGGTCTATGGCGGCTTCAAGTTCCGCACCATCGCCGAGATCGAGCCGAAGCTGTACGAACGCACGCTGACCATGAACGGCGTGTCGAAAGCCTATTCCATGACCGGCTGGCGCATCGGCTATTGCGCCGGGCCGGAAGCCCTGATCAAGGCGATGGCCAAGCTTCAGTCGCAAAGCGCCACCAACGCCGCCTCGATCAGCCAATGGGCGGCGGTGGAAGCGCTGAACGGTCGCCAGGATTTCATCCCCGGCTTCCAGAAGCTGTTCGAAGGCCGCCGCGACCTGGTGGTCTCGATGCTCAACCAGGCCTTTGGGCTAGAGTGCCCGACGCCGGAAGGCGCCTTCTATGTCTATCCGTCCATTCGCGGGCTGATCGGCAAGACCAGTGCCGGCGGCAGGAAGATCGAGACCGACGGCGATTTCGCCGTGGCGCTGCTGGAAGAGCAGGGCGTGGCGGTGGTGCATGGCGCGGCGTTCGGGCTGTCACCTTTTTTCCGCATCTCCTACGCCACCAGCGAGAAGAACCTGGAAGAGTCCTGCCGCCGCATCCAGGCCTTCTGCGGAAGCTTGCGCTGACTCTTTCCCCCTCCCCCGTCGAGGGGGAGGGAGAGTTTTTATCGCGCGCTTCCGGGCTTTTTTGCGTAAACGCGGCCTTAAGTGTGTGCGCTGTAAATTGGGCCCATGCGCAGGGGTCTTCCGCTTCTGGCCATCCCGCTGCTTGTCCTGTCCTTCGCGCGGGCCGAGGCGATGGACCTCGACCTTGCCGGCTATCTCGACATGCGCCTGATCGCGCCCACCGGCGAGCAAAGCTGGGTGCAGGGCGGCTTGGGCAAGTTCCGTTTCGGCGGCGGCCAGAATGTGCGCTTCGGCGAAGCGGTGCTGCAGGCCAATGCCGATCTGCTGGACGATCTTTCGGCGCAGGTGACGGCCCGCGCCGAACCCACCGATTCCTCCGTCGTCGATCTGCTCGACGCCTATCTGCTCTATGCGCCCAGATCCGATGGCGCTCTTTCCTGGTCGGTGAAGGCGGGCGCCTTCTTTCCCTCCATCAGTCTGGAGAATGACGATATCGGCTGGACCAGCCCCTATACCCTGACGCCGTCGGCCATCAACTCCTGGGTCGGCGAGGAATTGCGCACCCTGGGCGGCGAAGCAAATCTGCGCTGGAACGCCGGCGCCGCCGGCACGCTGGTCGCCACCGGGGCGCTGCTCTGCTGCAATGACGAGGCCGGCATCGTGATGGCCGACCGCGGCTGGGGCATGGACGACCGCCCCACCGGCCTGTTCGAGCGCGTCCGCCTGCCGGCCACCACCACCCGCCTGTTCCACATGCCGACGCCGTTCTACAGCGGCATGTTCGACGAGATTGACGGCCGCCTGGGCTGGTATGGCGGCCTGACCTGGGAGCTGCCCGGGGGCCTGGGCAAGCTTCAGGCGCTGCGCTATTCCAACACCGGCGACCCGGCCGCCGTGACGTCGCGCGACACCGCCTGGGAAACCAAATTCTGGAGCTTCGGCGCCCGCACCAGCATCGCCGGCGTCAATGTGATCGCGCAGCAGCTCACCGGCTACACCGCCGTGGAGGCGCGCGGCGCCGAAATGGCGACCAAGTTCCAGTCCGCCTTCCTGCTGGCCTTTTACGACTGGGACGATGTCCGCATCAGCGCCCGCGAGGATTTGTTCCAGACCCGCCACGATCCCGCCTCCAGCCTGTTCATGGAGGATGGCGACGCCTTCACCGCCGCCCTGTCATGGACCGGCGCGGCGCATCTGCGCTTCACCGCCGAAGCGATCGCCATGAACAGCCGCCGCGGCGAATACACGCTGGACGGCTATCCCGCGAGCCAGGATTCCACCCAGGGCCAGTTCAGCGTCCGCTATCTGTTCGATTGACGGCTACCACCGGCTCATTTGGTCGACTGCGCGTCGCTGACGAATTCCTTTTCCAGGTCGCGCCGTATCGCCCCGACAATGCGCTGCTTCTGCAGCGCCTCGGGGAAGTCCGGCACCGCATAGAGCGCGCTGAGCAGCGCCAGGTCGATACGCGACAGGCTGTGCGCCCTGGTGTCGGCGGCGCATTTGTCCAGCATCAGGTTTGCGATGCTCGGCGCTTCCATGCACTCCCCGTTCTGGCCGGCCTGGGCCAGAGTCAGGAAGGCGAGATAATCGCCCAGTTCGCCCAGGGTCATGCCCTGCACCTTGTTGGAATCCACCAGCACCGTGGCGGCGGCCATTTCCGGCTGCAGATTGGTGTAGAGGCGGTTGGAGCTGCTGCCGCCGACAAAGGGCGGGCCGTCCAGCGGCGGGGTGACCAGCTCCCAGGGAATGTCGAGGAATTTCTGGGCATAGCCGGTGTCAATGAAGCTGGCGTACCAGGCCTGCACCGGATACTTCACCGTCAGTTTCTGGTTGCCGCCCTGCAGCAGCAGCGGCGCCTTGTCGGCGATGGACATCAGGCTGGCCTGCGGGTCCACCGTGAGGACGATGCCGATATTGGGGATGCAGGGGTCCTCGCGGTCCAGCGGCGCGCCGACCATTTCCGCCACCTCGCGGATGCGGTGTTCGACGAACCAGGCGGGCAGGGGCTTGAGGCCATAGACATGCGGGCAGACCGGCTGCTTCCAGCGGGCATACTGCCCGTCCAGGGAGAAGGACGGCCGCAGCAGGTTTTCGATCACCCAGCGCGCGGCGCTGAGGTCCTTTTCGCGCTGCGCCTCGCTATAGACGGTCTCCGGCTGGGCCTGCGGCGCGGGCGTTTGCGCCGCAGCGGGCAATGCCAGCGCCGCCAGAACCGGAAAGCAGAATCGATGCGCCCTCGGCCGCATGGCTCACTCCCGTCCGAACTGCTTCTCCAATGACCGCCGCATGGCGCCGACAATGCGCTGCTTCTGCAGCAGCTCCGGCTCGTCCGGCACCTCATACAGGGCGGTGAGCAGGGCGATGTCGGCATGGCTGAGCCGGTGCGCCGTGTCGTCGGCGCCGCAGCCAGGGGTCATCAGGTTGGAGATGGTTTCCATCGGCAGGCAGGCGCCATACTGGCTGGCCTGGGCCAAGGTCATGAAGGCGAGATAGTCGGACAGCTCGCCCAGGGTCATGCCGGTGGCCGCCTTGGTGTCCACCAGCACGGTGGCGGCGCCCATCTCGGCGGTCTGGCCGGTGTGCAGCCGGCTGTCATTGGCCTTCACCTGGGGCGGATCGTTATAGCCGTCGCGCCAGGGCTCGGAGATCTCCCAGGGAATGTCGATGGTCTTGAAGCCGTCATAGTCGGTCTTCCAGGTGGTGTACCAGGCCTGCACCGGATAGTTCACCGTCAGCTTCTGCGCCCCGCCCTGGAGCAGGAAGGGGCGCCGGGCGGCGATGGACAGCAGGCTGGCCTGCGGCTCGGCGGTGAAGATGATGCCGATATTGGGGAGGCAGGGATCGTTGCGGTCCACCGGCGCGCCCACCATGGCGGCGACCTCGCGGATATGGTGCTCGACGAACCAGGCGGTGACGGGATTGAGGCCGTAGACATGGGGGCAGATCGGCTGCTTCCAGCGGGCATACTGGCCGTCGATCGAGAAGGACGGCGCCAGCATCAGGTCCACCATGTGCTGCGAAGCGGTGAGGTCCTTGGCGCGCTGGGCGTCGGAATAGATGGTCTCGATCGGCGGGGCGGGCGCCTGGGCCAGGGCGCCGCCGCAACTCAGGCCGGACAGCAGCAGGCAGAGAGCCAGGGACTGTTTCATGGGGGCCTCCTTGTGCGCCGCCATCCTACCATCGCTTCGTCCGCCGCCAAATCCCGGTTGCACAGGCGGGGGATTTCGCGCCGTAAAATCCTTTGCCGGCAAGGCTGTCCCTGCGGACAGGCGAGGGACTTCTCTGCCCCCATCATCCATGCCGCCAAATCGCCCCTAGAATGATCGATGCCGGCTTCATGGCGGGGCATTCCGGATCGCCCGAAATGTGAAGCCGGACGGTGTCCTGTCACGGCCGGTCTAACGACCCGGGCGGGGTGGGGCTCCTCGGGTTCTTTTCCCCTCGCGATGGCGGGAGCGGGACGCCGCCCCGCGCAGCGAAGCGAGACGGTCGCAGGGCCGCAAGGCTCAGTGGGAAGGCCCGTCTGGAGCAGCCGCACCGGCGGGAAGCAGCCTTCAGGGCCTGTTTCCAAGTCCAGAGCGCCCGTCAGCCGGGCGCGCCTTGAAGGCTGCTCCCCGCCCCGCCGCTTGCCGTTGCCATTGTATGAGTTTTACCATACAATATGACAATGCTGAGTCACCTGACCCTGCAGGACAATGGCGTGCCGATCTATGTCCAGTTGCGCGAGCAGATCGCCGCCGCCTTGGGGCGCGGCGTGCTTGCGCCGGGCGCGCGGCTGCCTACCATGCGCCAGGTGGCGGTGGCGCTGCGCATCGACCTCAACACCGTGCAGCGCGCCTATGCCGAGCTGGAACGCGACGGCCTGATCACCCTGGCGCGCGGGCGCGGCTCCTTCGTCGCCGAAGCGCCGCCGCCGCGCGGCCGCGGCGACGCCGCGCGGCAGACCGCCGAACGGCTGGCGGCGCAGGCCGCGGCCCAGGCGCGCGCCGCCGGCATCGCCCTGGACGAACTGGCCGCCGCCCTGTCGCGGCTGAAGGCCGGCCCATGAGTCACCTGATTCCCTTCTTCGTCATCGTCGCGGTCCTGGTGCTGGTGCAGCTCGTCAAGGGCGGCAAGCGCAACGGCGAGGAGCGCCCCGGCGTGCCGCAGCTGGTGAAGCAGGCGGTGCGCGGCGCCGCCGCCTATGACAGCGGCGCCTTTGCCTTCGACATGATCCGGCGCACCCGCGCCGCCCAGCGCGCCCGCCTGCGCCAGCCTGGCTTGCCAAACCCTTCCCCGCCCATAATGACGTCATCAACGGAGGTTCTGCACATGAATCCCATTTCAGCCCTGATTTTCGTGGTCTTTATCGGCGGGGCAATCCTGTCCTTCCTGGCCCGGCTGCCGCTGGCGGTGCCGATCGTGCTGGCGCTGGTCGGCGTCTTCCTCGGCTACTCCGTCAAGATGGCGCAGCAATGGGAGCGCGCCGTGGTGCTGCGGCTGGGCAAGCTGCATGCGGTCAAGGGGCCGGGCCTCTTCATCTTGGTGCCGATCTTCGACGCCGTCACCACCTGGATCGACCAGCGCATCCGCACCACCGAGGTCAATGCCGAACAGGCTCTGACCAAGGACACGGTGCCGGTCAATGTCGACGCCATCGTCTTCTGGATGGTGCATGACGCCGAGCGGGCGGCGCTGGAGATCGCCGACTATGCCAGCGCGGTGCAGCGCGTCGCCCAGACCAGCCTGCGCGAGATGATCGGCTCCTCGGTGCTGTCGGAGCTGCTGTCCGACCGCAAGACCGCCGATGCCGAACTCAAGGACGTGATCGGCTCCAAGACCGCCGAATGGGGCGTCACCGTCAATTCGGTGGAGATCCGCGACGTCGCCATTCCCGACAGCCTGCAGGACGCCATGAGCCGCCAGGCCCAGGCCGAGCGCGAGAAGCAGGCCCGCGTCATCCTGGGTTCGGCGGAAGAGGAAGTGGCGCAGAAATTCCTCAACGCGGCGCGGATCTACGCCTCCAGTCCGGAGGCGTTGCAGTTGCGCGCCATGAACATCATCTACGAGACCACCAAGGAGCGCGGCGCCACCATCCTGATGCCGACCTCGATGGTCGATGCGATGAATCCCGGCGCCGCCGCCTTCGCCCTCAACATGGCGAAGATTGACGCGGGCAAGGAGCCGCCCAAGGCGGGAAGCTGATGCCGCGCTGGTTCCGCAAGAAAACCTTCGGCTATGGCTGGACGCCCTGCACCTGGCAGGGCTGGGCGGTGATGGTGCTGTTCATCGCTGTCGCCCTTGCCATCAATTTGGGCGCTTTCGGCATGGACCCTGACACGCGGCATGAAGTCACCCTTGCCCTCGTGGTGGTGGCGATCGCCGTCTCTGCTTTCAACAGCGGCACGGACTCCGATTCCGCGGTCTAGATCACCCGCTCGGTCTTGCCGTCCACGGCCATCAGCCAGAACTCGCTGGCCAGGTCGGGGTGCAGCTTTTTCAGCCTGGCCTGGACCTCGGCCATCACGCTCTTGTGCTGCGCCAGTTCGGCGGCGCCTTCGCCCTTGTAGTCCTTGCCGAACGCCACCTTGTAGGCGCCGCAGTCGCGGTGATCGACCACGATCACGCGTCTGATGCTGTGAAGCTGCTTGGCGATGGCGATATGGTCCCAGAAGGCGGCGTTGGACGAGGGGAATTTGGCCGAGACCGCGGCCAGCGCCGCGCCGGCCAGCGAGACCTGGTCGTAATCGTTGGTCAGCTTGTGGCTGTCGAAGAACTTCACCGCGTCATCCACCAGCCGGTAGTCGATGCAGGTGATGGCCAGCGCCGTCACCGTGGCGCCTTGCGCCTGGGTGGCGATCAGGCTGACGCTCAGCGCGCCGCCGCCCATGACGCCAAGCAGTCGGCGCCGGTTTGTCTCAGTGCACATGATATCCCCCAGAAATATCGCCCAAATTTCAGGCGACCCTAACCGAAAAGGCGGGTTTCCGCGAGAAGGCTTCATCTCCCGCCACGAATAGCCCTTGCCTTGCCGCCCGCGCGGCGCGAGCATCCTGGCAGCTGGAGGGGTGCTTGTGCGCCCATCACGACGCCAAGCGCCCCGAGACCCGCGACACGGTTTCGAGACAGGAGGCGCTTCATGTCCGACCAATCCAACATCGGAAACACGCAACGTATAAAAGCCGGGCCGCGTGCCGTGGCGATCCTCGGTCCCTATGGCAGCGGCAAGACCTCGCTTCTGGAAAGCATCGCCGTCATCACCGGCGCGATCCCGCGCAAGGGCGCGGTGGCCTCCGGTTCCAGCCTGGGCGACGCCAGCCCCGAAGCGCGCGCCCGGCAGATGAGCACCGAAGTCAATGTCCTCTCCACCCGCTTCCTGGGCGAGGATTTCACGTTTCTGGATTGCCCCGGCTCGATCGAGCTGATGGCCGAGACGCTGGGCGTGCTGAAAGGCGTCGATGCCGCCATCGTGGTGGCCGAACCCGATCCGGCCAAGGCGCCGATGCTGCAGCCGATGCTGCGGCTGCTGGCCGAGGCGCGGGTGCCGCACCTGCTTTTCGTCAACAAGTTCGACAAGTCGCGCGGCCAGTTCCGCGGCCTGCTGGCCGCCCTGCAAACCGCCAGCCAGTTGCCCCTGCTGCTGCGCCAGATTCCGATCTGGGAAGAAGGCGTCGCCGCCGGCTTTGTCGATCTCGCCCTGGAGCGGGCGCATCGCTGGCAGGCCCATGCCCCCTCGCAGGTGGTCGAACTCGCCGATGCGCGCAAGGAAAAGGAAGCCCGCTTCCAGATGCTGGAGAAGCTGGCCGACCATGACGAGCATCTGCTGGAGGAATTGCTGGGCGATGTCGAACCCAGCCGCGCGGAAATCTTCGGCGACCTCACCCGCGAATTCGCCAACGGGCTGGTGGTGCCGGTGCTGATCGGCTCGGCCGAGGGCGACAATGGCATCCGCCGCCTGCTCAAGGCCCTGCGCCATGAGGTGCCGGACGTCTCCGCTGCCGCCGCCTGCCTGGCGGCGCCGCGCGAGCATGGCGCGGTGGTGCAGGTGCTCAAGACCCTGCATGGCGGCCATGGCGGCAAGCAGAGCCTGGTGCGGGTGCTGCGCGGCGGCCTCAAGGAAGGCCAGGTGCTGTATGGGCCGGAAGGGCGCGAGGCGCGCATTGCCGGCATCTCCATTTTGGTCGGCAACCGCGCCCTCAAGCGCGCCACCGCCGAGCAGGGCGATGTCGTGGCGCTGGCCAAGCTCGATCCCTTCGTCACCGGCGACATGCTGACCGGCCTGCGCGGCGGCGGCCGGCATTTGCCGGTGGCCTGGCCGGCGCCGGTCTATCGCCTGGCCATCGCCGCGCGCGACAGCAAGGACGAGGTCAAGCTCACAGCCGCGCTGGCGCGGCTCAGCGAGGAAGACCCCTCGCTGCATTTCGAGCAGAATGGCGAAACCCATGAGATGCTGCTGACCGGGCAGGGCGAGATTCACCTGCATCTGGCGGTGGAGCGATTGCAGAGCCGCTTCGGCCTGCCGCTCGACACGCGCAAGGCGCGGGTGCCCTATCGCGAGACCATCCGCAAATCCATTTCGGTGCGGGGGCGGCACAAGCGCCAGTCGGGCGGCCATGGCCAGTATGGCGACTGCGTGCTGGAGATCGCGCCGCTGCCGCGCGGCTCGGGTTTCGTCTTCCATGACCGCATCAAGGGCGGGGTGGTGCCGAAGCAATGGATTCCCTCGGTCGAGAAAGGCATCCGCGAATATCTCAAGGCCGGGCCGCTGGGCTTTCCGGTGGTGGATGTCGCGGTGGCGCTGGTGGACGGCTCCTTCCATTCGGTCGATTCCTCCGACGCCGCCTTCCAGACCGCCGGGCGGCTGGGCATGGCCGAAGGCAT
>Ga0265313_10002774_pt1 | contig 14769 bp, 18 predicted proteins | sample 4123metaG_FD_203122 | JGI IMG/M metagenome (GOLD analysis project Ga0265313, IMG submission 203122) | Rhizosphere microbial communities from Carex aquatilis grown in University of Washington, Seatle, WA, United States - 4-1-23 metaG | ecosystem: Host-associated > Plants > Roots > Rhizosphere >...
CGCACATTCGGATTCCGGTCGGCGGACACGAGAATCCCGTCGCCCTTCCCCACCCGGCTCACGAGACAGGCCTGCGCCTTCAGGTCTGCGGCCAGATTCCGGGTCAGAAACTGCTCCTCGACCGAACTGCGGCCCGATCCGACAACCGCGCAGGCACCGGCGTTTGCCTTGAAGATTTCCGCCGCCGCCTGGATCGCCGCCTCAAGGCCGGCCTTCCCTCCGGAGCCGGTCCGGATGTCCGCCAGCCGGCCTTCAGCCCGGACGGCCTTGTACAAGGCCCGGCCGCTGTCAGCCATCCACGTGTCGTTCACCGCGTCGTTGCGGCGCGGCGTGATCCGGTAGATGACCCCCTCGCGCGACCACACAACCGTGTTTGCGCCCGCACTGCTCTCGGCGTCGATGCTGTCCGTCTGCTTCAGGAACCATACGCGCATCTTGAACCGGAAATCCGTGCTCGTCAGGGCGCCCACGGGGCAGATGTCGACCGTGTTCAGCGAGTAGTTGTTCTCGAGCTTGCGGCCCGGGTAGCACGTCAGCGTCGAATGGCTGCCCCGGTCGATGAACCCGAGGACATCGTCCTTTGCGACCTCCTTGCAGAAGCGGATGCACCTTGAGCAAAGGATGCACCGTTCATCGTCAAGGGTGACCCGCGGCCCGAGCGCCGTGTGCTTTGGCTTCACGTTCTTCGGCTCGATGTAGCGCGAATAGCCCCGTCCGTAGCCGGTCGCCTGCTCCTGGAGCTTGCACTCGCCCGCCTGGTCGCAGATGGGGCAGTCGAGCGGATGGTTGATCAGAAGAAACTCCATCACGCCCTCGCGGCAGTCCTTCACCAATGGCGAGGTCGTCCGGACCTGGAGCCCCGGTGTGGCGTTGGTCGCGCATGCGATCGCCGGCCGGGGGGCCCAGTTGATCCGCTGCCTGCCGGTCGCCGGGTCCATTATCGGCGCCTTTGTCGCGGGATCGACGGCCAGCTGGCCCGTCTCGACAAGGCACATGCGGCAGTTGCCGGCCACGGTGAGCTTCGGGTGGTAGCAATAGTGCGGCACGTCGACTCCGGCGGCCCTCGCCGCCTCGATCATGTTGGTCCCCTTCGGGACGGCGACTTCCCTTCCGTCGACCGTGACCGTGATAAGATCGGGTTTGGGCGGGGCGATCATACCAGTTTGATCCTTTCCGTCTTCGCCGGCGCTCCGGCCGCTCCGAATTCCTCTGCGAACTTCTGCACAAAACTCTGGGTGGGCCACGCGCAGGCCTCGCCAAAGGCGCAGATCGTGCGGCCCGCGATCTGGTCGGCGACGCTCTTCAGCAGGGCGCCGTCCCCGGGCTTGGCCCCGCCGTCCGCCATGCGCGCCGTGATCCGCTTCATCCACAGCGATCCCTCGCGGCAGGGTGTGCACTGGCCGCAGCTTTCGTGGGCGTAGAAGGCGTTGATGTTGCCCAGCGCCTCGACCATGCTTACCGAGTCGTCCATCACGATCACGCCCCCCGAGCCGCCCATCGATCCGACCAGGGCCAGCGAATCGAAATCCATCGGGACATCCTCCAGGGCCCAGTCGTAGTCCTCGAGCGTCGTCCCGACCTTGCGCCTGCCCTTGAAGCGCTCGCCGAACTTGAGGACCTTCGCCGACGAGCCGCCGGGGATCACCGCCTTGAACTTCCTCCCCGGGAGCGGGCCGCCGCACGCCTCGTAGAGGAGCCGGCCCATCGTGATCTTGCCCACCTCGAACTCATAGCATCCCGGCTTCTGCACGTGGCCCGAAACGCAGTAGATGCGCGTCCCGGTGTTTCCCGGCGTGCCGATCTTGGCAAAGGCGGCGCCGCCCATGGCCGCGATGTGCCTGACGTTGCAAAGGGTCTCCACATTGTTGACGATCGTCGGGCACTGGTAGAGCCCGAGCACCGCGGGAAAATAAGGGGGCTTGATGCGCGGATACGGCCGCTTGCCCTCCAGCGACTCGATAAGCCCCGTCTCCTCGCCGCAAATGTAGGCCCCTGCCCCGCGATGCACGTACACTTCGCAGCCATAGCCCGAACCGGCTATGTTGGGCCCGATAAAATTGGCCGCCCGCGCCTCGGCGATCGCCCGTTCGAGGATTTTCGCCCCCTCCGGAAACTCGCCGCGAATGTAGATGTAGGCCTGCTTCACGTTGTTCGCGAAGCAGCTGATCATCATCCCCTCGAGGAGCTGGTGGGGATCCTGATGGATGATGTGGCGGTCCTTGAACGTGCCTGGCTCCGATTCGTCGGCGTTGGCGATCAGGTAGATCGGCTTGCCGCTCCTGCGGTCGACAAGCGACCACTTGAGCCCGCAGGAAAACCCGGCTCCGCCGCGGCCCCTCAGGCCCGATCGCTTGACCTCCTCGATCAATTCCTCGGGCTTGCGCAGGACCGCCTGGCGCAATGTCGCGTACCCGCCGTTTCGCAGGTAGCACGCCAGGTCGTTCGAGTAGCCGGGCTCGTCGATGTGCTGGAAGATGATGCGTCGCTGTTCGGGCATGGCGTTCTACCTGCGTTGTTCCCCGTTCATCCCGGGCGCCCTCACCGCCTCGGCCTTGATCCTGACCGCCAGCTCACAGGCGCGGGCCTCGTCGACCTTCTGGTGAAGTTCGTCGTCTACCATGACGACCGGTCCGGTTGCGCAACTTGCGAGGCATTCCACGAACTCGATGGTCACCTCCCCGCCGGGCGAAACCTCGCCGCAATAGGTGTTGAAGTGCCTTTCGAATTCCGCGCACGTCCGGTACGCCCCCGACAGGGCGCAGGAAAGCGTGCGGCACACCTTGATATGGCGTCTTCCGATCGGCTTCTGCCGGAACATCGGGTAGAAGGTGACCAGCTCGTAGATGTTGATCGGCTCCAGTTCGAGCCGCGACGCGATCCACTCGACCGACTCCTGGGAGATGAAGCCCTTCTCCTCCTGCACGAGGTGGAGCAGCGGCAGCGCCGCGCTGCGCCTCACCGGATAATGGGTGATCACCTCGTCGATCTTGGAAAGCGTTTCCGGGGAGAGGTTCACTGGCGTTTCCTTGCTCATCGGTCGCATTCGCCCATCACGAAATCGAACGAACCGAGAATGGCGACGATGTCGGCCAGCAGCGCCCCCACGCACACCTTGGGCAGGATCGACAGGTTGCAGAACGAGGGGGAGCGTATCTTCAGCCGCCATGGAACGCCGCCGCCCTTGCTGACGATGTAGAAGCCCAGGACGCCCTTCGGGTTCTCGGCCTCGAAGTAGACCTCGCCGGCCGGCATCTGCGGACCCTCGGTGACGAGCATGAAATTCTGGATTAATTCCTCCATCGAGGTGAGAACCTTGTCCTTCGGCGGAGCGAAGATCCTCTTCGCATCCGCGGCGAACCAGGGCCCGTCCGGGAACTTCGCCACGGCTTGACGGATGATCCGCACCGCCTGGCGCATCTCCTCGCCGCGGACCAGATAGCGGTCGTAGCAGTCGCCCCCGGTTGCGACCGGAACGTCGAATTCATACTGCTCGTAGCCGCTGTAGGGCCTGTCCCTGCGCAGATCGAGGGGCACGCCCGAGCCGCGCGCGTTGGGCCCCGTCAGGCCGTAGGCGATCGCATCCTCGCTGGAAATGACCCCGATTCCGACCGTCCTGTCCATGAAAATCTTGTTTCGCGTCAGCAGCTTCATGCTCTCCTCGAGGATCGGCGGAAACTGTTCGCAGAACTGCGCGACATGCTTGAGCCAGCCGTCGGGCACATCCCGCGCCAGTCCCCCGATCCGCGTGTAGCTCGTCGTGAAACGGGCCCCCGTCAGCTCCTCGAACAGCCGGTAGAGCTTCTCCCTCTCGCCAAATGTGTAAAGGAAGACGGTCCATGCGCCGACGTCGATCGCGTATGCGCCAAGTCCCATCAGGTGCGAGGAGATCCGGGCCAGCTCGGCGGTGATGACCCGAATTGCCTGGCATCGGGGCGGCACCTCCAGCTTCGCCAGCCGCTCGACGGCGATCGCATAGGCCATGTTGTTCGCGAGCGGCGCCAGGTAGTCCAGCCGGTCGGTGTACGGCACGAACTGGTTGTAAGTCATGTTTTCGGCGATCTTCTCGTCGCCCCGGTGCAGATAGCCGACGACCGGGTCCGCCTTGGTCACGATCTCGCCGTCCAGTTCCATCTGCAGGCGCAGGACGCCGTGGGTGGACGGATGGGAAGGCCCCATCGAGAGCGACATCTTCTCCGGTTCGGCTTCGCCGGCCGCATTCCTGGCCGCTGAATCGGGAAATGTGAAGTCGGTTGCCATCGGCGGTTGCGTCACGGCTTGGGCTTCTCGTGGCGCTCGGTCCAGCTCTCGTCCTTTGCCCCCGGCTCGGCTTCGGTCAGGTTGATCTGCCCGGTCGACGCCACGAACGGACCGCCCATCATGGGGGCGGGCTTCAGGCCGGCGCCCGTCTCCGCCGCGACCTCGAGGTCGGGCAGCGGCGTCTCGATTCCGGCGAGAGGAAACTCTTTGCGAAGTGGGTGGTACGGATAGCCCTCCCACATGAGGATGCGGCGCAGGTCGGGATGGCCCTCGAATCGGATGCCGAACATGTCGAAGACCTCCCGCTCGTGCCAATTGGCGCCCGGCCAAAGCGATGTCACGGAGGGCATGACCGGCGCCGAGTCGTCAGGGCAGCCCGCTGCGAGGCGGATGTAATCGTGGCGCGCCGTCGAATAGAGGTGGTAGACAACCGTGAACCGGGGCGATGCGCCCGCGGCCCAGTCGACTGCCGTCAGGTCGGCCAGCATGTCGAATCCCGACTCCTCCTTCAGGAACTTGAGCAGCGCCGGAACATCCGCGGCGGGAATATCGACCGCGGGATGGTCGAGACTCGGCCGGTCGACAGCCTGTGGAAACCTCGCCTTGAATGCAGTCGCGGCTGATTCTGAGCGCGGATTATCGTCGCTAGGCATTCGGAAGGCCTCAGGCGCTAAAGAGCCTCCGGGCAGAAGGCTCTCGTTTGACCTTTTCCTGCAACCTGATCACGGCGTCGAGGAGCGCCTCCGGACGCGGCGGGCAGCCGCTGACGTAAACGTCAACGGGAAGGATTCGGTCCACGCCCTGAAGCACCGCATAGCTGCGGTACATGCCCCCGGTGCTGGCGCAGGCCCCCATGGCGATGACCCACTTGGGTGCCGCCATCTGGTCGTAGATCCGCCTGACGGCTGTCGCCATCTTGTAAGTCACTGTGCCGGAAACGATCATGACATCGGACTGCCGCGGCGAAAACCGCATTACCTCCGCGCCAAACCGGGCGATGTCAAACCGGCTGGCCGCAACGGCCATGAGCTCGATGGCACAGCACGCCAGGCCCATCGGCATGGGCCACATTGAGTTGGTCCGGATCCAGTTGATCACGGCGTCGGCCCGGGAAACGATGACATCACCCTCGATCTTGCTGTTATAGGTCAGGTCTGTGTTTGCTGAAACCATGATCAGTTCGGTTGATGTGGCCGTGAACCGCCCAATCGTACGGTCCGCAAAAATCCGCGCAAGTCGCATTTCGGAATTTAATGCACCGGCCGCCGCCGCGGCCCCGCCTTTTCCGTTGACCTGCACTCACCTTCGAATTCTGCTTGACCCTTACCGCGGCCGGACCCCGGTCGCGCCGACCCGGAGAGGTGACAGAGTGGTCGAATGTGCATGATTGGAAATCATGTGTAGTCGAAAGGCTACCGAGGGTTCGAATCCCTCCCTCTCCGCCACCTTTCGCAATGCGAAAGGTGCCCCGAGCGAAGCAACGCGGAGCCGAGGGGCTCGACCATCCGGAGGATCAGGCAAGATGTCCCGAAGCCGGGGGCTCTTGACTTGCACTACATTTGCACGACACTGTTCCCATGGAAACAAAGTGGCTCGCTTCCCGCGAATTCTCCGCTAGTCCCGGCCGCGCATTGAAGGCCGTGAGCCGTTCCGGACGTGTGCTGGTCACGGCCAACGGCAAACCAAAGGCGATCATGATTCCAACATCCGAGAAAACCTTCATGCATGACTTGGAAATGCTGGACCGGGTTGCACTGGCGCAGTCCGTGGCAACGATCCGGGCCGATTCCGTCAGGAACGGAACGGACACCCTATCGATGGATGAAGTCACGGCGGAGGTTTCAGCCGTTCGTTCGGCGCGGAAACGCCGATGAGATGCTGGACGATCGACACGAATGTCATCGTTTCCGGCCTGCTGAATCCCAGCGGACCGCCCGCCCGCGTATTGGATGCAGTCGTCTACGGACGGTTGAAGATGGTCTACGATTCCCGGATGCTGGCTGAATACCGGGACGTTCTCCATCGACCGCGGCTCAAGCTGAGGCCGGAGGCGGTCCATGCATTCCTGGAATCGCTCCGGGGCCAGATGCTGGTCGATCCCACAGCAATCACCGCCGAAGGCCCGGATCCCGACGACCTGCCATTTGTGGCGGCGGCACTCTGCGTCCCGGACAGGACCATCGTCACTGGGAATCTCGCGGATTATCCGGACGAGATACTGAACGGCGTGCGCGTCATCACGCCGGCGCAAGCCGCCGCCGAACTGCCGCTGGCCGCTCAGGATTAGGCTTCCCGGCAGGTCGAATGGAAATCCCGGTAGCGAACGGGCAAAAATTACGTATTCTAGCCGTGTTCCTGCCGGCATCCCTCGAATCTCACCCTCCGCCACCCTGGCCGGATGACTAGCGATCGGTTCCTACGCATCGCAGTTTGCACACTTGCCCCTCCATTTTTGGGTGGGTTTGCCACGGCGATCGTGACCCTGAGTGACGAGTTTAACCACGGGCGATTCGGTCTTACGTCCTTAGTCGCGTTTTTTTTCATCTGGCTGCCTGTTTATTCATTCTACGCCTATATCCTGATGGGCATCCAGTCGGCCGTTTACGCCTTTCTCATCGACTTGTGGGTGCGCAGATTGAACCCGGGTGACAGCGTCCGTTCGCACCTGGCTTTTGTCGGCTATTCGACGCTCCTCGGCGGCCTCGCCGGCGCGACGGCCGATTGGGTCGTCGCACACCAATGGCGTCCGATTCCTGCTTTTATCTACATCGGCCTGGGAGCCGGCCTCGTCACGGGCGCAATCGTCTCCCGATGGTTTGTGGAGCGTCGCGACGCGACAGCTCCGGCAAGCTTCTGAAGAACCGTTTCCAAACGGGCAGCCGCGTCGAGGCCCATCGATTGTCGCAAGTCGCCCTATGCGATTCGCGTCATAATTCGATTCCCCGGCCCGGTCATTGCTTTTTGCACCTGACAACCCGCCTCGGATCGCACAACTTCTCCGTGCCAATGACTCACCGCGCACTCATCGCTGTTGCGATTATTATGCCTCCCCGCCCAGGGCGCAGGAGCGCGTAGCGGTATGAACTGATCAGACCACCAACGCCTTTTTCCCACGGCCCTGAGCGGATTTCCGTTCAGGGCCTTTTTATTTTCCAATGAAAACAAGCCCTGCCCTCCTCACCCTTGACGAAGTTGCCGCCGCCCAAGCCCGGATCTCCGGCGGCATCCGGCGGACGGTGTGCCGCCGACTCGCGGACCAGCCCGATCTGGCGGGGATGGAGATCTGGCTGAAACGGGAAGACCTCCAGCGGACGCGTTCGTTCAAGGAACGGGGCGCCCTTAACGCGCTGCTGTGCTTGAATGCCGAACAGCGCCTCCGTGGAATCGTGGCCGCCTCGGCGGGAAACCACGCCCTGGGGCTCGCCTACCAGGGATCAAGGCTTGGCGTCAGGACCACCGTCGTGATGCCGCTCGGGGCCCCGGCGGTCAAGGTCGGGCGCTGCCGCGGCCTGGGGGCTGAGGTGCTCCTTCACGGGGCCAACTTCGATGCGGCGCAGGCTAATGCCTCCGGGCTGGCCTTGGAGTCAGGGCGGACGCTGGTCCACCCCTTCGACGATCTGGCGGTAATCGCCGGCCAGGGAACCATGGGCCTCGAAATGATCGAAGCCGTTCCCGACCTCGACATCGTCGTCCTGCCTGTCGGCGGGGGTGGGCTTCTGGCGGGTGTCGCCACTGTCGTCAAGGCGTGCCGGCCAGCGGTTCGCGTGATCGCGGTCCAAACGGAGAATACGTGTGCCTTCTCGGCTGCGCGGGCGAACGGCGGACCCGCCGAAGTTTCAACGGGACGGACACTGGCGGACGGCCTCGCCGTCGCGCGCGTCGGCGAAATCGCCTTCGCGATCTCCTCGCGATTCGTCGATCAGGTCGTCACGGTTTCCGAATCGGAGATCGCAGGGGCCATTTCGCTATTGGCCCGCAACGGCATAGTCGCCGAGGGCGCCGGCGCAAGCGCCCTGGCCGCGGTCTTGGGCGGCGAAGTCCGCGGAGGAATGGCGGTCGTTCCAGTGAGCGGGGGCAACATCGACCCGCGGGTCCATGAACGCGCGGTTATCGACGGAGCCGCGCCAAGGCGGCGGGCGTCGCGGGCCGCATAGAAGCGAAGGGCATCGACCGACATCTTTCGAAATTGGATGCGCTGCGGGGCAACCGCTTCAATGGCCCGCCTAACGCGATCCGGACGACCGCTGATTCCTCCGCTGTTGCCATACTCGCTCGATCCGCCTGGCCAGCTCCACATCCTTTGCCGTGATGCGGTCGCCGGCATCATGGGTCGTGAGCCGGATGGAAAGCTCCGAGTAGCAGTTGGTCCAGTCGGGATGATGGTTCAGCGCCTCGGACTCAAAGGCTGCACGGACCATGAAGGCAAACGCATGGCGGAAATCGGGAAACTTGAAGGATTTTTCCAGGTGGTTGTCCTTTCGGGTCCACCCCGGCAGCTCGACGAGCGCAGCGATGATGGCCTCATCGCCAAGTGGCCGGTCAGCGCCACCGCTCGGAGCAGCCTTTGCCGCCTTGCCCGGGCGTCGAACCGGGTGCGGAGCTCGTCGAAGCTTCCGACGGCGAAGAACGTTTTTTGGATTTGCCATATGTCTCAGGGTCGGGCTCCGGTATTCTCCGGAACGACGGGGCCCTTCTTCGCCCTGTCGGTCGGGCTGTGCAGGCTCTCCCCGTAGGGGGAAGTGATTCCGTTTCCCAGGATGCGCAAGCCGGCGGGATTGAGAAGCGGGCCCGGTTTCGCGGAAAACCAGGTGATGTGGGTGGCGGCCGCAATCACCGCCGCCTGCCCAACGACGCGAGTTCAGGCCAGAGGCAGGCGCTGAAGCGCGAACCCAGGCGGTAGGCGGCAAGACTCAGGTTTTCGTTGGGCGAATGCGCGCGGTCGTCCGGCAGGCCGAAACCGACAAGCAGCGTGTCCACCTTCAGGATGGACTTGAACTCGCTCACGATGGGGATCGAACCGCCCTCGCGAATCAGGACCGGCTCCCGCCCGAACGAGGTTCGCAGCGCGCGCAGCGCGGCCTGGGCCTCGGCGGAATCGGGAGACATCAGGTAGGGCAGGCTTCCGCCGCGGCGCGGCGTGATCCGCATTTCAACGGTCCGGGGGCAGATCCGCTCAAGATGCCTGATGACAAGCGAGCGTATCCGCTCCGGCGTTTGATCGGGCACCAGACGGCACGTTATCTTCGCCCGAGCCCAGGCCGGGATGATCGTCTTGCCTCCCTCGCCCTGGTACCCGCTCGTCAGGCCGTTGATTTCAAGGGTCGGCCGCGCGGAGCGCTGCTCGCCCGGCGTGTAGCCGGCCTCGCCGAAGAGGCGGGGCACCCCCGCCAGTTTCTGAAACTCGCGGCCGGAGGAGGAACCCGCTGCCAAGCGCCGGCGCTCCCCTGGCGAGAGCGGGGCCACCTCGCCATAGAAGCCAGGGACCGTGATCCGTCCCTTCGCGTCCCTCAACGAGGCGAGCATCTGGCAGAGCACCATCGCCGGATTGTCGATGGCGCCGCCAAAGGATCCGGAATGGAGATCCCGGGCTGGCCCCCGCAGGACGATCTCCATGCCGATCGCTCCCCGAAGCCCATACGTCAATGCCGGCTGCTCAAGACTCGGCATTTCAGAGTCTGAAATCACCGCCGCTTCGCACAGCAGCGCCCGGCGATGCTTCCGCATGAACGGCTCCACGTTGGCACTCCCCACCTCCTCCTCCCCCTCGATGAGAAAAGTCAGGTCGCACCTCAGGTCCGTGCCTGTCTTCAAATACGCCTCGACCGCGTTCAGGTGCGCCAGGTGCTGGCCCTTGTTGTCAGTGGCTCCGCGTGCAAATACCCGGCCGCGCCTGATCGTCGGCTCAAACGGGGGCGATTCCCACAGCTCGAACGGTTCGGGCGGCTGGACGTCATAGTGCCCGTAGACAAGGTAGTGCGGCCTCTTCGCTCCAGGCCTCCGCGGGGTCCGGGCCAGGACAATCGGGTGGCCGGCCGTCGCATGCACCTCGGCTTCCAGGCCGATCTCGCGACATTGCCGGCCAAGCCAGGCGGCGCAGCGCCGGACGTCGGCCCGGTGTTGGCTCTGCGCGGACACGCTTTGAAAGCGCAGGTGCTCGCGAAGACGGTCGAGAAAGCGCCCTTCGTTGCGTTTCAGGTAGGAGAGAACGGCATCCATGGGGACAAGCATCTGAGGTTGCCCAACGGAGGTCAACGAGCGCGTCGCCAACGCGCGCCGCCGAATATGGGATTCACTGAAGTCCGGCGGTCCCTCATGGACCCGCGGCCAAGCCGGCGGCGACCGCGAGCTTTCGTTGACCTGCATCGAAACTTAAGAACATACCCGCCCTGAAAACCTTGGCCGCGGCCACATGCAGCATATCGAACGACCGATGTCCGCCTCGCATCGTATAAAGGCCGGACAACCGCCGGGCTTCCTCAATGATCGCGGGAAAGTCTTCCGAAACGGGATGAAGATGCCCCGTCAGCAAATCTCCCTCGAAGGCTGAAAGAGACGAAAGAGCGTCCGCCTCGGCAATGACCTTCCGAAAGGCAGCGAAACGCATGGCGTTGCCGAGCTCGTAGCGATTCAAGACGGTCACGGTAATTGGACGGCCGATTTGCCGCGCCCACGCCTCCGCCCGCTCCGTGTGGACATCATTCCCGTACAGCGAAAACAGGAAGCTTGTGTCTGCAAAACTCGCTGCCACCGGCTCACCCTCCCTGGCTATCGGCCAATATCGAGGCGCTCTGCTTGGCGCTCAAAACGCGTGCCCAAGGCCGGCGGTGGAGCGCCGCACTCTGATTCCAGTCGACCTTGGAAGGCGAAGAGGCGCGCGGTGGAATGACCTTGGCGACCACCTTGCCGCGGCGGGTCACTTCGACTTCCTCTCCAACCGACACCCAGCGGAGCACTTGGGCGTAGTTGTTTCGCAGCTCGCGGACCGTGGTCGTCTTCATTGTGCTACAATATGTAGCACATCTGGCGAAGATTTAAAACCTGAAGGGGTGTTTGTGAAGGCCACCCCATCCCTCCGGCAACGATTGCCGCTCGCCGCAGAGTCGTCGAAAAGCGGAATCGCGAGAACGGCCCTAAAGGGCGAGCACCCGGTCGCCGAGCGCGACCGTCGCAGGCGATTCGCCGTCCAGCTCGCAGTAAAAGCCTCTCATCCCCTGATCGAGGAACTGCAGGGCCTCCTTCACCTCGGCCGTTGCCGCACCCGCCTTTCCGATGGCAAACCTGCTGAACGGACTGCAGGGCCTGGCCACGATCACCTTTCCGAGCCGGGCGCTTCCCCGCCCTGTCTCGATGACGACGCCCTGCGCCACCTGGTCCAATGAAATCATCTCTTCAGTCTCAATGAGGATGCTTTCGCCCGCGCAGCCGATTGAAAGATGGCCGCCAAAACGCGCCTGCATCGCCGCGTAATGGCTGGTGAAGACGAATGAAAGGGCATTGTGGCCCCCGTTCTTTGTCTGAGGATGCGTCGAGTTGTGAACGTCGATCGTAAGGCCTCCGTCGGAAGCAGGGGCGACGGCGCCCGTGCGGGTCAATGTCAGTTCGCGCACGGCAATCAACGACTCGGGATTGTAGGTGCGCAGCTCGCCCTCGCCATGCTTCAGGCTGGACGGCTGGATTTGAAGGCGGACGATCTTGCCGAGGGGTCTCATCGGTTTCCGCGTAACATGCACAAAAGCTGAGATTTGAACAGTGTCTCTTTTGAGTCGAAACCCGGACGTACCAGACCAAATTTCGCTTCGACCTTTGCGCACGGGCCGCTAATTGGATGGTCCATCGTCTTTATCCCTAATTCGGGCAGACTGCCCCGCCGGATCCGCACAACGGCTCGAATTGCCGCCATCGTGGTGGCGGGAGCGGCTGCTTGGGGCGCCGATTCATCCCCACCCGTCGCCTTGCCTCCCTTCAGGGTGGTCGAGTCCGTGCTGAACGTGAAGGTCCGCATCGTCTATCGGTCGACTTTTCTAGGGGCCTTTGTATCAAAGATGTACGCGGGCGACGTGAAGACCCCCTCGATTGCCCAGCGGGCGGGATTGAGAGGGGGAATGGAGATCGTCGCAATCCAGGGACAACCCGTGGCCGGCCTGAGCCAGATCCAGATTGAGCAAATCCTGAGCCAGCCCGTGCAGGATGAGGTCGTGCTCCTGGTGCGGCCGTCGCCGAAGAAGGATCCCGAGGAAATTCGAGTGCCGGTCGACCCGGGTCCGGGCAAACAATAGGTTGCCAAAACTGGGCTTCCCCCCGCGGTCCGGCCCATTCGACAACGCCACATCCATCCGGGCATCGACTCGTTGTTCTTGAATCCTTTTACTCCAGCATTCGACATTCCTGTGTCATGAAGATTACCCCTGCTTCATCCCGGGTCCTGATTGCCTCCGGATTCTTTGCCCTGGCGGCTTCGCGCATCCTGGCGGCGGATGCTCCGGCCGCGGAACCGCCGGCCGAGTGGATCGATCCCGACACGGGGCATCGCATCATCCGGCTCTCCCGGGAGCCCGGCAGCGCAAGCCTGTATTTTCACCAGAACGCCTTCACTCCCCAGGGCGACAAGATGATTATCGTCACCCCGGGCGGCCTTTCGACGGTCGACCTCAAGACCCGGGAAATCGTACTGGTCGCCCCCGGCGTCCGCTACGGCATGAACAACAGCAACGGCATAGAGGTCGGCCGGAAGACCCGCACGGTCTATTACCAGAAGAACCAGGGCGGCCACACCGTCATCTATGCGACCGACGTCGACACCAAGGCCACCCGCGAGATCGTGGCGCTTCCCTTCATCGGCGAATTCGGCGGCATCTCAAGCGACGAGACGATGATGATCGGCACAACCATCTACCGGAATCCCGCCGCCGCGGCGGACCAAAGCCAGGCCGCGGCGCCGGCCCCGGAAGCGGCACCGAATGCCGGCGGTTTCACGGGGCCTCCCGGCCGCAGGGGCCGCGGCACGCGCATGCTCCAGTTCTTCTCAGTCAACGTTCAAACGGGCGCCGTCAGGACTTTTTTTTCCAGCCATGACAACCTGAACCACATGCAGTCGTCCCCGACGGATCCCGCCCTGTTCATGTTCGCCCACGAGGGCGAATGGCATCAGGTGGAGCGCATCTGGACAATGCACACCGACGGAACCGACGTGCGGCTGATGCACCGGCGAACGATGCAGTACGAAATCGCCGGCCATGAATTCTTCAGCCGCGACGGCCAGATGATCTGGTACGACCTGCAGACGCCGCGCTCCGTCGAGTTCTGGCTGGCGGGGGTCAATGTCTACACCGGGGAGCGGATCCGCTACGGCCTGGCACGCGAGCAATGGTCCGTGCACTACAACGTGTCGTGGGACAACAAGCTGTTCTCGGGCGACGGCGGAGGGCCCGACGGCGTCGCCAACCGGACGCCGTTGCCCGAGGCCCGGCCCCTCGTTCCTCCGGTGAACAACAAATGGATCTACCTGTTTACGCCCGACCCCGCCAAGTTCGCAACGATGACAGTCGGCGGCGAGAAGGTCAGGACCGGCGGGTTCCTCGTCGAGAAGCTGGTCAACATGGCGAAGCACGACTACAGCAAGGTGACCGGGGTCGAGCCGAACCTGATGTTCACGCCCGACGACAAGTGGCTCGTCTTCCGCTCAAGGATGCAGGGCCCCATGCACGTATTTGCGGTCGAAATCGCCCGGGCGGGCCCAGGCAGCTGAGGCGAGCGGCCCGGCCGCAACGAACGAGCCCTCAAGCCCACGCCGGCCCCAGTTGGACTTCATCGCCCGATTCAACAGGGCCGGCACCTTGTCACAGGGTCAAGGCGGGATCAATGGCCAGGTGAACCTGCAGCGGGCGCTGCCGCCCCGAAACTGGCCGGAACGCCGTGGGCCGATTCCCAGGCCGGCAGCCAGGGCTTTGCCATTTCCAGCGTTTCGATCGCGTTCAGGGCCCATTGGACGCTCGCCACCCCGTGCAGCTGCCATTCGACGGGGGCTCCGAGGAAGGCGGGGTCCGTCACGGGCTTGAGCAGTCCCTGGCCCGTCACTTTCTTCGGCACCGAGGGCGGCGGCAGCGCCGGACCGATGAGCTTATCCCAGGCCATGCGCCCCAGTTCCGGGCTTTGCTTCTTGTAGGCGGCGTACGCGAGCATCCGCGGTCCGGTCATCTGGTTGCCGTTCGCCTGACGGCCGACATATTCGCTCGTGTTGGCCCAGGCCCGCCAGAATTCGGGCACGTCGAACATCGGCTCCATTTCGTAGAGGTTTTCCGGCCCGCCGAAGATCATGTCGAAGTACGAGCCCGGCAGGCGGTCATCCGGCTTGAGTCCGGCCGACATCGCCTTCATGTCCCCGCTAACCCGGTCGCGCCAGCGCACGTCGCCGGTCCGCTGCCACTCCATCATCCAGTTCATGGAATAGCACATCCACTCCAGCCCGGCGCGGGCCGCTTCCGTCCTTTCGGTCGGCCGCGCCGGCAGGTTTTC
>Ga0265313_10002775_pt1 | contig 14765 bp, 18 predicted proteins | sample 4123metaG_FD_203122 | JGI IMG/M metagenome (GOLD analysis project Ga0265313, IMG submission 203122) | Rhizosphere microbial communities from Carex aquatilis grown in University of Washington, Seatle, WA, United States - 4-1-23 metaG | ecosystem: Host-associated > Plants > Roots > Rhizosphere >...
CTCAACCTCACGCAACTTCCCGATGATCTGCTCAGGCTTAAATCTCTGACGCGGCATGGAATTCTCCCTTCAAAAGTGACCCAATCCTAACTCTAGACTTGGACCACTTTCGACGGGGCAGACCAGCACGAGACCGAGCGAAAAACCCGAATTATGTCCCGATCCGAGGTAGGCCGAGGTCATTCCATGCTCTCACGAATGCGAATTCCCGAGACCATCATCGAATGAACAGTAAGGAAAAAGGACAAATTGATGGGAGAAAGAAAAATACCTAAAGGTATTTAGGTATTTTTCCCGCCGGGTTGAATTTGTCCCATTATCCGTGTTCGCTAGGAGTCATCCCGCCGGCCAGCGAGCCAACAGCGGTACGTGGTCCCGTCGTGCGAAAGCCGAACTGACCTCGGTTTCAACACGGCTTCGGCTCGATCTATCTAGAAGGAACAGACGTTCCCGGCTGTCGATAGATGACGGCAGTGGTCTACGGCCGAACCAGAGGTGGCCGATTCGATTCCGACCCGGTGAACGATGGGAGAACCGCCATAAATAGCCGGGGAGGGATGGTGACATGGGGTCAAGAAGGTGGACGATTCGCGGGGTCGGGGAGGAAGTCAGGCAGACGGTCAATCGTGTCTGCCGAGTCAGCGGGATGTCGGCCGGGGCGGTGATATCGCAATCCGTTGAGCATTTTGTAATGGCTCACCCGGAAGCTCTTCGGGAAAGCAGGCCCGATGACGACGATAACCTTCAATGCCTGTTGCAAGCGCTTCAGGAGAAGCTGATCGAGCAGCAGCGCTTGATTGCGGAGTTGGTTAACTGGGCTGGGCCGATGCGGGTCGATCGGTAATCAACGTTTCAGCACGGACTGTAGCCTCGGCTACCGTGGACCCAGATAGGGGACTGCCTTGGTTCCGAGCCAGCCCAATCGGCTGGCATTCCGGAGTATCTGTCCAACTAAATCGTCAGACAGGCCATTATCCGACGAGGACAGAGTCACCCGCGACTGCATCAACCCACTAGCGGGAATCGATTGAGGTGACCGTTGTGGCCGACGCCGTATCAATGAACGCTGGGAATCGGGTGGTACAGGGAGAAGACTTTGGCCTGGTAGAATGCACTGGCGCATTTGCGGACGAACCGCTGAAAATCTGGTGCACTTTTATAAATGAGGCCAATCTCCATCTCGTCCGGTAACTCAGGGTCGGGCGCTATTTCGAAATGAACAGTTCCAGTGGAATCAAAGTAAGCCACGCCTCCCAGCGTTTCGTCGCCGTGGAAGTTAAACGTGCCGTCCGGCCGAGCCCTCGAAATCACTAATTCGATACACGAGGGGATTGATTCTTCGGCGGCGAGGGGATCGTCGTCCCCTGTGACGACGAAGGTTTCCTTACCAACGGTGAAGTGGCTAAAATATGTGCAATGAGGATTGGAGTCCGGTAGTTCTAATTGTTCCATTATCGTCATAATTTTATCCTTTGGAGAAGCTGTAGCAGGTCACGTAGTAATCAGGGCGTACAGGTACGAAGGTAGGATAAATCGGCAAGAAGTCCAGGGCACGGCCGGATTGGGTAATCTCGATAGTGCGACCTTTCCAGGATCGTCGCATAGAGCGACTCGCAAAAAGGACAAATGTGTCGCCTATGCGGACGACGATGCAAACGCTCTATGGGCTGTCAACCGAGGTGAATGTCCTTTTGTTGACTCACTTTGGCGCCGTCACCGGGTCTCAGCTGATGAAAGGCTATTGTGGACAAGACGGTGAACCCGCCAAGGATAAGAAACGACTCGTGGATGCCACGAATCATTTCGCCCGGGTTTGAATGAAGCCGATCGGGAATGAAAAATGCGGTGAGGAGCCCCGCCACTGCGACACCGAAACTGATGGACATCTGCTGTATCGTGCTCGCAATAGAGCTTGCGTTGCTGGTTTTGTTCTCGTCTATATCCGCATAAACCAGGGTATTCATGCTGGTATATTGCAATGAGGTAAGCGCACCGTAGCAGAACGCTTGCAGCACGATTACCCAGAGCGGCGTGGTGAGCCCGATGGTTGCGAAGAGCATGAGGAGCAGACCGAGGATGATGGTGTTGGAGATCAGCACGCCACGGTAGCCAAGCCGGTGCAAAATACGGGGCATGAGGAACTTCGTGCTCATGGCCGCGAACGCTTGGGGCATGATGAGCAGCCCTGACTGAACGGGCGTCAACCCGAGTCCGACCTGGTAGAGGAGCGGCAAAAGAAAGGGTACACCGCCGATTCCAAGTCGGGTGAAGAAACCGCCGCTTACGGCAACACGGAACGTGCGGATCATGAATAGGCTGAGTTGCAGCAAAGGAAAGGCCATCCGCGTTGCGTGCAGCCCATAACCCACGATCAGCGTCAAAGAGAGCGCCAGCAGCCCCAGAATTTCGAGCAGGCCCAACGCATGGTCGCCAAATATCTCTAGGACATAGGACAACAAGGCGACGCCGGAGCCGAAGAGGATGAACCCGACAACGTCGAGCGGTTTTGGGTTCTGTTCTCGATAGTCGGGCAGATGGAGATAGACCATAACCAGTCCTACTATTCCGATGGGTAGGTTCACGAAAAATATGAATCGCCACTGGAGGTATCGGACGATCAGTCCACCCGCGATAGGCCCCAGCATTGGGCCGATCAAACTGGGAATGGCGACGAAGCTCATAGCTCGAATAAGCTCGGATTTGGCAAACGTACGCACCAGGGTGAGCCGGCCCACGGGGACCATCATCGCCCCGCCGCAACCTTGCAGGATGCGGCATGCGACCAGGAGATGGATGTCGCTGGATATGCCGCAAAGAAATGATCCGAGGGTGAAGAGGCCAATCGCGGACGCAAAAACTTTACGCGTTCCGAAACGGTCAGCCATCCAGCCGCTTATCGGGATGAAGACAGCAAGGCTCAACGTATAGCTGGCCAGCACCGATTTCATGCTGAGCGGAGCGACCTTGAGGGCCTGCGCAACGACCGGCACGGCCGTGTTCAGGATCGTGGTGTCGAGCGACTCCATGAAAAACGCGACTGCGACCAACCACGGGAGAAGCTGCTTGCTCGCGGTGGACGTTGGGTACGAGGGGCTGTTGATGGGACGCGTTCCGAGGTTGGCTGTCTGGTTATGGGTTTCTCGGCTTCCACTTTCGTACGAGGTTCTGCGCCTCGCTGACTTGCTGCGGGGTCATGTTTGCAGCAACTAGGTCGCGGCCATTGATCGCTTGGTCGCGGTTCTGGGTGTCCGCCGAGAAAAGCGCCTTAGCAGCCAGGTCGTACCACTTATAGGCTTGTACATAGTCGCGCGACACTCCCAGCCCATTCTCATACATCGCCGCCAAATTGATCTGGGCGTAGGCATTGCCTCGCTCGGCTGCCTTCCGGTACCAGGTTGCTGCTTGAGCGTTGTGTCAGTCCATGACCCAGGTCGTACATCGCGCCCAAATAGACCTGGGCAACGCTGTTCCCCTGATTAGCGGCCCGGAGGTACCACTTCGCGGCTGCCGCATAGTCCTGGGGCACGCCCTGGCCGAGGTCGTACATCAATCCGAGATTTGCTTGGGCCGCACCGAGCCCCTGGTCGGCAGCCTTCCGATACCACTTCATGGCAGCAGCATAGTCCTGGGACACGCCCTGGCCGTTGGCATACATGACTCCGAGGGCATTCGCAGCGTTCGGGCCACCATGCTCGGCGAGCGGACGGAGAATTCGGAGCGCGGTCGCGTAGTCGCCACTCTGATAGGCCGTCATCCCATTGTCGAATTGCTTCTCCGGCGAGGTCGATGCGCTACAGAGCAGGGCAGCAACGACCAGCAGCAGTATATGAGAGATGCGCATCATCGCCGAGTACTCCCAACTGCCATCCTAGCCCTTCTTGGTCGACAGAGATAGTTGAGCCCACAGGCGCGACTATTCGCCAGCTTGGACACCTGGCATTCGGTAGTCGGAAGCGACGACAGGCTCGATGGCTCGGTCTACTGTCGATGAGGGCAGCACATCCATCTACGGATCTGGGCTGGCTCCTGTCTCGGCGACCAATGGGATGGAGCGATGCTTGTGCCGGCCAGGACCCAAGAGCCAGATACCGGGTCAGGGCAGTCCGCCAGCGTGAATCCATTCCTGGTAGGCCGCCTGCTCTCGCTCAGCCTCGTCTGCCCGTTCCTGAGCACGCTCGACCTCTTCCTGTGCACGCCGTCTCTTGTGCTCCAGATGCACCAAGCGACTCGCCTGTTCTTCGGTCAGCCGAATGCCTGTTTGCAATTCTTCCCGAATTATCATGCTTTCCAACTGGTATACGGGCATGAGGCTGCACCGGACGTATATGGAGTGAAGGCCGCCGTGACGACAACCAGCTAAAAAATTCTCCACAGCCAGCAAATGATAAATCTGTCGACGATCCGCCCAAGGGGTTCGACGAAGACGGTCCGCCAGGAACATCGTCTTTGGCCTTATAGGCGCGGCTTCTGTGGTCATCGTGTGAGAAACCCCGGCAATAGCACTGGCTCTGTCAGGCCGTGCATCGATGGCTGACCCATGCCGACTACCGCTCGAATAAGGGCGCCTCGTCTGCCCAGGAGATCGTCGGCAAGCCGAATGATGCGGAGGTTTGGATTCACCCAGGGTGCACGAATCCGAAGCAGACGGGCGATCTCCCGTTCCTGGCCTGGATTCCGGGCTGAGAGGATCGCGATGGCTGCGGCCGGGGAACGCGAAACGCCGGCCGTGCAGTGAACGAGGACACGGGTCCGACCGTCCCACCTTTTTGCAAAATCCAGAATGCACTGAACATGTGCGATCGATGGCGCGACGCGGAGCGCGTCCTTTGGCGAGTCCGACACGACATCGTGGAATTCCAGCCGGATGTGTTCGACGAAGCTGGGGCCGGAGGGGACCGAGTAAGGACTCCCCGGATCCATCAAGGAAAGAATACCAGCGGGATCGAAGGTTGCTGCCCGCTCCAGCGCCCACCAAAAGGATGTCAGCATGAGAGTGTCAGCCATGGTGGCTGATCCAGGTCCAACAGGTGCCAATAGAATTCCTATCGCGGACTGTAATCCGTGATTCTGAGTCATTCTGGTTGTTCATATAGACAATCTTATAGCAGAAAAAGCAGAGTTTGTCAATGATAACGGTAGCGTATGTTTGTATCGCACCCCGTAAAGACATAGGTACCAGCCGCTATCTGCGGACTGATGCCTGCCACCGGCGGCGAGTCCCGAGCGGTACCCTAATCGGAGTGAACGCCAAGCAAGCCGATTCCCGGGCCATTGCGGCGCTCTCCATAACCGATCCGCCGTCAGAGCTAGGCAACATCTTCGAAAAAGCGCACGTGGTCGACTTACCTTTTGCCGCTCGCCCACTTGCCGAGGAAGCCGAGCAAGGACAACCGCTGGGGTACTTCTGGTTTCCATTTATGCCCCAGTTCGGTCGCCAATTGACGGATGTCGTCCGCAACGCCGTCCAATAACTTGGCTTGGTCAGGTGTGGTTGTTTCGTCCAGCATCCAACCTTCCATTACGTCGGCCAACATCAGCATTTCGTCGTAGCATAACTGATCCTTCAGCGCCGATATCCCAGGCGCGTGGGGATGCTTGGACTGATGTCTCTTGGCTGAAGAGTGGTCGCTGTCTACAGAAAGGCGACTGCTCCAATCCTGTTTCTTAGGCGTGGTTTGGACAGGCGTCCATGCCGAAATGCGCGTAGGACCAACCTTGAGACCGCCACTTTCAAATTCCAGCACCACCTCCTTTGATCGCGGGAGCATATCGGCCAGACGCTTCAACGCGCCGGCGTTTGCCACTATCGGACTTGTCCAAAGACCCACGGACTTAATCGCCGTCTCTGCCAACTCTGTTCGAATCTTGAAGCCATCCGGCTCCATAGATATGAGGGTCAAATCTTGTCTCGATGTGCGTCCGCGACGGAGCCATCCGACTGCACGCTTAAACTCCAACCTCTCAACTGTGACCTTGTGACTTGCCGCCACGAGCTTCACCCGAACTTGTCGTAACCTTGAAACACATCGGTGATGTCGAACCAGAATTGCCGCTCGTATTAAGTCTGAGATGCTTGTCGCTTGGCCGCATGGGTTGGGCGGCTATGACTTTAAACGGTTTCGAGCGAATCGTGTGACCTATATGATGGGTGTTCACACTCCTGGGCACTGAGAAAGCCAATGTCAAACGCGTAAACCGAATGTGATCAGGAAGGAGGCATAGCATGATCAAGACAGAAGTTATCTCCGGCAACGTATTGCGGATCACGGCCCCGGAGAAGCTCAAAGCGGATGACTTCCGCCAAATAGCGCCGCAAGTCGATTCTCTAATAAGTCAGCACGGGCAAATCAGATTGCTGATTGATGCTACTGCATTCAACGGCTGGGAGAATATCTCGGCTTTCGAGAAACATGCTGGGTTCGTAAAGAGCCACCAGCGAAAGATAGAGCGGATTGCGGTGATCGCCGGGCATGACTGGCAGCATTGGGTGATTGGCGCGGTCAGAATGTTCGTGCATCCTCAGGTAAAAGCCTACGATAAGAGTCATGAGAACGAGGCATTGCGGTGGATCAGCGGATAGTCGGTTGTTGATATTGTGGGCAAGGTCGTTGCGGATATGCGAGCGAATCCCAGATTAGGAGCGAAGGGAGACGACCATGACAAACATCCAGGAATTCCAGGCCGACGACATCACAGTCCAATTTACGCACCTTTCCAATGTCGCCGTTTTGACCGTAACCGGACCCGAGCGGATTTCTCTGAGCTTGCGGCGGGAGACCTTAGAGCGCTTGCAGACGCGAATAGTCAACGCGCTGTCTTCCGTGCCTCCACCATCTCCGGATCGGTGAACCGCTTGAGCTTGACGACGACTTCGGCTGAGGTTTGGATGCAACTCGGTGGTCGTTGTACAGGGCGCTATGGTGAAGCTTTACTCCTACGTCGTTGAACATGACACCGGGTACGTACCCAATGGTAGTCGCGATGCTCCAGGCCGGGTTGGTGACGTTTGGACCTAATTTGCTATCGATGCCAACACCAAGCTCATTGCTTCTTCGATGCGGTGGTGACAGGCATCCAGCGTTCGAACCACTCATTCACGCGGGCAATGTAGTCTATCCGACCTGGCAGGTGCTGCACTCGATGCCCTTCCTCAGGGTACAGCAGCAAAGCACGTTCGGCTTTGCCCTCGCCGAGCGCATTGTAGAACTCGACTGCTTGGCCCGGAGGCGTGCAACGGTCCAGGGCGCCCGCGACTACCAACGTGGGAGTTTTTGCCAGATGAGCGAACATGACAGGGCTGCGCTCGAAATAGTGCCCAGCGGGCCGACGTGGGTCATCCGCGAGAAATAGTCGATCGAACTGCGGAATGTTGGAGGACCAGTGTTGGCTATACCAATTTGCCACTGGCGCAATGGCGATCGCAGCGGCAAATCGATGATCCTGGGTCACGAGCCAGGAAGTCATGAAACCTCCATGACTTGCGCCCATCACGCCGAGCCGCGTAGGATCAGCGATTCCTCTGGCAACTAGCATATCGATTCCGGATAGTAGATCGGCACTCTCCGCGCCACCTACATCTCCCATAACCTTCGCTGCGTACTCATTGCCACGTCCGCTGCTGCCGCGCGGATTTGGCAAAAATAGGGCATAACCCTTGCGCACCAGAAATTGAATATCACCATAGTACGGATTGGAGAGCCAACGGCCGCGGTGGCAAAATACTGGTCCACCATGGACGATCATCACCAGCGGGAATGGTCCAGGACCGTCCTCCGGGGTGACAAGCCATCCTTGAATTTCCAACCCGTCTGGCGCCTGCCAGCGCACCGGTGAGATCTGTCCACTACGCTCAAGCAGGGCTTTCCGGGCAGGTGGAGCAAAGGTCACAACTTCGCGAGAACTACCCTCATCGACCGCGAGAAGTGTCGGCGGGGTACGATAGCCATCAACGAGCAGTGCAACGCCCGACGAACCGAACAGGCACATGCCAGGGTAAGGTTCTCCGGAAGTTAGCTCTATGGATTTCCAATGTTCGATCCGTTGGCCGCTTTCAACGTCGATCTCGCCGACCACTGTCTCGAAATCGCGGAACCCGGCAAAGGCAAGCTTGTGCTCATTCCGCCATGTCAGAGCGGTCGCTGCGACGCCGCCGATATCAAGACGCGTCGTCTTGCCTTGAGGGAGGTCTATGGCGATGACATCGCCCGCGATGAGGCCTCGGTCGCTGGCGACTGCCTCGACGACAGCCGCACGAGCACCCGAGGGCGAGGCAGTGGGCGTGCCCAGCTGGTGAGTTGACCGATAAAGCAATCGCGCGGTGCCGTCACGACTATCTATTAGGCTGAGGTACGCTTCGTACCAGGCCGCCTCCTCGGGCCCGTCGGAAACGATTGCCGCAACCAAGTGGGGCCCCGCCCATGCTACCTCCCAAACATTGAATTTCTCATTACACACGCTGGTCAATCGGCCCGACTCTAGTTCGAGGAGCCAAAGTCGTCGCCATCGGTCTGCATTGTTAGGTACCCGAATGAGCGGCATCCATGACTCAAGCGTTTCGGCCCGCTGAGGAATCGCCGTTGCACCCTCATATCCAGCGAGATCGGCGCCAAATCCCGCCGTGGTCACAAGAAGTCGGCGGCAGTCGGCCGCCCAATGAAAGGACTCAACCACGGCATCGAAGCCGCGGATCGCCTTAGGCTGTTCAAGCGCGTGCCTTGACGCGACAAACAGTTCAAAAGAGCCCGTGCCATCTCGGGTAGATAACCAGGCAAGATGCTCTCCGTCTGGCGACCATCGTGGCAATCGATGGTCTCCGCTGTTGGATCGCAAGTAGTCTAGCTTGCCAACTGCTATATCGATCAGCGCAACTTGAGGGCGCCCTTTGCCCTCTAGGCGATCGAACGTCCATGCCGTCAACGCGGCCTTCCGGCCATCTTCAGTAATTGAAAGATCTGTGACGCGAGCAGGCTGGAAGGAACCGGGAGCATAGACTTGCGCAAGATATCCTTGCACCTCGACAAACCTTGAATCGTCGCGCAGGTCCCGTTTCATCTATACTCTCCTGTCAGCTAGCGGGAAACATAAGAAATCACGCCAGTGCGATGCATCAAATCAAGTGCCGACGCAATGCATCCTAAGGCTGCCGGACAAACTCTCATGATGTTTGAGTGTCCCATTGAAGCCGGAGAGGCGACGGAGCTGGAATGATCACTTGGCGAAATAAATAGGCAACTTGACAAATTGAACCAGATTGTACATTTTGTCAATGGCTTCGATCGGCACCCTTCGACGAAAGGGAGGCGCGAAACTGACGCTCTGGTCTCCTGAGGTTCGCGGCGTTCCAACGGGGTCATGCGTTGCGTTATCAAGCGCTAAAGCGCCGTGGAGCAACCTCCGTGGGCCCTCTTTTTGGGGCCGGAGATATTGATGCGGCGGGCGCCCCTTCCTCTGTCAAGCCGAGATAGCATCAACCTAACGATCGTCGCGACCGATGACGCATGGCACCGGATACGTCAATCGATGCTCACTGGAGCACTCTGGACATTCGCGGAACAACTGATTGAAGAAAGCCGCCGCATTGCCGGCGAATTCCGCACGGCGCTTACCAAGATCGAAATGTCAATTACCATGACCTCTCTGGGCATTGAAGGATTGACGGGCACCGTTACCTTCTTCGGCGACACTTTCGTCGATCTGGCAGAACTACAAGCAGAGCTGCGTCGACGCGGGCGCATACCAAGCTTTATGACTTCGGTAGTAATCCGCCAACGATAAAGAACATGATGGAGGTTACCGGGATCAAAAACGTGATGAAAACAGATTCACGATGGGTCCGGCGCAGTTTCAGAGCTTTCGTGCCGCCGACTGTTACTCCCAAATATGCTGCGGTTTAGGAGAGCAGGTCACGAGATCACGGGCTCACTATGTTTCCAGTACGGCCTCTATGGCCTACGTCAGACTTGACGCTGTTCAGATAGTTGTAGACGGCTGTTCTGCTGACACGCAGAATCGTTGCGACCTCATCAACCGCGCCTCGCATACCGAAAACACCTCGATCTCGAAGAAGGCGGACAAGCTCAATCCGCTCTTCTTTTCTCAATGTTGCAATTGGTCTACCGCAAATGTGAAGGAATTCATTGACGGACTTTTCGATTATGTCATGGGGCCAAATAAATTTCTCTTCTATGACCTCCGGATGTGGCTCAGTCTGAGTCAAGAGTGATAATACCTGCCGTGCATTCTCCAGGTCAGATACGACAAAATTAAGCGATAGATAGGCGATCACCACATCCTCATGAATGATCGGGATTAGTGATACGCGAGTTTTCCGCCCATCCGGTACTATTGCCCTATAGTTATACAGCGGGCTCGACAAATCCCACACGTCTTTGCCGTCGATGAAGACCTGCGTCATCAGATCGCCAACGGTCCGCCCGGAAATATGCCCATTTCCTATCGCACGGATGGTTGGCGGTCGCGAGGTGTTCTGGTGCAGGACAACCTCGCAGTTCGGCGTAAAGGCACGCGCGAGTTTGGGAACCAAGTCTTCAAGAAGCAGTAGTTTTGCCTCGGCGTCACTATTCATATTGTTCGGACTTTTCCGGAGCCTCTTCTTTCGTCCTCGGTCCTCGACAACTCTCGCAGAGTTCGCCTGGGTGCTACTTGGGACATCTTTGCGCGGCTTGGATCGCATTGGTCATCCTGTGATCCGTGAAGCGGCCATGTTGACAGGGCGTCCACACGTGGTCAATATGCCAATTCTGCAACGATTTAGGTCACGTGGCTTGCTATCGCTGTCTGTTGGTACGCGCTGCTGCAGGTGATGCTGAATGTCGGTGGCAAAGAAGGCAAACAACGTAGCGCCATTGCGCTGGACCTGGTCACCCCAGAGCTGCAACTCAATGGCAGCCTCTTTACTCCAAGAATCTTCGGTCTCATTGATTCGGATCATACCGCAGCCCCGAGGCTCGTTGCGTGCGCATTTGGCCGGCGGCCAGGTAACACTCAAGGTGGCCTCATCTGGTCAACTATACCCTGCATGACGGAGTGAGCTGAGCCAAATGATGCTCTTTGGGTTAGCCGCTAGTGTGCTTGATGGACCCAAAGCTCTGACAAGTACCCGGCGCAACGCGCTCTCGCAGCAATGACGCTTCCCATCAGTCAAAAAGGAGTAAAGCTATGTCGGTTCTCGCCAATGCAAACTGGAAAATTACTGATGCGGCCGGCCGTCTGCATCAAGATGCAATCGTCTGGGACGATCACGCTGGCCTCGAGCCCCATCCGTCCTCCGATCTTGAAGTCTTGGAGCGCTGGCGCGCCGCGGGAGCTAACTTCTTATCGGTCGATGTAGGTTACGACGTCATTGATTGGCAGACGACAGTTAAAACCATCGGTGCTTACCTCACTTGGCTTGAGAAGAACTCGGAGCGATTTACCCTGGTCAAATTGGTGGATGACATTCTGGCCGCTAAGAGCGAAGGAAAGATGGCAGTCGCATTCGATCTTGAGGGCATGAACGCGCTAAATGGCGAGGTTTACATGGTCTCTTTGTATTACCGCCTGGGCGTGCGGCAGATGCTGTTTGCATACAATCGGAGCAATCTAGCCGGCGGAGGCTGCCATGACGCCGATGGAGGTCTCACCGATTTTGGGCGTCGGGTGATCGAGGAAATGAACCGCGTGGGCATGCTCGTCGACTGCTCTCATACCGGCTATCGCACCACCATGGAGGTAATGGAGGCTGCATCGCAACCGGTCATCTTTTCCCACTCAAATCCTATGGCGCTGCATAAACACGGCCGCAATATTGTGGACGAACAGATCCGGGCCTGCGCCAAAACTGGCGGCGTAGTTGGCATAAACGGAATCGGCATTTTTCTAGCCGATCGCCTGGCACCGACAAAGGCGGTGGTTGATTGCGTGTGTTACGTTGCCGACCTTGTTGGGCACGACCACGTGGGGATCGGTCTGGACTACTATCCGGAAACCGTTGTGAGCTGGTCCGCGAAGAACCCGAGCTATTGGCCCGCAAGTGAGGACTATGGTCGAGGGGGCCCGATGAGAGTGGCCGATCCCGAGCAATTGCCGGAGATCACTGAAATGCTGCTGCGGCGTGGCTGGTCCGAAGGTGATATCCGGAAGTTGCTGGGTGAAAATTTTCTGCGCGTGGCACGAGCGACATGGAAGTAGGAGTTAAGGCTCGGCGCTGCTGGGCAGACGCGGGATAGTGGGCCACATATGCGTCACCGCGGGTCAAAAGCCGGCAGAAAGCCTTTAGCCGTGCGTCGAAAATTGAAGCAATTTCTTATAGGACTCATAGGCGAGGTTCTTCGAGCGAAGTCCTCAGTGAGGAGTCGTGTTCCGTGAGTGAACAGAAAGACACCTCACCCGATCGGGGTTTAGCTACCGCTTCACGCCGTTCAGGTGGACGGGAGGGAAGGCGAGGGCGTTCGCGTCCCTCCCGTGAGGTTCAGGCTCCGTACATTGACCGGAGGATCGGCATATTTAGGGCAATCGACGAGGAAGGGTTGTCGATAATCGAACGCAACGCGGACACAATCCTTCAAGAGATCGGCATGGAGTTTCGCGGCGATACAGAGATCTTGCGTATTCTTGCTAGTGCCGGCGCAGATGTAAAAGGCGAGCGGGTTCGTTTCGAGCGGGGGATGTGTCGGAAGATAATCCAGGCGACGGCACCTTCCGATTTTACGTACCATGCACGGAACCCACGGCGCTCGTTGCACTTTGGAGGCAAGAGCGCGATCTTTGCTCCGGGGGCAGGCTCACCTTTTGTCCACGACATAGATGCTGGACGGCGGTATGGCAGTCTTGAGGATTTTGACAGACTTAACAAACTGATTCAGTCGTTGAGCGCGCTTCACACGGCCGGGGGTGATGTGTGCGAACCGCTGGACATACCAGTAGCGCAGCGCCACTTGCATATGATTTATAGCCAATTTCGTCATACAGACAAAGCAATCTACGGTAGTGTGACGGCGCCCGAGCGCGCGCTCGATACGATTAATATGGCTAAAATTGTATTCGGTGAAGAGTTCGTGGAAAACAATTGCTGTATCTACGCTGGCCTCAACACCAACTCGCCGCTGGTTTTTGATGTAACGATGATGGGCGCGCTTAAGGAGTACTCACGTCACAACCAGGCGGTCCTCGTTTCGCCCTTCATACTGGCCGGTGCCATGGGCCCGGTAACAATCGCTGGATCTTTGGCCCAGCTTTTGGCTGAGGCCATGGGGGGCCTAGTGCTCACCCAACTCATTCGGCCCGGTTCTCCTTGTGTTATGGGGACTTTTATCGGGACGGTTTCGATGCAGTCCGGGGCTCCGACTTTCGGCACGCCGGAGTCCTTGCTGGGGATCACAGTCGGCGCGGAACTTGCGCGGCGCTTGGGAGTGCCGGTGAATTGTGCGGGTGGCGCTGTCACCGCGTCCAAAATCCCAGATGCGCAAGCGGCTTACGAGAGCGCACTAACACTCAATGCGACTTTTCTTGCTGGAGTGAACTACCTTCCTCACTCGGCTGGTTGGCTCGAAGGGGGCCTTACGCTGGGGTACGAGAAGTTAATCCTGGACGCGGATTTGTGCGGTGCGATTCAGACGTTTTCGCAAGGCATTGACCTTTCCGAGGAGGCGCAGGCGCTCGATGCCGTGCGCGAGGTGGGCCCTGGTTCACACTACCTTGGAGCCGAGCATACGCTCCGCAATTTCGAGACAGCTTTTTGGCGCTCTGCCACGGCAGATACCCAGACATTCGAGCAGTGGTCGGACCAGGGAAGGAATGATGCTGCGAGCCGCGCCAACACGATTTGGAAGAGGCTGTTGGAGGAATATGAGGAACCATGGATGGACCCTGCGACAGCCGAAGCACTTCGAGACTATCGTGACCGCCGCCTTCGCGAGATTGGCGCGAGATTGCCGTAATAGGAATAGGTCCAGCCTGCACTTTCTAAATGCCACTGTACTAAAGATGCTGCCACTCAAAGGGATCCGCAGAGAGCGCAGAAAGTGGGCATCCGAACTAGAAACCTGCGGAAGCAATGCGAACGCGCCGAGAGTTCGGCGCGCTCGCAAGCTTCGGTGATTGAGGGCGGCGCTATCGTGCGACAACGGCCGCCCGCTTGACGTTGCCGAGCTGGGCAAGGCCAAGGATGAAGATGGCGATGAGCGACAGAGCATTGACGTAGTTCAGGTACCAGGGCGCATCGGGTGTCCGCGGCCAGACGAGGTTGACGGTAAATACCACGCCGAAGGCGAGCGCCAGAACGTTCACCAGCAGCCCCCACTGGCCGAGCTTGAAGTCGCCAGCCGGGCGCCAGCCCTTGAGACGGGCATAGAGCGCGCCGCCGGTCACCATGTGGAACGAAAGATAGATGCCCGCGGTCGCGAAGCTGATCACCTGGGTAATGGCATCGCTGGAGAACATGCCGATGACGATGATCAGGCATGTCACGACAGTGGCGCTCGTAATGGCGGCCGTCGGCAGGCCACGGCGTTCATCGATCTTGGCCAGCATCCGATGGCCGAAGAGCAGTTTGTCCCGCCCCAGGGAAAACAGCAGACGGCTGGTCGACGCCATGATCGATGCCGCGGCGCTGACCACGATGATGATCAGGACGATGATGCCGATCTTGGCGCCGACCGGGCCGAAGGCGTGGCCAAGGACCGTATCGGCCGGATTGGCGTCCTTGCCGCTGACGGCCGCGGCCATGTCCGGCACGGCAAGCGTCATGCCGAGCGCAATGATGATCG
>Ga0265313_10002778_pt1 | contig 14762 bp, 18 predicted proteins | sample 4123metaG_FD_203122 | JGI IMG/M metagenome (GOLD analysis project Ga0265313, IMG submission 203122) | Rhizosphere microbial communities from Carex aquatilis grown in University of Washington, Seatle, WA, United States - 4-1-23 metaG | ecosystem: Host-associated > Plants > Roots > Rhizosphere >...
GCCGATATACTGATCGACCGGCAGCCAGTAATCGACCGCGGCGCGATGGATCGGCTCCTTGGCGAAAGGGTCGGTGAACCGCGCGAAATACCAGGAGGAATCCACGAAGGTGTCGAGTGTGTCGGTCTCGCGCCGCGCATCGCCGCCACAGGTCGGGCATTTCACTTTCGTGAATGTCGGGTGAGCATCCAGCGGATTGCCATGCACCGTGAAATCCAGATCGTCCGGCAGCTTCACCGGCAGGTCGGCTTCCGGCACCGGCACCACGCCGCATTTGGCGCAATGGATCATCGGGATGGGACAGCCCCAGGCGCGCTGGCGCGAGGCCAGCCAGTCGCGCAGCCGGTAATTCACTGTGCGCTGGCCGATGCCCGCCGCTTCCAGCCGCCTGGCGACTTCGGCCTTGGCCGCTTCCACCGTCATGCCGTCCAGGAAGCGCGAATTGGCGAGATGGCCGGGACCGATATAGGCCTCGTTGCCGACCGCGAAGGTCTTGGCATCGGCATCGTCCGGCACCACCACCGGAATCACTTTGAGGCCGTATTTGCGGGCGAAATCGAGGTCGCGCTGGTCATGCGCCGGACAGCCGAAGATCGCGCCGGTGCCATAGCCCATCAGCACGAAATTGGCCACCAGCACCGGCAACTTCCACGAAGGATCGAAGGGATGGGCGGCGGTGAGGCCGGTGTCGAATCCCAGCTTGTCGGCCTTCTCGATCTCCGCTTCCGCGGTGCCGGTCTTGCGGCATTCGACGATGAAATCGACCAGCTTGGAATTATCCTTCGCCAGTTTCTCGGTCAGGGGATGGTCGGGCGACAGCGCCACGAAACTGGCGCCGAACAAGGTGTCGGGCCGGGTGGTGAACACATCCAGCTTGCCACCGTCTGACAGCGCGAACTGGAAGCGCAGGCCTTCGCTGCGACCGATCCAGTTCTTCTGCATCAGCCGCACTTTTTCCGGCCAGCGCTCGAGGCCATCCAGCGCGCTGAGCAATTCCTCCGAAAAGGCGGTGATACGGAAGAACCACTGGCTCAGCTTGCGCCGCTCCACCACCGCGCCGGAGCGCCAGCCGCGGCCGTCGATCACCTGTTCATTGGCCAGCACTGTCATGTCCACCGGATCCCAGTTGACATCGGCCTCGCTGCGATAGACCAGGCCCGCTTTGTGGAAGGCCAGGAACAGCTTCTGCTGCTGGGCGTAATAGGCCGGATCGCAGGTGGCGAATTCGCGGGACCAGTCGATGGCAAGGCCCAGTGACTTCAGCTCGCTGCGCATCGCGTCGATATTGGCATAAGTCCAGTCGCGCGGATTGACCCCGCCGTCACGCGCCGCATTCTCCGCCGGCAGGCCGAAGGCGTCCCAGCCCATCGGATGCAGCACGGCGAAGCCCTGGGCGCGGCGGAAGCGGGCGATGACGTCGCCCATCGTGTAGTTGCGGACATGGCCCATATGGATGCGCCCCGACGGATAGGGGAACATCTCCAGCACATAGCATTTGGGTTTGTCGGAATGTTCCGGGGCCGCGAACAGGGCGCGCCGCTCCCACTCCGCCTGCCAGTGCTTCTCGGATTCCTTGGCGTTGTAACGCGCCATGTGCGGCCCGGCTAACCCTGGCCCAGGGTGGCGAGCCTGAGTTCGCGGGCGCGGGTGAGGATGGAATCCTCCAGCTTGTGCGCGGTATCGGGGCTGGGCTGGGCGTCGCTCCAGGCGGGGCCGTTGCGGGTCTGGCGGAACACCACCACCTTCAGCCCGTCGGCGCGCAGGGCGCGGTCGGAAATATAGATCGTCACTTTCAGCCGCTCATCCGGGGCGCTGGGCGCGACATACCAGTCGGTGATGATGACCCCCCCGAACGGGTCGGCCGAGACCAGCGGCATGAACGACATGGTGTCCAGCGAGGCATGCCAGAGATAGGAATTGACCCCCAGGGTCAGGCGGCTGGAACCGCTGGTGATGGCGCCATTGTTCATGTCGACCTGGGCGGTGTTGTCGGACGAGCCGCAGCCCGCCAGCAACAGGGTACAGAACAGGGCAGGCAGAATTGGCTTCACGACTTTTCCTTAATGGGCGAAGGGTCTCGCCAAGGCAGCGCTTATAATGGCCGGGGGCCCAACGCGCAACGGCGGCACGGCTTGCGCGGCATGGGTCAGTTCGGCTTATGCTGGAAGGACTTAAGGTGGGTGTCCGGGATTGCGGTTCGGTAAGATTATCGCGGCGGCGGGACTGATGGCGTTCGCCGTCCCGGCTGCGCCTGCCCGGGCGGACGACCTGACCCTGGCACCACCAAGCTTTCCCGTGGGGAACGCCGAATTGCGGCTGGACGCGATGGCCGGCGGCGCCGTGTTCGGGGTGGATCAGCCGGGAGACAGTGCCAATGCCAGCGGCGTGGCCAAGCTGATGCCCACGCTCAAGCGCGACTATGACAGCGGCCTGGCGCTGTCGCTGGATGGCACCTTCACCCTGGCCGATCCCTTGTCGCGAGGGCGCTACAATGGCGATGCGGTGGAGAAATTGTATGGCGAGATGCGCACCGGCCTGGGCCGGATGCAGATCGGCCTCACCGATGGCGCCGGCTATGCCCTGGCGCTGGCCGGGCCCAGCGCCGATCCGCAGATCGCGCTGGATGATGCCCAGACCACATTCTTCCGCGATCCTGGAACACACCGCGCGGTCACAGATATGTTCACCCTCCGCACGGCGGTGGGCGCGTCGTCCAACTATGGCAAGTTCACTTATGTCAGTCCCGCGCTGTTCGGAGTGCAGCTGGCGCTGTCTTTTACTCCAAGTGAAGGCAAGCTGCTGCCATTCGAGGATGCGGGACCGGACGTGCCGGGGCGCCAGGCCGATATCTGGGAAGCGGCACTGCGTTATTCCGACGACATCGGCCCGGTGTCGCTCAGCCTCTATGCCGCGGCGGCGGAAAGCCGGGCCGAGCACAAATTGCCGGGGCAGGTGGGGGTGGGCGATCTGGGCGCCGGGCTGCGCGCCGATTATCCGGTCAATGACGATATCACTCTGTCGCTGGGCACAGCTTACCGCCAGTCCAATGCCTATGCCTTCGACATCAATCGCAGCTATGACCGCGCCACGACGCGGGTGATGGATGTCAGCGGCGGGGTGACGGACGGCGCCTGGTCCGCGGCGCTGGAATATGGCAACGGCGTCGCCGGTTCGGTGGCGAGCCTTGGCACCAATGGCGCACGGCTGGGGCTCAACGGGCTGGAGGCGTCACTGGGTTATGCGCTGAGCCCCGGCATCCAGCTCAGCGCGGGATGGCAGCATCTCAATTATGGCCGCGATCAAGGCGTGTTCTATAATGGCGCGGCGCGGCTTTCCCTGGACGCCGGATTCCTGCATCTCACCTTCCACACAACAAACTAGAGATCGCTGCGATACCGCTGAAGGCCGGGGCCAGAAACGCCGCGTTGCGCGCATCGATGCCGCCAAGCGCATAAACCGGAACCTGCGAAGCTCCGGCGATGAAGGCGGCGCGGACCGGGGTGAGCGGTCGGGCGCGCGGATGGCTGACGGTGGCGAATATCGGCGAGAGAAAAATCGCATCGACCTCGCGCGCCATCAGCAGCGCGCCCAGCGAATGGGCAGCGGTGGTGATGATCCAGCGGGGATACCGCGCCCGCCAGTGCGGCGCTTCGCGCATCCGTGCCTCCGGCAGGTGCAGGCCATCAGCTTTCTTCGCCAGTCCTGGATCGTCCGCCACCAACAGGCGAAGATGCGCCAGCGGCCGCAACTGCCCGAGCAGGCGGGTGCGGGCCTTCGCATCCCGCGCGCGGATGACGACGACGCCGCCGCGCGGCAGGGCGCGGGCGGCACGGACCCAGTCGGCATCGCGGTCATCGGTGAACAGCACCAAAGGCATCGCCGCATTGAGACGGGCCGCATGTCTTGTTAAAGCAGGGCGCATGAGCATCGCGGAGAACCTCGCCGCCATCATGGCCCGCATCGACGCGGCGCGGAAGGCCGCCATCGCGCCGGCGCCCGCCACCCATCTCATCGCCGTCTCCAAGACGGTGCCCGAGGCCGGCATCCGTGAGGCGCTGGCGGCGGGCCAGCGCCGCTTCGGCGAGAACCGGGTGCAGGAAGCAGCGGCGAAATTTCCCGCCTTGAAAAGCGAATATCCCGATCTGGAATTGCACCTGATCGGGCCGCTGCAGACCAACAAGCTGCGCGAGGCCGCCACCCTTTTCGATGTCATCCAGACCCTGGATCGCCCCAGGCTGGCCGATGCGCTGGCCGTGGAGCGCGACAAAAGCGGGCGATGCCCGCGCCTGTTCGTCCAGGTCAATACCGGAGAGGAACCGCAGAAAGCGGGCGTGCCGCCCCGCGAGGCCGGGGCCCTGATCGCCCATGCCCGCGGCCTCAAGCTGCCGCTGGAGGGGCTGATGTGCATCCCGCCCGTAGATGACGATGCCGCGCCGCATTTCGCGCTGCTGCTCAAGCTGGCGCGCGAATACGATCTTCCCGGGCTCAGCATGGGCATGAGCGGCGATTTCGAACTGGCGGTGCGTTTCGGTGCCACCCATGTACGGGTGGGAAGCGCGATCTTCGGCGCGCGCGCCTAACCGATCACGACCTTCTCGCCCGGACGCAACTGCGCAAGCGCGGCCAGGGCATCGTCGCGGCGCAACGCGACACAGCCTGCGGTCGGCGAATAGTCCGGCCGCGCGATATGCAGGAAGATGGCGCTGCCCTTGCCCGGCACCACCGGATTGTCGTTGAAGCCCAGCACCGCGATAAGGTCGTAGACATTGTCAGCGCGCCACAGATGCTCCGCGCTGGCGGGATAGGGCAGCTTGACCAGCCGGTTATAATTGGGGTCCGCGGGTGCGTCGCACCAGCCGTCATCGGGAGCGATGATGCGCAGCGGCAGCAGCGTATCCAGTTTCGCAAGCCGGTCGGCGCGGTAGAAAACCTGGCGCACCGCAAAGGCGCCGCGCGGGGTGATGCCGTCGCCTTCCCCGCCCTTCACGCCAATGCCGCCGGGACCGACCGCGCAGCGGCGGCGGCCGGCGCCCCAGTCCACCCAGGTCCCGTCACCATCGGAAGAGACTTTCAGGTCCATCCCGTCTTATAGCGTCAATTGGCGAGCGCCGCAGCAGGAAGGGCCATGGACCGGCGATAGGCATACATCGCCCGCCGCGCCAGGTCGCTGTCGACGCCCTTGCTTTGCATCGCGTTCGACAGTGCCGTGGCATTGGGGTCCGGCACGGTGGCCGGCTGGGCTGGCTGCGCACCATCGGCGGCCTTGGGCGATGGATCAGTCTTCTTGTCCGGGCCGGTAAACAGCGCCAGCACGGTGTCGCCGAAATCCTTGCCGGTCACCGCCGTGAACAGGGTGTCGGCGACCGAGGACACCGCGCCCCACAGCCCGCCATACAGCGTGTCGCCGGCGATGCGTTCCATGGTTCCGATATGCTCGCCGGTCACGGCGCGATAGACGGTGCTGACGACCGGCAGATGCTGAAACGGATTGATCGTGTCCCAGAGATGATGGAAGAAGCCGCCGCTTTCCGCTTTCTGGGCAGAGGGTTTGGCCGCGCCGGGGGCCGGAAAGGGAATCGGCGTGCCGTGGCCAACCTTCTGCGAGGGATCATAGCCGGTCATCGCCTGACCCAAGCAAAGGCCGCGCCAGCGCAAAATCCGCGCCATTGCCGGGATTTCATCCGCGCGCCCCGGTGGCGGCGGCATAAATTGCCGCCCGCGGGCAATTCGCGATAGGCTTTCGCGCCATGCCCATCCGCCTGCTTCTGGCCGATCCCGATGCCGTGCTGCGCGCCTCGCTGGTCGAGCAGCTGGAGCGCGAAGGCGCCTATCAAGTCACTGCGGTCGGCAGCGCCGCAGAGGCCGTGGCGGCGGCGCGCGGAACGCTGTTCGCGCTCGCCATCATCGACCAGAAACTCGGCGGCCTGGCGGAGGCGTTGCGCGGCGGGGGCCTGGCCTGCCCGATCCTGCTGCTGGCCGAAAATGACGCCCCGGCGGCGGCGGATGACAGCATCGTCAAGCCGTTCCGCTTTTCGGCCCTGCTGCAGCGGCTGCACGGCTTTGTCGGCCAGCGCGCCGACGATGAAGGGGTGCGCATCGGCCCCTATCTGTTCCATCCCTCCGCCAAGCTGCTGGAACAGGACGGGCGCAAGATCCGGCTCACCGAAAAGGAAACCAATATCCTCAAATTCCTCCATGCCAGCGCCGGCACCGTGCCGCGCGAGACCCTGCTGCACGAAGTGTGGGGCTATGGCCCGGCAGTCGCCACCCATACCCTGGAAACCCACATCTACCGCCTTCGCAAGAAGATCGAACAGGACCCCGGCAAAGCGCAGATTCTGCTGACCGAAGAGGGCGGCTATCGCCTGTCTGCCTAATGTTTAATACCCGTTAACCATCGGGGCCTAAAACCGCCGCATGGCGAGACACCGGCACGAAGAGCCTGACGAGCCGTACGAGGACGAGGATCACGTCCCGCCGCCCCGGCGCCGCGCCGCCTGGCCCTATATTCTGGTGATGCTGGGCTGTTGGGGCATCATCTTCGGCGCCATCGTCTTTTCCCATTACCTCTCGGACCTGCCCGATGTCAGCAACCTGCTGCCGGTCAATGCCTCGCAGGACATCACCATCCTGGACGACCGGGGCCGGCTGGTGGCGCGGCGCGGCCTGACCCAGGGCCAGATGGTGCAGGTCGAAGACCTGCCGGACTATGTGCCCAACGCCTTCATCGCCATCGAGGACCGGCGCTTCCGCGACCATCCCGGCATCGATCCCATCGGCCTGGTGCGCGCCGCCGTCGAGAACAGCATGGCCGGCCATGTGGTGCAGGGCGGCTCGACCCTCACCCAGCAGCTGGCGAAGAATCTGTTTCTCAGTCCCGGCCGCACCCTGGACCGCAAGCTGCAGGAGGCCGGGCTCGCGCTCTATCTGGAATACCGTTATTCCAAAAACCAGATTCTCACGCTTTATCTCAACCACGTCTATTTCGGCGCCGGGGTCTATGGCGTGGAGGCGGCGGCGGAGAAATTCTTCGGCAAGCGCGCCCGCGAACTCAGCCTCACCGAGGCGGCGATGCTGGCGGGCAGTGTCAAGGCGCCGGCCCGTTACAATCCCATCGCCGATCCCGATGCCAGCCTGGCCCGTGCCCGCGAAGTGCTGAAGGCGATGCGGGAGGCCGACTTCATTGATCCCGCCACACGGGCGTTGGCGGAAGCGACCAGGCCGCGCATCCTGAAGGCGTCGGGTACACCGGATTCGGGTTATTTCGCCGACTGGGTGGTGTCGCATCTGCAGGGCTATATCGGCGACGTCAGGGAGCCGGTGGTGGTGGAGACCAGCTTCGACCTTGAGACCCAGCAACTCGCCGAGCGCGCGGTAATCAATGGCCTGGCCGCCGAGGGCGCGCGCATCGGCGCCACCCAGGCGGCGCTGGTGGCGATGACGCCGGACGGGGCGGTGCGCGCCATGGTCGGCGGCGCTTCCTACGATGCCTCGGCTTTCAACCGCGCCACCGATGCGGTGCGCCAGCCGGGCAGCGCCTTCAAGCCCTTTGTCTATCTGGCGGCCTTCGAGCATGGCCGCACGCCCGAGGATATGATGAATGATGGGCCGGTCGATATCCATGGCTGGCGGCCGCAGGATTTCGAAGGCGAATATCAGGGCCAGATTCCGCTCATCCAGGCTTTCGCGGTGTCGTCCAATTCGGTGGCGGCGCAGCTGACCGCCGAACTCGGCGCCAAGCAGGTGGCGGCGACGGCGCACCGGCTGGGCATCGCCTCGCCGCTGTCCGAAGTCTCGTCGTTGGCGCTGGGCACCTCCGGCGTCACGCCGCTGGAACTGACCGGGGCCTATGCGCCCTTCGCCAATGGCGGCGAAGGCGTGACGCCGTTCGGCATCATCCGCATCCGTACTGCCGCGGGAAAGATTCTCTATGAGCGCCACGGCTCGGGCATCGGCCGGGTGATGAGCGCGGAGAACAACCAGGCGATGACCCGGCTGATGGTGGAGACCGTGAGCAGCGGCACCGGCAAGGCGGCGCGGCTTGCCGAACGTCCCAGCGCCGGCAAGACCGGCACCACCCAGGATTCCCATGACGCCTGGTTTGTTGGCTTCACCGCCGACCTGGTGTGCGGCGTCTGGCTGGGCAACGACAATTCCTCGGCGATGCACAAGGCGCCCGGCCTCACCGCCACCGGGGGCGGCGTGCCGGCGCATATTTTCCACGCCTTCATGGAGGAAGCCGAACAGGGCATGCCGGTGCGGCCGCTGGCGGGCACGACCCTGGTGGCGGCTATGGATGCGGCGCCTGCGACACCCGACGCGGCGGCGGATGCGCCTGCCGATGATGCTCAGAAGAAACCCGATGCGGTCGAGCGGCTGTTGAACAGCCTGTTCGGCGGGACTTGATGGCTCAGGCGCCGTAGCGCTGCAATTCGCGGCCATTGGTGCGCAGCCAGCGTTGCGGTGCGGCGGTGTCGCCGACCAGGCTTTTGACATGGGCCCAGAAACGTGGGCCGTGATTCATTTCGCGCAGATGCGCCACTTCATGCGCCACGACATAATCGAGCACGAAATCCGGCGCCAGGATGAGCCGCCAGGAAAAGGACAACGAACGCGCCGCCGAACAGGAGCCCCAGCGGCTGGCGGTGTCGCGCACCGCGATGCGCGCCGGCTTGACGCCGAGACGCTCGGCGAATTCCAGGGCCCGCACCTCGAAAGTCTTGCGCGCCTCGGCTTTGAGGAAATCCAGCAGCCGGCGGCCGGCATGCTCGGCGCGGCCGCGCACGCAGATTTCGCGGGCATTTTCATCGCGCCACACCGGCAGCGCACCGGCGTCGTTGTGACGGATGCGATGCGACACGCCGCGGAAGGGAATCGCCGATCCCGGCGCCAGCGCGACCCGCTGCGGCACGCAAGCGATCTGGCGCGCGATCCAGTCTTTTTCGGTGCGGGCAAAATCCAGCGCATGGGTAATGCCGGTGCGGGTGGGAGCGGTGACCGTCACCTCGCCGGTATTGGGATGAACCTTGACGATCACCCGGCGTGCGCGCGGATTGAGCCTGAGGCTCACTTCGACGGCGCGGCCATCGATCTTCAAAAGTTCACGCCGCAACAGGGCGGCCTTGGGACGACTCATGGTTTGCCTTTTTTGCCTCTGCGCATTCTGCGGCCACAGGCTGTGCGCGGCGCCGGGGCGACACGCGCTCTGTCATTGTGCTATTTAGCGCTCCCGGCAAGTCTTCTTCAAAGAAAATATTTCCACAGGCCGTATTTCAGGAAAGTGTTGATGACCGATGAACGAATCGCCAAGCTGACGGGAACTGTGGCGCTGCTGCTGCTGCTGGGTGCGCTGGGATTCCAATATCTGGGTGGTATCGCGCCTTGCGAAATGTGTCACTGGCAGCGCTGGCCGCACATCGCCGCCGCCGCGATTGGCCTGGGCGGCACGCTGCTGTGGAAAAAAGACGCGCGATTGCTGGCGATTGCGGCGATTGTGGCGATATCGCTGTCGGGACTGATCGGCGCCTATCAAACAGGCATGCAATGGCATTTGCTGCCGGGACCCAGCGCCTGCACCGGCCAGCGCTATGTGATGGGCAGCAACGTCATTCCGGTCATCCAGTGCGATGCGGTGACTTGGCAATTGTTCGGGCTGTCGCTGGCGGCCTATAATGCGTTGTTTTCGCTGGCAACGGCCCTGCTGGCGAGCCTGATGCTGATGAAAAACCCTAAATGACCCGCAAACCAAAACCCGCCGCGCCCGGCGCCACCACCGACATCGCGGCGATGATCCGGGTCGATCATGCCGGCGAATATGGCGCCGTGCGCATCTATGAAGGCCAGCTTGCGGTTCTGAACCGGCGCAAGGGCAGCGAGGCCAGTGCCGAAACCGTCCGCCACATGGCTGCGCAGGAACAGCGCCACCTCAAGACTTTCGACCGCCTGATCAATGACCGCAAGGTGCGGCCCACCGCCCTGGAGCCGGTGTGGCGGATGGCCGGCTTCGCCCTGGGCGCCGCCACCGCGCTGATGGGCGACAAGGCGGCCTTCGCCTGCACCGCCGCGGTGGAAGAGGTGATCGATGAACACTATGCGTCACAAATCGCCGCGCTGGGTGACAAGGACGACAGTCTGAAAGCGATGGTGACGGATTTCCGCGCCGACGAAGCCGCCCACCGCCACACCGCCCTGGCCGAAGGCGCCGAGCAGGCGCCGGGTTACCGTTTCTTGAGCGAGGCGATCAAGGCCGGGTGCCGGGTGGCGATCAAGCTGTCGGAGAAGATCTGAACTGTCATTCCCGCGTAAGCGGGAATCCAACTTCATCCGCAAGAAACAAGTTGGATGCCCGCTTTCGCGGGCATGACAAGCTACGGCTCCAACTCGCTGTCCCAATAAAGATAGTCCGTCCAGGACTCGTGCAGATAATTCGGCGGGAATTTGCGGCCATGCTCGCGCAGTTCGATCACGGTCGGCTGGTGCGGGCGCGAGCGCGGATGCATCCTGGCATGGGCCGGAAGCCGCCCGCCCTTTAGCAGGTTGCACGGACTGCAGGCGGTGACGACATTCTCCCAGGTGGTGCGCCCGCCCTTGGAGCGCGGCACCACATGATCGAAGGTGAGGTCGCGGGGATCGCCGCAATACTGGCATTCGAATTCGTCGCGCAGGAACACATTGAAGCGGGTGAAGGCAGGATGGCGGGCCGGGCGCACATAGGTCTTGAGCGACACCACCGAAGGCAGCTTCATCTCGAACCGCGCCGAATGCACGGTGCGGTCATATTCCTCCAGGATGTTCACCCGCTCCAGGAACACCGCCTTGATGGCGTCCTGCCAAGACCATAGCGACAGCGGATAATAGGAAAGCGGGCGATGGTCGGCGTTCAGCACCAGCGCCGGGCAGTTGCTGTTGGTAAGGGCGGCGGCTAGCACGGATCGAACCCTGTGAAGACGGCTTCTCCTCTTGCGGCGCAACACTAGCGGGGGAAACGCCGCCCGCTCAAGAGCCTAGCCGATTCCCTGTGAACATTAAGCGACGGGACAATGGATTTCCCCAGCCGATTCAAGCCGGCCGGTAAACGCAAGATTGAGGAATTCCCCCGCCATCGCCATGCCGGCCGGATCGATGCCATGGCCCATGCCGGGCGCCAGATGCCATTGCACCTGCGCCCCGGCCGCCCCCAGCTGCATCGCCGCCAGCAGCATCGCCTGGGCCGGGATCACGGAATCGGCATCGCCATGGGTGAGCAGGATGGGCGGCATGGCGGCCTGAGCTTTGGGAGGCGGGCTGGCGAGCAGGCCGGAGAAACCGATGATGGCGGCGGGCGGCACCGTGCGCCGCAGCCCCACATGCAGGGACATCATGGTGCCCTGGCTGAAGCCGGCCAGCGCCAGCTTGCCCGGCGCCAGCTTCAGGCGCGCCAACTCCTCATCGAGGAACTGGTTCAGCAGCGGCGCTGCTGCCTCCACCCCGCGCTCCAGCTCATGCGGGTCCATGCGGGTCAGGGGGAACCATTGATGGCCGGCGGAACCCGGCACCCGCGCCGGCGCGTTGGGGGCGGCGAACGCGACCGTCGGCAGCAAGGCCTGCCAGTGCGGCGCCAGCCCGATCAGGTCGTTGCCATCGGCGCCATAGCCGTGCAACAGCACCACCAGATGCGTGGCCTCGCCCCGGGCGGGGGCCAGACGCGGGCCGGAAAGTGATGCCATCGGGATTGTCCGCCGTTATGAAAAAGCACCGGCCATGATTGTCACACGCTTCGCTCCCAGTCCAACCGGCTTTCTGCATCCGGGCCATGCCTTCGCGGCGATCACCGCCTATGAGAGCGGCGACGATTTCCTGCTGCGCATCGAGGATATCGACCAGGGCCGCGCCCGCGAGAATTTCGTCGAGGCGATTTTCCTGGACCTCAAATGGCTGGGGCTTTCCTGGGACGAGCCGGTGCTGCGCCAGTCGCGGCGGCTTCCCGCCTACAAGGCCGCGCTGGAAAAGCTTGAAGCGCGCGGCGTGGTCTATCCCTGTTTCTGCACCCGCAAGGAGATCGCCGAAGAGATCGCCCGCGCCAAGGAAGCGCCTCATATTGATTTGGCCGCTCCGCGGCCGGGCGGTCCCGACGGCCCGCTCTATCCCGGCACCTGCCGCGCCCTGACGGCGGCGGAGCGGGCAGCGCGCATTGCGGCAGGTGACAGCTACGCGCTAAGGCTGGATTGCCGCAAGGCCGCGGCGGCGGTGGGTCCGCTCAGCTTCACCGAAGGCAGCCGCAACGTCACGGTCGATCCGCTCCGCTTCGGCGACGTGGTGGTGGCGCGCAGGGAGATGCCGACCTCCTATCATCTCGCCGTGGTGGTGGACGATGCCTTCCAGAATGTGACCCTGGTAACGCGGGGCGAGGATTTGCTCGCCTCCACCCATATCCAGCGGGTGCTGCAGGCGCTGCTCGGCCTGCCCGCGCCCGCCTATGCCCATCACCGCCTGATCCTGGACGCGGCGGGAAAAAAGCTTTCCAAGCGCGACGGGGCGGAGACGCTTGCGGCGCTGCGTGAGGCGGGCGCCACGCCGTCCGACATTCGCGCCCGGATCAGCCTGTGAATTCCCGCACTGTCCGTTTCAAGCGGGGCGCAAGCGCGATCCCGGCGATGGTGATGCCAACCGCGATGCAGGCCCCCGCCGCGAAGATGCGGGACGGCGTGTTCACATCCAGCGGCAGGCGGATCACAAGCTCGTTCAACGCCGCGGCGATAAGGCCGAGATAAGACCAGCTCATCCAGCGGACATGGGCCGCCAGCCAGTCCGGCCGGCGCAGGATCGGCATGGTGACGGCGACGAGTGTGGTGGCCAGGCTCAGCAGCGCGAAGGCATGGAACATGTCGAAATGGCCGGTCAGACGATAAATCATCAATGCACTGATGTTGGTGAGCAGGATGGCGAAGACATAGACAAGGCCCGCCAGCCGGTGCGGCGGCCCACCCTTGCGCCACAGCACCACGAACAGCCCGGATGCAAGCGCGATCGGCGCCGCGGTCACATGCAGGTAGGCAAGGGGTCCGTGCATGGCCTAGCCTTTCGCGCCTGGCTCGAGGATGGTGCGCAGATAGGCGACATAGTCCTCGAAGGCGCGGCGGCCTTCGCGGGTGAGCCGTATGCGTGTGCGGGGGCGGTTGTTCTGGAAATCTTTTTCTACCGCGACATAGCCCGCTTCTTCCAAGGTCTGGATATGGGCGCCGAGATTGCCTTCGGTGGCTTCGACCAGGGCTTTGAGCCGCACGAATTCGAGCATCTCGCCCTGTGGCAGCGCTTTCAGCGCCGCCATGATCTTCAGCCGCACCGGCTGGTGGATGGTGGTGTCGAGTTCACTCATCTCACACCTTCCGGAACCAGAAGCCCGCCAGAATCAGCGCGCCGCCGCCGGCGATCCCCTGCCAGATCAGGAAATGGTGGGGCAGATAAAAGAACCCGCCCAAGGTCAGTGCCGCCAGCACAATGCCCGCCACGACAAAGCGCCAGCCGATCCACAGCCCCATGATGGCATAGACGCAGGCGACGACCAGCGGCACGAAGGCGGCCTGCGCCGCGTAGCTGACCGGTCTCATGACCGTGTAGACCGCGCCGATGAAGCAGAAGAACAGGAACATTGCGGCGGGATAGCGCCATCCGAAGCGCTCGGCTTCGGCATTGCCCGGATTGCCGCCCGCAGCCCGCTGCTGGGCGCGCCCGATCAGCATGGCCGCGATTACCGCGCCAATCATAAGCACGGCCCACAAGCCGTTGGCGAAGCGCGGCGCCAGATCGGTGAGGATATAACCGCAGCACCATACGCAGCCCCACAACATCAGATGCGGCGCGGAGCGGGCATAGCGATGGCTCACCGCGCTGGTATGGGCAGTCTTTTCAATGGCCTTCAGGCTGTCGGCAGCCTCCGCCGGTGTCATGGGCATGGTGAAATCCCGCGTCTAGATTACTCTGTGCGCTAGAGTATTCTGCGCAAGCCATTTTGGCAAGGGGCTTGTCCCGTTTTTTTGCGATCCACCAAATTGGTGCTAAGGCGCGGCAATGAACCAGCCCCCTCTCGATCGCCTGTTTGCGACCATCGCGGCGCGAAAGGATGGCGGCGATCCGCAGAAATCCTATACCGCCAAGCTGCTGCAGCAGGGCGTGGCGCAGTGCGCCAAAAAATTTGGCGAGGAGAGCGTCGAGACGGTCATCGCCGCGATGGCGGGCGACAAGACCCGGCTTGCCGCCGAGTCCGCCGACGCGCTTTATCATCTGCTGGTGCTGTGGGCGGCGGCGGGCATCACGCCGGACGATGTCTATGCCGTGTTGAAAGCACGCGAGGCTGAGAGCGGGCTGGCTGAGAAAGCAAAAAGACCGAAATAGTTTCGATCAATCTTTTTGTTCGTCTTCCGCAAGGCTTTTAACCAGGTCCAGAACACGCTTGCGCACCTTGCTGTCCTTGATCTTCATGAAGGCAAGCGACAGTTGCAGGCCCTCGCCGCTGGAAACAAATTCCATCACCGGCGGCGAAGCCTCGGGTTCGGCAAAGCCGGCCCGGCCCGCCAGCTGCTCGCCGACGCCTTCATAGAAAAAATCGATCGGCACGCCCAGGATGCGCGAGACTTCGAACAAGCGGCCCGCGCCGATGCGGTTGACGCCCTTTTCGTATTTCTGCACTTGCTGGAAGGTCAGGCCGAGCAGATCGCCGAGGCGCTCCTGACTCATGCCGATCAGCATTCGGCGAATGCGGACGCGGCTGCCGACCTGGAGGTCTA
>Ga0265313_10002786_pt1 | contig 14745 bp, 17 predicted proteins | sample 4123metaG_FD_203122 | JGI IMG/M metagenome (GOLD analysis project Ga0265313, IMG submission 203122) | Rhizosphere microbial communities from Carex aquatilis grown in University of Washington, Seatle, WA, United States - 4-1-23 metaG | ecosystem: Host-associated > Plants > Roots > Rhizosphere >...
CGGTGGAGGGGGCCGGGGCGGCGGCTTCGCCGCCGTCATACATATTGTCGTGCGCCGCCTGATCCATGTCGGCGGTCTTGGAGAAATCCTCGCGGCTCAGCGCCTCGTCGGCGCGTTCGCCAGGGACGTCAGCTTCACGCGGGGCGGCTTCTTCCGGTTGCGCCGGGGCGCTGTCGTCGCGATCCAGGATCGGATTGCGCTCCAGCTCCTGCTCGCAATATTCGGCCAGTTCGATATTGGAAAGCTGCAGCAGCTTGATCGCCTGCTGCAGTTGCGGCGTCATGACCAGGGACTGGCCCTGGCGCATTTCCAATCTTTGACCGACGCTTGCCATGGCTAAAGGGAGAACTTCTCCCCCAGATAGACGCGGCGCACATCGCGGTCGCTGACGATCTCGGCCGGAGTGCCTTCCTTCAGCACCTGGCCGTCATGCAGGATATAGGCGCGGTCGATCACATCCAGCGCGTCGCGCACATTGTGGTCGGTGATCAACACGCCGATGCCGCGGTCCTTGAGATGCCGCACCAGGTCGCGGATGTCACCCACCGCGATGGGATCGATGCCGGCGAAAGGCTCGTCGAGCAGGATATAGGAGGGATGCGTCGCCAGGGCGCGGGCGATCTCGACGCGGCGGCGCTCGCCGCCCGACAGGGCGATGGCGGGGGTGTTGCGGACATGGCTGACGCCGAACTCGGCCAGCAACTCTTCGACCATGGCCTCGAGGCGGGCGGCGTCCGGCTCCATCAGTTCGGCGGTGGCGCGGATATTCTGCTCGGCGGTGAGGCCGCGGAAGATCGAGGCCTCCTGCGGCAGATAGCCGATCCCCAGGCGGGCGCGGCGGTACATGGGCAGGCGGGTGACGTCATGGCCGTCGACCTCGATCGAGCCGGTGTCGGCGGCGATCTGGCCGCAAATCATGTTGAAGCAGGTGGTCTTGCCGGCGCCGTTGGGGCCGAGCAGCCCCACCGCCTCGCCGCGCTTGAGGTGCAAGCTGACGGAACGCACCACCGGACGCTTGTTGAAGCTCTTGCCGATGCGGTTGACCACCAGGCCCTTGCCGCCTTCGACGGCGCGCAGATGGCCATCGCTGCCCGTATCGGCGGCGTTCTGGCTGGCATTTCCGGGTTCTGTGAATGTCATGGCAAAAATCATGCCTGTTCGTGCTTAAGGAACCATGAAGCGGTTATGGACCGCCGGTTTGCGCGGATTTTGGAATGATGACGCCGGTGACGCGGCCGCCCGGCACTCCCGGGGCGGCTGCCGTATTGGCGGTGGCTGCCACCGGCGCGGCGCCAAGGTTGGCGATGCCCGTCACCATGTTCACGGTCAGCAGGCTGCCCGACATGGTCGCCTGCCCCTGCTTGTGCAGCACGACGTGGCCCGACAGGGTCACCAGCTTCCTCGTCAGGTCATATATGCCATTGTCGCCGGTGACGGTGCCGCTGGTGGGCGAAACCACCACCACCTTGCCGTTGAGATAGATTTTCTTGGCGACGTCGTCTGCCTTCATCGTGTCGGCGCGCAGCTTGTTCTCGCCCTGGCTGGCCTGGACGTTGCCGACATAGGTGGCCACATGGGTCTTGGTGTCGATGTCCAGCTTGTCGGCGGCGATGTTGACCGGCTGGTCGGCGTCGCGCGCCGAAATCAGGCCGTTCTGCGCCAAGGCGGTGGTGGCCAGCAAGCAGAGCGCGGCAGAAAGAAGGATTTTTCTCATTTGCCTTTCCTCGGGAAACTCTTGGGGTCAAGAACCGTCTTCACATGCCCATCCAGCGTCAACCGGCCAGCGACATGATCGTAATGGAAGCGGTCGGCCCGCATGGCGCCAAGCGGCCCCTGCCCGGTGACTTCGCGGTCGCCGTTGACGATGTCGCGCTTGAGATCGACCTCGGCGCGTTCGGTGTGCAGGCTGTAGCCAGTGTCGGTGAAGACATCGAGGCCGCTATCCAGCGTCAGCCAGTTGGCGTTCATATCGACATGGCCATGGGTGGCGCGGGCGTTGAACCAGCCTTTGGGCATGGTGAGATCGGCCTCGATGGTCTGCAATGTGACCTGTTTGGGATTCCTGGCGTCCTGCACCGCCACCTTGGCGGTGATGACGAAGGGATTGCCGTTGGCATCGACGCCGGAGAGGCGCGGACTGGTCATGGCGAGATCGTTCTTCAGCGTCCCCAGCATTTCAAAGGAAAGTGGCAGATGGCGGGGGGCGCGGGCGACGAAGAAAAAGCCCAGCACGGCGCAGAGCACGGCGACGGCCGACAGCGCCGTGACCCGCTTCATGCGGGTGACGAATTTGGTGTAGCGCATCGCGTCGAAGGCGGTTGAACGGGCGCGGGCGCTCCAGTCGTAACGCGGCTTTTCGCTGGGGCCGGCCATGGTCATGCCAGCCCCGCGCGCAGGCAATCATGAATGTGCAGCACGCCTTCCGGCCTGCCCTCACCGTCCAGCACGAAAAGCTGGGTGATCTTCTTCTCGGTCATCAGCGCCAGCGCCGCCGCCGCCAGATCGGCGCCCTCCGCCACCTTGGGGTTGCGCGTCATCACTTCGCCGGCGGTACTTGCCTCAAGCTTCTCGGCATGGCGGCGGATATCGCCGTCAGTGACCATGCCGACCAGCTTACCGTCCCCGTCCACCACGCCGACACAGCCCAGCCGGCCGGAAGCCATGCTCAGCAGCAGCTCCCGCGCCGGCGTCGCCGGGTTGGCCAGCGGAATATCGCTGCCGGAATGCATCAGGTCGCGCACCCGGATCAGGGCGCGGCCCAGGCTGCCGCCCGGATGAAAGTCGCGATAGCGGGCGGCGTCGAAGCCGCGCCGCTCCATCAGCGCCACCGCCAGCGCATCGCCCAGCGCCAGCATCATGGTGGTGGAGGTGGTGGGGGCCATGCCGATGGCGCAGCCTTCCGGCGCGTCTGGCAGCAGCAACGCCACCTCGGCGGCGCGCGCCAAAGTGGAGTCGCCGCGCGCGGCGATGGCGATCATCGGAATATGGAAGCGCTTGGCGTAGGTGAGCAGATTGGCCAGCTCCTCGGTCTCGCCGCCCTTGGAGAGCAGCAGCAGCACGTCGCCGGAGGTGATGGCGCCCATGTCGCCATGGGATGCCTCGGCGGGATGGACGAAATAGGCCGGCGTGCCTGTGGAGGAGAGCGTGGCGGCGACCTTGCGCCCGACATGACCCGACTTGCCCATGCCGGAAACGATGACACGGCCCTTGGCGGCGAGGATGGCGTCCACCGCCTTGCTGAAGTCCCCGTCCAGCCCGGCGGAGAGGGTGACAAGCGCCTCGCTGGCGAGGTCGAGCACGCGCCGCGCCGCCACCAAATCGCCTCCGCCGGGGTCGGCAACGGCCTTCAACGCGGGTTTTGGGGCTTTCATCTATCCCTTTGGGATGGTTAACTTATTTTTAGTCCTGGCGCCGTGCTGCGCCGCCAACGCGAATTTCATGCCAAATCTGGCGTATTCGCCGAACAGGCGCAAGCGAGGCTAGGGAGGGGAACCGGCTGAATTATGGCAGGGAGCGTCCAGCCAAGGCGCCAGGAATTTTGCGGAGTGGGCAGCGTCTCCTAGCGACAGCGTAGGCGTCGCGCGGAGCGTGCTTCCAGCACGTGAGCACGCGCGATGAACCCACGACGCAAAAGAACGGCGCCTAATGTGCGAAGATGTCGACTTCTTCCCAGCCGCCCAGATCGAGTTCGGCGCGGGTGGGCAGGAAGTCGAAACAGGCCTGGGCCAGATGGGCGCGGCCTTCGCGCTCCAGCATCGCGTCCAGCGCCTTTTTCAGTTCGTGCAGATAGGCGACGTCGTTGGCGGCGTAGGCGAGCTGGCGCTCGCTGAGTTCGGCAGCGCCCCAGTCGGAGCTCTGCTGCTCCTTCGACAGTTCGACGCCAAGCAATTCCTTCACCAGGTCCTTGAGGCCGTGCTTGTCGGTATAGGTCCGCACCAGCTTGGAGGCGATCTTGGTGCAATAGAGCGGCTGCACCCGCACGCCCAGATAACGCTGAAACATGGCGACATCGAAGCGGGCGAAATGGAACAGCTTGGTGACACCGGGATCGGCCAGCATGCGCTTCAGATTGGGCGCGTCATATTTCCCCGCCGCGAACTGCACGGCATGGCAGACGCCGTCGCCCGATGACAATTGTGCCAGGCAAAGCCGGTCGCGGAAGGGGTTGAGGCCCAGCGTCTCGGTGTCGATGGCGACCAGGGGTCCGAGGTTGAGCCCGTCCGGCAGGTCGTTCTGGTAGAGTTTGATCTTCACAGGGGCTGCATAACCCATGCAGGGTTAACGGGCAAATAGCAGGCTTTTTGGCTAGAGTGGCGCCATGACCTTTACCGCTGCCCTGCACCAATTCCGCGACCGGCCCGGCTGGGCCCTGTCGCTGTCGCTGCATCTGGGGATGCTGCTGCTGGCGCTATGGTATCTGGCGGGACGTCCCGCGATCACGCCGCCCCTCACCCTGCCGGTGGAGTTGGTGACGCTGGCCCCGGTGTCCGGCCCGTCCGGCGCCCCGCCCGCCCCGCGCAGCGGCGCGCCCCGTCCGCGCCCTGCTGCGGCGCCGCAAGCAGAAGGGGTGAAGCCCGACGTCACCCAACAGCTTGAGGACGAACTCAGCGCCCGGTTGCGGGCGCTGGCGCAACTGAGCGCACCCGATACGTCGCTTGCGGTGGGCGGCGGCAATGGCGAAGGCGGCGCCGGCGACGGCACTGGCGGCTATGCCCTGCGCGATTTCATCCGGGCACAGATCTTGCGCCGCTGGCTGCCTTCGCTCTCGGACGCCGCCTCGCGCGCCGCGGCGGTGCGCCTGAAGTTGAATGTGAGCAACAAGGGCGAGATCAGCGACATCGTCATCGCCGACCAGGCGCGCTTTGCCACCGACGCGGTGTTTCACGACATGGCGCTCAGCGCCCGCAACGCCGCCCTACTGGCTTCGCCGATCAAAATGCCGCCGGGTAGCTGGCCGAAAGTCATTCCGCTGGAGATCGATCTCGATCCGAAAGCGGCGCTACGGTAGGTCGCGCGCCAACCGGAATCCCGCCAAGCTGGAATAATCCGACACAACCTTTATGTCGTCGCCGTCATTGGGCGCGGCGCTGCGCGAGGCGGAACGGATGAAAAGCGGGATATTGTCCCAGGAGCCACCGCGCAGGACGTGGCGGGTGCAGTCGCCGCCTTTCCAGACGCCGCCATCAGCGGGCGCGTCCTTGTAGCTGTCGTGCCAGCAATCCTCGACCCATTGCCAGGCATTGCCCAGCATGCCGTAAAGCCCGAAGGCATTGGCGGCAAAGGCATCGACCGGCGCCAGCAGATTGCGGTCATATTGGCTGCCGCAGCCATTGCAGTTGGCGTTGCTCTTGCCGATGTCTTCGCCCCACCAGCGCGATGTGGTGGCGCCGCCGCGCGCGGCATATTCCCATTCCGCTTCCGACGGCAGGCGATAAGGATTGCGATTGCCGATTTCGGGATGGGCGGCACGGGCGCGGACATTGATCCAGTCGAGATAAGCGTGCGCGTCCGCGTAATCGAGGCAGACGGCGGGCCAGCGCGGCGGCTCCTGGTCTTGCGGCGCATAGGCGAGACCGTGTCCGGGAACGTTCCAGCCCAGGCCGAGTATCGCGTTGCAGGGCTTGGGGCGGTAGCCGGTGATGCGCAGGAAGGCGAGGAACTCGCCGCTGCTGACGTCGGTCTTGGCCAGCGCAAAGGCCTTCACCGTGACGATGCGCTGCGGTCCTTCGGAATCGAAACGGCCCGGTTCATTCGCCGGGCTGCCCATGACGAATTTGCCCGCCGGGATGCCGGCCATCATGGGACATTCGGGACATTCCTGGAATTCGCGGCTTTGCTGATCGGCGGCCAATGCACCTGTCGCCAAACTCAGGAAAACAAAGAGAAAAATCCGCTTCATGGCCGCCACTTTCAACGCTTTCGCAGCGCTGCGAAAGAGGATTGACGCGAGTTACAGTCTTTTGTATTAAACCACCATGTTAATTAACTGGATGGTTGAATGAAGCTAGACCAGGTCTTCGGCGCCCTCGCCGATCCCACCCGCCGCGCCATTCTGGCCCGGCTGGCGCTGGGCGAAGTCACGGTCGGCGAACTGGCCGAGCCGTTCGAGATGAGCCTGCCCGCTGTCTCCAAGCATCTGCGGGTGCTGGAAGAGGCCGGGCTGATCCGCAAGGACCGGCAGGCGCAACGCCGCCCCTGCCGCCTCGAGCCTGACGCGCTGAAGGCCGTGGACGCCTGGATCGCAGATTACCGCAAGCTCTTCAGCGAAAGCCTGGACCGCCTGGACGATTATCTGAAAACGCTGCAAGCAAAATCGAATGTCACTGGGCCGAAGGAGAAGAAGAATGTCCGCCGCAGGAAAAAATGAGGCTTTCGTGATCGTCCGGCGCTTTGCCGCGCCGCGCGGCGTCGTGTGGGACTGCTACACGAAAGAAGAGCATCTGAAGAACTGGTGGGGGCCCAAGGGCTTCAAGATGCTGAAATGCTCAATGGATTTTCGCATCGGCGGCGTCTTCCATTTCGGCATGGAATCGCCCGCCGGCCTGGTGATGTGGGGCAAATGGGTGTTCCACATGATCGAGAAGCCGCACCTGCTGGCCAACAGCGTCTCCTTCTCCGATGCGGATTGCGGCGTCACCCAGCATCCCTTCGCGCCGGTCTGGCCGCCCGCCACCTATGCCGAAACCACTTTCGAGGATCTGGGCGGCGAAACCGAAATCCGCCTGGTGTGGGAACCGGGCGAAGCGACGGAAGCCGAGATCGAAGCCTTCCGTGACGCCCATGCCGGGATGAACGCCGGCTGCGAAGGCACTTTCAGCCAGCTCGACGCTTATCTGAAGACCCTGTGAGGCCAGCCATGACTAACAAGATCGTCACCTTCACCCGCCTGCTCGATGCCCCGCCTGCCATCGTGTTTCCGCTCTGGATCGAAGCCAGGCATTTGTCGCAATGGTTCGCGCCAAAGCATTTCACCGTGCCGGAATGTACCGTCGATGCGCGGGTGGGCGGCGAAGTCCGCCTCACCATGCGGGCGCCGGATGGCACCGATTACCCGATGAAATCGCTGTTCGAGGAATTGGTCCCCAACCAGCGCATTGTCACCCGAAACTGGGCGGGCATGGATGCCGCAGCCAAGCCGGGCTTCGAGACGGTGCAGACCTATATTTTCACCGCCGAAGGCGACAAGACCCGGCTGACCGTGAAGGCCGAAGTGATCTGGATGGAACCGCACATGGCGCCCGCCATCGCCGGCATGGAGCCGGGCTGGAACCAGACCCTGGACAAGCTGGAGGACGTGATCGCCGGACTTGGATCAGGCAGTTGAAGCGCGCTAGCGAATAACGCGCGCACCCTTGCCTTTCATTACCGTTTCGACCTCAGCGACATTGACCATGGAGGTGTCGCCCGGCGTGGTCATGGCCAGCGCGCCATGCGCGGCGCCATATTCCACCGCCGCCTGCGGTCCCGCCCCTTCCAGGAAGCCATAGGTCAGGCCGGAAGCGAAGCCGTCGCCGCCGCCGACCCGATCATAGATTTCCAGATTCTCGCGCATCATCGACTGATAGAATTTGCCGCCGGCATAAAGGATGGCGGACCAGTCGTTGAAGGTCGCGGTCTTGGCATTGCGCAGCGTCGTCGCCGCGACCTTGAAATTGGGGAACTGCTTCACCGCCGTCTGGATCATCTTCTTGAAATTGGCGGGATCGATGGCGGAGATATGCTCGTCCAGCCCTTCGACCTCGAAGCCCAGGCAGGCGGTGAAATCCTCCTCATTGCCGATCATCACATCGACATATTGCGCGATATGGCGGTTGATCTTCTGCGCCCCCGGTTTGCCGCCCTGCGACTTCCACAGCGAGGCGCGGTAATTCAGGTCATAGGAGACGATGGTGCCATATTTGCGCGCCGCCTCCACCGCCTCGATCACCGCTTCCGAGGTGTTGGGAGCGAGCGCGGCGAAGATGCCGCCGGTGTGGAACCAGCGCACGCCTTCCTCGCCGAAAATCCTTTCCCAGTTCACTTCGCCCGGCTTGATCTGCGAGGCGGCGGAATGGCCGCGATCAGAACAGCCCAGGGCGGCACGAATGCCGAAACCCTTTTCAGTGAAGTTGAGGCCGACGCGGGTGTTGCGGCCCAGCCCGTCAAAGTCGCGCCAGACGATGTGCGAGGTGTCCACCCCGCCCTGGCAGATGAAATCCTCCACCAGCCAGCCCAGGTCATTCTTCGGCAGCGCCGTCACCACGCTGGCGCGCTTGCCCCAGCATTTGCGCATGGCGCGGGCGACATTGTATTCGCCGCCGCCTTCCCAGACGGTAAACTGGCGGGCGTTGCGGACGCGGCCAAAGCCGGGATCGAAACGCAGCATCACCTCGCCGAAGGAAAGGCAGTCCCATTTCACGTCGGCCGCGGGCCGGATTTTCAGGATATCGGCCATTACTTGCCTCGGAGCTTTTTGATGATGGCGATGGTCTCGCGCACCTTGGCCTCGATGCCGGCATAGTCCTTGGCCGCCAGCAATTCCTTGGTGATTAGGTTGGAGCCGATGCCGCAGGCGACGATGCCGGCGCCGAACCATTTCTTCAGCGATTCCTCGCTGGCATCGACGCCGCCGGTGGGCATGATCCTGGTCCAGGGCATGGGGCCGAGGACGTTCTTGACGAATTCGGGACCGCCGACGCTGCTGCCGGGGAAGACCTTGACGATCTCGCAGCCCAGTTCCTCGGCATAAGAGATTTCCGAGGCCGAGCCGCAGCCCGGATGATAGGGAATCTTGCGGCGGTTGCAGACCTTGGCGACATCGGCGTTGAGGATGGGGCCGACCACGAATTTGGCGCCATTGGCGATGAAGAGACCGGCGGTGGGGGCATCAACAATCGAACCGACACCCATGATGACGCTGGGATCGGCCTTGGCGAAGTGGCGCGCCACTTCCAGGAAGGTCTGGGCAGCGAAGTCGCCGCGATTGGTGAACTCGACGCATTTGGCGCCGCCATTGGCGCAGGCCTGGATCACCTTCAGGCAGACATCGATGTCGGCGTGATAAAAGACCGGCACCACGCCCTGCTCCACCATCGCGTTCAGCACCGCCATGCGGTCGTGTTTCATCATCGCTCTCCCTCATGCCTTTTTAATTGGGGCAGCGCATTGCTAACCGAAAAGCCCGGCGAGGGCAATTTTGCTTTGTGATCAATGCATTGCCCATGCCCTGCCATCATTTCAGGTCCGCAAAAAAGGCCAGCAGCAGTCTGTCGATGGCTTCCTGGGCGCGTGCGCCTTCGCGTACCACCTCCTCATGGCTGAGCCTTTCCTCGCCCAGTCCTGATGCCAGGTTGGTGATGAGTGACAGGCCGGCGACCTTCATGCCGCAATGATTGGCGACCAGGCATTCGGGAACCGTGGACATGCCCACGGCATCAGCGCCCCAACTGCCGAACAACCGTATCTCGGCAGGGGTCTCGAAGCTGGGGCCAAGGCCGAAAATGTAGATGCCGTTCCGCACTTTCACGCCTGTCGAGTCGGCGGCTTTTTTCAGCGCCGTGCGCAGTTCCGGGTCATAGGCGAAACTCATATCGGGGAAGCGCGGGCCGAAGCTGTCGTCATTCGGGCCGACCAGGGGATTCTGCCCGGAGAAATTGATGTGGTCATCAATGATCATCAGCGTGCCCGGAACCATGTCGGGCTTCAGGCCGCCCGCCGCATTGGTAAGAATCAGCCGTTCCACCCCGACCGTCTTGAGGATGCGGATCATGGTGGCGATGGCCTGGGGCGGATGACCTTCATAGAGATGGATGCGCCCCGCCATGATCGCCAGCTTTTTGCCCGCCAGCTTGCCCACCATCAACTTGCCGGCATGGCCGCTGACGGTGGAAGGCGAAAAGCCCGGAATTGCCGCATAGGAAAGGCTGCGCGCCTCCTCAAGCTTCTCAGCGAAGCGGCCGATGCCGCTGCCCAGCACCAGCACTGTCCTGGGAAAATCCGCGCCAAAATGGGCGCGGATGGCGGCAGCGCCATTTTCGATAAAGGTTCCCGTGTCTTGGCTCATGGCAGTCCTTCGGGGTATCGCGTGGACAAGAAAGCGCTTTCTTGGAACAATGCCAAGCAGGGCCGAAAACCGCCTTGAAAGTTTGGGATTTTGACGTGCGCGCCCTGATCGGAGTTCTGGATTCCTTCGGCATCGGCGCCGCCCCCGACGCGGCGCGGTTCGGCGACGCCGGGGCCAATACCTTCGGCCATATCGCCCAGGCTTGCGCCGAGGGGCGCGGCGACACCGCCCGCCGCCGCGGCCCGCTCAATGTGCCCAATCTTCTGTCGCTGGGGCTGGGCCTGGCGGCCAGCGAGACCGATCCCCAGGCACCTGTCATGCGCAACGGCCCCGCCACCGGCCGCTATGGCGCGGCCTCGGAACTGTCAAAGGGCAAGGACACGCCCTCCGGCCATTGGGAGATGATGGGCCTGCCGGTGGATTATGACTGGGGCTATTTCCCCACCACCATTCCCACCTTCCCAAAGGCGTTGACCGACGCCTTCATCGCGGCCACCGGCGTGCCGGGCATATTGGGCGACTGTCACGCCTCCGGCACCGTCATCATCGAGCAATATGGCGAGGAGCATATCCGCACCGGCAAGCCGATCTGCTACACCAGCGCCGACTCCGTCTTCCAGATCGCGGCGCATGAGACCCATTTCGGGCTGGAGCGATTGTACGAAGTCTGCGAGATCGCGCGGCGGCTGGCGGATAGCTACAATGTCGGCCGCGTCATCGCCCGGCCTTTCACCGGCGAGACGCGCGGCGAATTCAAGCGTACCTACAACCGCCACGACTATGCCATGCCGCCGCGCCAGGACACCTTGCTCGACATCGCCAAGAGCCATGGCCGCGAAGTGATCGGCATCGGCAAGATTTTCGACATTTTCGCCGGCCGCGGCCTGACCCAAAGCATCCATACCGAGGGCAATGCCGATACCTTCACGCGGCTGATCGACTGCGCCAGGACCGCGCCTGACGGCTCCATCACCTTCGCCAATTTCGTGGATTTCGACCAGAATTACGGTCACCGCCGCGACGTCGCCGGCTATGCCGGAGCGCTGGAGGAATTCGACGCCCGGATCCCGGCACTGCAGGCGGCGCTGCAGCCCGGCGACCTGGTGGTGTTCTCGGCCGACCATGGCTGCGATCCCACCATGTCGGGCAGTGACCATACCCGCGAATATATTCCGGTGATCGCCTTCGGGCCTTCCATCACCCCCGGGCCGGTGGGCAGGCGCGGCAGCTTCGCCGATATCGGCCAGTCCATCGCCGCGCATCTTGGCCTGCCGAAACTGGCGCACGGCGCTTCCTTCCTGTGAGCGATATGGAAAAAAACAATAACCCCGGCGATGTCACCGCCACCGACATGCAGCTCTGTCCCACGCCGCAGGCGGCGGTGGAGCGGCTGACGGCGCTGTATGAAGAAGCCATCACCGCCATCGAGGCCGCCTTCAACGGTTTTTCAAAAGGCGAGAAACCGGCCTCGCATGAGCATCCGGTCTATCCCTATCTCAGTATTGAAGTGCCGCGGGGCACCGTCGCCCCCACCACCCTGGCCTTCGGCAAGGTCAGCAAGCCGGGCCGCTATGGCACCACCATCACCGCGCCCGCGCTGTTCCGCGATTATCTGATCGAGCAATTGTCGCTGTTGGCCGACAATTATAAGGCGCGCATCTATGTCGGGAAAAGCCGCGACACCATTCCCCTCACCTTCGCGGTGGAGAAGGCGGCGGCGGCGATGGACGCAGAGAGTCGCCGCGCCCTGGCCGAGCGCTTCCCGTTGCCCCGGCTGGACACCGCCCATGACGCCATTGTCGATGGCGAACGCTGGACAGGTCCCGGCCCTGCGCCACTGTCGCTGTTTTCCGCCGAGCGCATTGATTTTTCGCTGCATCGGTTGCGCCATTACACCGGCACGGAGGCGCAGCATTTCCAGGGCTTCGTCCTTTTCACCAACTACCAGCGCTATATTGACGAGTTCCAGGTCTATGCCGCGCGCGAGGTAGAAGCCGGGCGGGCCCTGCGCTTTGTCGAGCCGGGCAACCGCGTCATCGAAAAGGGAGCGGAGCCGTCGCGCCCGCCCTTGGCCAAGCTGCCGCAGATGCCGGCCTATCATCTGGTGCAGGAAAACGGCCAGGGCATCACGCTGATCAACATCGGCGTCGGGCCATCCAACGCCAAGACCGTCACCGACCATCTGGCGGTCTTAAGGCCGCATGTCTGGCTGATGATCGGCCATTGCGGCGGCCTCCGCGCTTCACAGCGCCTTGGCGATTATGTGCTGGCGCATGCCTATCTGCGCGACGACCAGGTGTTGGACGAGATGCTGCCAACCGCCATTCCGATCCCCGCTCTGGCCGAGGTGCAACTGGCGCTGGCGCAGGCGGTGGCCGAAGTCACCGGCGTGCGCGGCCAGACACTGAAGGAGCGGCTGCGCACCGGCACGGTGGTGACGACGGCGGACCGCAACTGGGAACTGCGCTTCGAGCAGCTTTCGATACGCTTCAACCAGAGCCGCGCCATCGCCATCGACATGGAATCGGCCACCATCGCCGCCAATGGTTATCGTTTCCGCGTGCCTTACGGGACGCTGCTCTGCGTCTCTGACCGTCCGCTGCATGGCGAGATCAAGCTGCCGGGCATGGCCGACGCCTTTTACGAGGAGCGGGTCGGCCAGCATCTGGAGATCGGCATCCGCGCCCTGGAACTGCTGCGCAAGGAAGCCGAAAACGGCACCCTGCATTCGCGCAAGCTGCGCAGCTTCGCCGAACCGGCGTTTCGCTAGTTCCCGGCATAAGCGTCTATGGCGCGGCGTCCGTGATTCGCGCCGAGACCACCCGCTGTGGCGGCGGGGCTTCGTCGGCGATGCGCATGGCCGCGTCCAGGGCGGCGATGGCGGCATCGGCCTGCGTTTCGTTACGGGCATGGACCAGGCAGATGGGATCGCCCGCTTCCAGTTTCGCGCCAAGGGAACGGAACGCCGAAAAGCCCACCGCCGGGTCAATGGCGTCGCTGGGTTTGCGCCGCCCACCGCCCAGGCCGATGGCGGCAACGCCGACATCGCGGCAATCCATGGCGGAGAGGTACCCGGCGCGCGTCGCCGCAAACGGCTTGATTACCGGCGCTGGCAGCCGGTAGCTCTGATACTTCTCCAGGTAATCCGGCGGGCCGCCCAACGCCGTTACCATGCGGGAGAAATGCTCCGCCGCCGCACTACTGTCCAGCGCGCCTTGCGCCTTCGCCTGGCCCTCTTCCGGCGTGGCGGCCAGTTTGCCCAGACACAGCATCTCGCCCGCCAGCGCCAGCGTCACTTCATGCAACCGGGCATCACGCGGGCCGCCGGTGAGATAGGCCACCGCTTCATCCATCTCCAACGCATGGCCGACGGTGCCGCCCAGCACCTCGTCCATGTCGGTGAGCAGCGCGGTGATCGGCAATCCTGCGCCATGGCCGATGCCGACCAGCGTCCTGGCCAGCATCCGCGCCGCGGCGGGATCGGCGATGAAAGCGCCGCTGCCGCTCTTGACGTCCATCACCAACCCTTCCAGTCCCGCCGCTAGCTTCTTGGAAAGGATCGAGGCGGCGATCAGTGGAATGGATTCCACCGTGGCGGTGACGTCGCGCACGGCATAAAGGCGGCGGTCGGCGGGAGCGAGGTCGGCGGTCTGGCCGATGATGGCGCAGCCCGCTTCCTTCACCACCTTGCGGAAGGTGGCGATGTCGGGATCGGCGCGATAGCCGGGAATGACGCCCATCTTGTCCAGCGTGCCGCCGGTATGGCCGAGGCCACGCCCGGAGATCATCGGCACGAAGCCGCCACAGGCGGCCACCATCGGCGCCAGCATGAGCGAGACCTTGTCGCCGACGCCGCCGGTGGAATGCTTGTCCAGCACCGGGCCGCCCAGGTTCAGATCGTCCCAGCGCAACACCGTGCCGGAATCGCGCATCGCCCAGGTCAGGGCGACGCGCTCATCGCCGTTCATGCCGCGAAAAAATACCGCCATCGCAAAGGCGGCGACCTGGCCTTCACTCAGACCGCCATCGGTAAAGCCGTGCACCATGAATTGCAGTTCGGCTTCGCTCAGGGCGCCGCCATCGCGCTTCTTGCGGATCAATTCCTGGGGGATGAAATGGGCCATCACTGGTCCGGATTTTGGCCCAGATGCCGTGGCCCGAAGGAGAGCGGCAACAATTCGCCCAGTGTCAGCGTTCGCACCTCGCCCTCGCCGCAGAGATGGATGGAGGTCGCGTCGCTGGCGAATTCGCGCAACCTCTGGCGGCAGCCGCCGCAGGGCGTCACCAGATCAGGTCCGCCGGCCAGCACCAGCGCCTCGGTGACGCGGCGCTCGCCGCCCGCTACCAGGGCAGTGATGGCGGCGGCCTCGGCGCAGCTGCTTTGCGGATAGGCGGCGTTTTCGACATTGCAGCCGCCATAGAGACGGCCGCTTTCGCCCCGCACCACCGCGCCGACGGCGAATCTGGAATAAGGCGCATAGGCGCGCGCCTTCATCACGCGCGCCAATTCCAGCATATCCGCAGGCGCTTCAGGCACCGTAGGGAATCCAGACATTCTTGACCTGGGTGGCGCGGCTTAGGAATTCGCGGCCTTCGGCGGACGCATCGAACCAGTCGCGCGGGCCGCCGATCCAGGTACGCTTCAGGTCATCGGCGCTGGCAGCCTCAACCGCCGCACCGTTGGCCCCGAAATACCACATGGC
>Ga0265313_10002788_pt1 | contig 14738 bp, 31 predicted proteins | sample 4123metaG_FD_203122 | JGI IMG/M metagenome (GOLD analysis project Ga0265313, IMG submission 203122) | Rhizosphere microbial communities from Carex aquatilis grown in University of Washington, Seatle, WA, United States - 4-1-23 metaG | ecosystem: Host-associated > Plants > Roots > Rhizosphere >...
TAGGACTAAAGTACTAGAGGAGATTGAATGGCATAAGGATTGCAATGCCCATTCGTACAGGCCCAAACGTACAGTAACGTATACACATCAGTAATAGATATACTCTTGTGTGTAGTGACGCTGTGTGTATACGTGCTCAAAGTGTTCATACAGAGTAACGTTATAGCTCCAATTTGCCGTTGCTTCTCATGTGTATGTGCCTATTCTTTGCAAGTGGCACAGTCATCCACGGGTGAATTGCGGCGTGACAAACGTGGCAGAGAGCGATCATGTTGTTATCCGCGTTGATTCCGCCGTATTCCAGTGGAACGATGTGATGCTTGGCGGACCAACGGTCGTTCCCGCATAGCTGACAGCGGTCGCCCACGTCGGCCAGCAGCTCAGCATAATTCCCTTCAAATACCGCTCTCGCCTCAACCATTAGCCGCCAGTCAATCGGCTCCCAGTCAGGCGACGCAGCTTCGAGCAACAGACTATACCTGTTCGCATTAGGGGCTGTCCAGCGCGGCCAAAAGCGCCGGAGATAGAGAAGTGTCCTAGCGTGGTGATTCATCGCTGTACGGGCTTCCTATTGCGTTTCTTGGCTGGCTTTGGATCTTCGGCTGGCGCGGCTGGTGGCTCTACTGGTTTGTGCGTGACACCGACTACACTCGTAGCTATCGTGCGCCAAGTGGTAGGCGTTCTCTTTTCCCAAGGTAGTCTCGGTCGAGTCATCGCGCCCGCCAGCCTGTCTGCACAATGCCGTCGCTGCCGATGATCGGTTGGTCGAACTTTACTTCCAATACTTTTCGCAATTGCTCTAGCTGCTGATTGTGCGCGTCTGGCTCAGTCTTCCCGTGTGCGTGATTCTTTTTCTCGGGATCTACTGCGCACGGTCCTTGAATCGTAAATAAAACTCCGCACGCGACGCAGATGCAATCAGGCCCGTACTCATAATCGCCTTCGCCCTGCTCTGCCCACACTTCCATCTTGCCGCACGACGGACAATAAGATGGCGAACGCAACCACTCTCTTTCGATTGTGTGACCTGCCGGATATTTGACAATAATCTTCATTTCTTTTCTCCCGGCCAAACCATATCCGCCAACTCTCTATGCTCGTAACAGACTGCTCGCTTTCTACCGCTCGTGCTCAATGTGATCGTCTGTCATTGGAAACGTAGCTATCGAATAGCACGCTGCTGTCGACGGCGTAGCAGGCAAGCGGTTGACCTTCGAGGGCCCCTGCTCTGAGAAACCTGGCCCGTCAGTTCGCTACTTCGCCTACTTTGATCGTTCCGCCACCCGCGCCGCCGTGTCCACCTTTGATTGGCTGTGGATTGTTGCCGCTGCATCCCATCACACCGCACACAACGCTTGCTTTTGGTCCTTCGCTTGGATGCACACGCTCGGTTGCTGTGTAGTTGAAATACGTGACGTGATGCGGTTCACGCGGCGACGCGAACGCTGCGCTCGTCCACGCCAGCGATGCGCCTAGCAGAGTTAACGCCATGATGCGACCAATCAGTCTGTCTGTCGATGCTTTCATTGCTGCTTCTCCTTTGGCTGTTCGATTTGGGCCTGTGGCTGAGAAATCTTTTCTTTGATGGGCGGGATTAGTTTCGTCCCCCACCAGCGGCCCGACGAACACTGCCACGTCTCGCCGGTGAGCGCGTCAACCCAGATTGCATTTTCTGGGCAACTGAGTTCTGGCTTGCCGTTGGAAATGAACGTCTGATGCTTCGCGTACCACTCATCGGCTGTGTTCTTGCCGAGTTTGTAGCCGCACCAGCACAGCCAGAATCCGATTACCATGATGCCGAGAGCTTTCACGCGATCACCACTCGCTTTCTCCCCACTTGCTGATAATCCAACACCAACGCCATCTCACGCACTGGCCCACATCCATGCTCGTCAGGATGCAGCTCGGTCGTCATCGGGTCGAACGGCTGCGAAAACTGGTGCAAGGGCCGCGCGGGGTGCGTGTGAACCGGTTTGGCGATCTCGTTGAACGCATTCTCGATACGCTTGCCCAGTGAAATCCACAAATCCTTCTGCGGCTGCGAGATACGCTTCGTCAGATGCTCAACCCGGCGCTCGCTGTCCATCTCACTCATTGCTGCTACCTCGAAGTCTCGTATGCGGATGCTCATGGCTTGTTTGCCTCCTAAAGCAGAATAGCAATTGAGCCAAGTGCGCGAAACTGTACTAAGGACCAGGATGTGCGAAAGAGTCAACTGGCCTGTCCCTGACAGTCGAAGCAAACGAATTTGTAGTTGATAATAAACACCGCACGCTTCCCACAAAACTCACACTTCGGAGCGACGGCTCCACGCTCAGCGCGAGGATTGGGCGTGGTCGCGTCGCGCGGCATCGGCTGCTTACAGGTCGGACAGAGATTTGCGTCCATCTGTTGTTACCGGCGCGGAGTCTCCGAGACAAGACCGGTCGAGGTCTCAAAGCCCCTCTCGAAAAGCCTCCGCGCCAGCACTTCTTCTCCTTCCTCGCCGATTTACAAACGCTTCAAACGCACCCACGACTGCTTCGCTCGCTCCAGTGCCGCTGCTTCGCGCTCTGGCGCTGTGCGTATGTGTTCTTCAATCCGTGCAAAAATCACCTCGTTGTCAAACTGCTCCACCGTTGGCGATGTCGGTGGCGTGCAGTTCGGCCACTCTGGGCATTTGTCTCCAACGTATGGCCCGTGTTTGTAGCAGGTCCCACCATGAGCGCACGGACCTTCGTGGTTCTGCGGGAGCACGCACGCGAACGAGATACCCCAGCGCGGGACGAACGGCTTTGCTGGTTTGTTGCACTGGAAGTAGTTGTCCACGGCTCTCCTTTCTGCGAACAGTTGACCGCCGAGTTCGGACAGCACCAGCTTTAGATCGCCCTTCCGCCTAAGCAACAAGCGTGAAGACCTTCCCGGCCTTTTTCCGCTCAGCGATGTACGCGCGAATAGACCTGTGGTCCCTGAACCATTCTCGCTTGACTCGCAGGTGAGCAAAGCGCCGATGAAGCTCGCGCTCGCCATGCGGCCCAAACATATCTTCCTCCAGCATGAACGCCAACAGTCGATGCCCACCTAACTGCTCTACTCGGTGCCACGGCTTTGCGGACCTACCGATCTTTATCCATCGCTTGCGGATGTTGAGTGCAAAATAGACGTATCGTCTGTTCGATAGCCAAGCCAATTGACAAAGGCTTTATACTAGACGCATATGAGCCTTTGCAAGCACAAAATTGAACACAACTTTTGTTCCCGATGCACCGGAGCCAAGGGTGGACGCTCCAAATCCCCTCGTAAACTCAAAGCAGTTGACCGCAACCTAGTATTAGCACGTAAGGCACAAAAACAACGCCGCTCACAATCTACCCCAGTTCCCGCTTGACAAAGGCCTTTAAGAGCGGTAAAGTAGGCGCATGGTTGGCGACATCACACCCCTCAAGTACCGGATATTTCGCAACGGGCTACCGCTGGCAGCAGCTACGTTTCCCGATGAAGGACAGCATAATCAGACAATCGTGCGGCAACTCAGGTCTCTGCACGAACTGCTACCCGGCGACGCCGTGGTATTCGATCTAGGCGGAGACCCACGCTACTCAGTGGCTTACGAGATATCCAGCTTTGGAGTGAATCCGATTCGACTGCCTGAATACGCGAGGCTCTGACATGGATAAGCCAAATCCACGCTACATCGGTGAGAATCTGACCGCAGAGTACGATGGCGTGAAAATTAAGCTCACGCTGGACGACGGACTGCTCATCACTGACGAGATTGTTCTTGACGATGCGGCAATGTCCACCCTGCTTGAGTACGTGAAGGAAGTTGGGATGAAGCTGTGAATCCGATTCGATTACCAGAATATGCGAGGCTCGCCCAGTGAGCGTCAGGGTCAAATTTCAGGGAACTGAATACTGGCTGCTCTGCGATTCAGACGGCGACTTCGGCGCGCTCGCTCCGCTTGACCATTGCAACGAAGAGGGCCACGTTGTCGATTTTGAAACGGCAGTTTTTGCAGACTCGTTTGCCCATCTCTTTCCAGACGGTCGATTGATGCGGTATGGAAAGCAGATCGGGACTCGTGAGGACTTGGAGAGAATATGAGTGCTGACCGCGAAATGGACCATCTTGAAATGATGAGCGGCATGATCGACCGCCACCACAACCAACCGTACTGCTACGCCGATGTTGAGCCGGAAGAACCGACCGACGAACTCGACCGCGCTCTACACTTGGCGTACGAAGCGTACATGCGCGGACTCTATAGAGAGTCGGTTCGCAAGAACAACGAACTGCTCTGGAAAGCGATAGGTCGTCTGTGAGCGCCGAAACCTACTACTCCGTCGAGTGCGACGTGCAGCGCGCCGACGACCACGCCACGTGCGAAAAGTGCTACGGCACGAAGCGCATCCCAATCGCTGCTCCGCTTGTCGCTCCGCGAGTCAGCGAGCAGTTTACTCAGTTTCTTGCGTGCTCTCTGATTGCGCTCGCTCTGGCGATGGCGTTTCTGGCTGTGTGGGGGAAGCGGTGAACGCAGGCGACATTCTCATGCGCACGACGCAAATCCTCGCAGCGCACGGCGAAAAAGGCGAGTTGTCCGCACGCCAGTTACGCGACTTCCTGAATGACTTCGGAAACATCATGCTCCACGAAATAAAAACAGCACCTTGCGATCACGACGGCTCACGTTGGGTGAGTCGTGGGAAAACATATTGCGGATTCTGTGCGCGAGAGGTGGAAGAGTGAGCGTTAAATTCATCGAAGCGCCCGACAAGAAAGGGCAAGCAATCCAGACGGCCCTCCGCGCGCTAGGAATTATTCGCTATGGCGGTACGCTCGCTCCGGACGATGCGAAGAAAATCATCGACTACCTGTCACTCTGCTTGCCGATGAAGTATCGCTTTCCGCGCGAGACGTGGGTGCAAATTGAAATGGCAGTTACTCAAACTCTTTTAGAGCAGGACGATGCCAACACCGTCTGACCTCCGCGAGATTGACGAGAAGCTACAGCGTTTCTGGGAACGGTACGGAGCGATGGTGGATTTTACGATTGGGGCGTTGATGCTCGCGGTGATTGCGTTTTGTATCGGCTACGCCTTCGGCGTGGGGGCGCACTGACGATGTTTTGGAGATTTGCTGGCCTATGGCTCATTCTGCTCGTCGCAGCTCTGGTTTGGAACAGGGGAGCGCATCGGCTGCAATCCCCTCGCGTGCCACCGAAGGCGCGCCGCGATGCTGGAGGCTCTGGGCGCACGGAGTAGTGTGGGACGTTGAGCACGGCGACTGGGAGTACAGCAGAATCATCGCCTGCCAGCGCGAGCGAGGACACGCCAAGCAGTGCTTCCATAGCAGCATCTTTGGGGATTTCTGGTGGAAAACAAATGAGCGATAAATACATTCTAGACGGTCACGTTGCAGTTCCGGTGGACGACTTACTCGAATGGGGCCGATGGTTCCAGACGGCGAACCTCGTCGTAGCGAAAGACACTCTACCGAGCGGGACGTATGTGAGCACGGTATTTCTCGGCTCCGATTACAACCACGGCTTCGGCACGAAACCCCAGATATTCGAAACGATGGTTTTTGGTGGCCCGCTCGATCAAGAAATGGACCGCTACGCGACATGGGAAGAAGCGGAGACCGGACACGCGGCGATGCTTGCGCGCGCGAGACAAGCGGAGAATGGTGCCGCGTGACTCTTGCCGAAAAACTACACGCGATCCAGAAGCTTGCTCGCAAAGTCCCCAAACGAGGACGCCACGCGGCGGGTTGGAGCTACGTGCGGATCGAAGATGTTGTGGACGTGGCAAAGCGGTTCATGGCGGAGTACAAGCTAATTCTCACTCCGACACTCAAAAGTCTTACGCGCAGCGAACGCGGCGGCGGTTCGGTCGTGGATTTAATAGTGACGTGGACGCTGAACGATATTTCTCCAGTAGCAGAGGGAATGCCAAGTCCGTATCACGTGTTCGATTGCCCCGGCTCCGGCTTCGACTACGACTCCAAAGGCACCGCCAAAGCACTGACCGACTCGCGCAAAAACGCGATGATACTGCTTTTTAATTTAAAGGGAGGTGACGATCCTGAGCGTGCTCCAATGACGCGAACGGAAGCGAAAAACAAACAAGAGGAAGTGTTAGAAACAAAACTAACTGACGCAAAAGAGGGGCGCGGCCTAAACGCGAGCGTCCCTCAAATCTTCTACGAACGACACGAGCAGTCTGGAAACGTTGAACTGACCGGCGACAAAGAGTTGCTGAAGCACGCAGCAATCAAACGTTTCAAAGTAGGCCGTGAGTTCGCTGTCCCGTTCGACAAGTGGGAACCCCTGAAAGAAAAGTTGGAGAGCGAAGGAATCAACGTCAGCAAACTGAGGCCATAGCGTCGTGCCGAAAGCAGATAAAATCCTCACCGAGTTAGCTCTCTTCCTAGACCCGCGCTCCTACGTCCGGCGCGATGGTAGCGAAGTGCTGTACGGCGACGACTGGAAAGCTCTGCAAGAGCATCGCGTGCGGCGGCGCGGAATGGCTCAAGGCGAGGGACGATGAGCAGAAGTGGATATAGCGATTCCTGCGAGGGTTGGGAGCTTATTCGTTGGCGCGGACAAGTTAAGAGCGCGATTCGTGGCAAGCGCGGTCAGTCGCTCCTGCGCGAGATGCTTGAGGCTTTGGACGCAATGCCCCAGAAACGCCTAATAGCCAATGCGCTGGAAAAGGATGGCGAGGTTTGTGCGCTGGGAAGCTTGGGGCGCAAACGCGGTATCGACATGACGGGAATCGACCCACACGAATACGAAACGGTCGCCGCAAAGTTCGGTGTGGCGCGACAACTCGTGCAGGAAATCGCCTACCTGAATGATGAATGCACATGGCGACAGACGCCCGAGGAGCGTTGGAAAGAGATGCGTGACTGGGTGCAGCAGCAGCTTGAGTCAGGAAAGGTGAACAGCAGCCGTGAAAACTGACGCGAGGCGCAAGCAAAAGTGTCCAATCGCAGGGTGGTCAGGCGGTGCCTTGCCGCGCAGGGACCGAACCAATGGATAAGCTGCGGGAAGCATCACGGTCGCTTCGTCACCTGATAAGCGATGCTGAACTGATGCTGTCGAAGAATGGCGCGATGACCGACGAGTTTAAGCGCGTCATGAGTTGGGACATCAAGCGAGCGAAAGACGTTCTGGAGCGCGTGGAGGCCGTGCGGGCCGCGCTAGGGCAGACGAGCACAGCGCCGGGGCCGGCGGGAAAAGATGTGGTAGACTCCCCGGCAGTCCCCACGAAAGGAGACCCTCAGAAATGAATGTCATCGAGCAACTGGCGATCACTTTTATGCTGGAACTGCTTCAGTTGGTCGTCAAAAATCCCGACAAGGCCGCGCAGTTCAAGACGCAGCTTTTAGGAGTCGCAGGCGACATCTACTCCGCGTACGGCATCACGCCGCCCGCCACGCCAACAGCATGAGCGCCGTCCTCATCCCGATAGCACTGAAGTATGGGCCGATCCTGGTAGCCTACGGGGTCGGCCATCTTGTTGGCTGGTTCCACCACAAAGCGCACGCGGCGAAGCAGGCAGCCACGCCAGCCACGCCAACGCCGATTGGGACGGGGCTACCGCCAGCCAAGCCGTGATCGTGGCCCTAATAGCCCCGCAGCGCGTTTTATGAATCTCGTTCTCACCCGCACAACCTTCTCCCCCTACGACACGCTGGGGACTCTCAGCGTGGACGCGGCCCATGAGTGCGTCACGCTCGAACTCCCAGTGAAAGACGGACTGCCGGGTTCCGCGATTCCCGAAGGCACTTATCCCGTGGTACTAGCGCCGTCCCCAAAGTTTCAGGCTCTCGCGGCGTCGGCCACCGCGCCCGAAGATCGCGCATGGTGGGGCAAGTATGCGTGGCAGATGCCGCACATCATCCACATCGTAAATCGGACGCTCATCATGCTTCATCCGGGGAATACTGTGGCCGAGACGGATGGGTGCGTGTTGGTGGGACAGCAAGCGGAAGTAGGGTATGTTACGAACTCGCGACTGGCGTTCGCAGCTCTCTTCGTAAAGATTCAGGCAGGCATTCTGTCTGGCGGTTGTTCGATCACGGTAACGCAGTAGACAGCCACACGCAGAACAATCCCGCCGCAACAATCTTCACTCGCCACGGCTCTATCGGAGCGGGCCACGCGACAGCAGCGATGAAAAACAACGCGAGGCCGAGAACGAACAGAAAACTTCCAATCGTAATTCCACTGTGAGTTCGCATGTGGCCCTCCGTGTGGTTGGATGACGCGAGAAACAAAAAGGGAGGCAGGACAGTATTGGTGAGGACCGTTCCCGCCCCCTCAGTTTGTCATGTCTCAAGGGACCGTGAGTCTATCTCACTTCACGTTGCTCTGGCAACGGGGGCAGGGGACACCACGCGCCAAGCATTTCCAGCGGTTCGTTCTTTGGATGACAGTGTGGCCGCACGCGAGTTCGAGTGTCCACTCGTGACGATTGTGGGGAGAGCGCGTTGCTTTAATTATTTTCTTCCGTGCCATGCTTGTGCCGTCTTTCCTCCAGATCGCGCAGCCACGGTTCGAGTTCGGTGCGGAAGAGTTTCAGCAGCAACAGCAAATCGTTCCGCAGCTTCCGGCGTCTCCGCCTAATACGCACTATACGCACGTGGGTAATCTCCTTTCGGAATTTCTCGCTCGACAAACGGACAGAGTTCTTTCCAGCCCGCTCCCCGCGTCATGTCCATGATGAGCAGGTCGTTTGGTCTGTTCCTGAAATACTCTCGCACTTCCGCGTTGTGCCGCCTGTAGCGGGAGAGCATCGTCTCTGCATCGAAGTGGGTCTGTCCGTAGGTTGCGCGGTGAATGAAATTTGCAGCGGGCCAGCGGTCCCAGTCTTTGCGAAACGTGTTGTGTTCGTAGCTCCAGTGATCGCGTGTCGAGACGAGCCAGTCTACTTCGTCGCGCACCGTCAAGATAAACTTGCTGCCGGGATACGCTCTGTCGAGTTCGCGGAACAGAATCGCTATCGGAAGATCGCAGAGCGCGTAATGCCTCTCCAACGTCTCCGAACGCCCGCGTGCGCGCATCTCTCGCAGAATTGCTACCGCCCACTTCCCATCCAGCCAATGAGCGGAGTCGAATCCTAAAATCTTTAGAGCTGCATCAAGTGAAGTCGTCGCTGTTTTCTGCATCCCGATTCCGAAGATGCGTGTCGGCAACGGGCCGAGTTCGATTGGACAGGAGAAATCGAAGTTGCGGTAGACAACCCCACACCCGAACCGCCCGAAGTTTGCGACCGTGCAAGCGTGCGGCGGATAGAACTGCTCCTGACTCGCTCCGATTGCCGGCTTCGCGTGGGGATATTCTTTGAATCGCAGCCCGTCTTTGTGGTGAATTGCATCGAGGTACTGGCCTTCGATTTCAATTGGCAGGAAGCCGAGGCGCGCGAGGCGCACGTTCATGTCTTTGTCGTCCGGTCCCCAGTCGCAGTACTTTTCGTCGTAGCCACCTGCCAACAAAAACGCGCGGTCGGTCATTGCGATCCGCCCGCTGACTCCACGCTTCATCTGACCTTGCACCATGCGCGCCCACAAAAATATATCGGGATGCCCGAACAATGCGCGGTCAGTCAGCGCGAGCGTGAACAGGTTTCGCAGGTATAGATCGAAGCACGAACCTGTGAAGTTGTCCGCGTCGAGATTGCACAACACGTCGCAGCCTTCTCGTATCGCCAACCTGTGCGCTAAATTTTTCGCGTGCGCCATCCGAAACGGTCCCGGTTCTTTTGCGCTGTAGACGACCAGCCGCCCGTCCGCGATGTCTTGGCCGTGCGCAGCTTTCAAGTAGTCGAGCAGATCGTCGGGTGAGTTGTAGTCGAGCAGGATGAATTTTGCGAGGGGATTGTCTGCGAGGTTTCGCGGGAGGGTTTGCTTGATGTGCTGCGCGCGGCCTTTACATGTAATCGCAAATCCGATGAGCATATCAGGCAGTCTACCTTAAACGTTGTATTCCGCATCGAAGGGGACGGGGCGACACTCTACCACATGCTCGGCTACTGGGTAACTTACGCCCTCACGATTGCCACGCAACTTACCGCACTCATTGCCGTCTGCGAGCTAGATCGGAGAGTTGCCGGTCGAGGGCATCGAAACGGCGGATCGTCTCGTCGTGAAATCCTTTCGCTTCCCCGGCCTCAGCGCCGCGTATCTTAAGCTCACTGTCGATAAATTCCAAGTGCCGTTCTTGCTGCTCTTTGTCGCGAAATAATTCATCCAGCTTTGACGAGATAGTGCCCCACTGAATACCAATGGCGATGAGGTTGATGACGACTAACAGGACTGGCAACTTCCAATCGAACCTAGGGGGGTCGCTCAAGGGGGCCTCGGACTTTAAAGAAATGTCGTACATAGCTTCACTCATTCTTTGTTCGCTCGTCTAAAACTCCCTCCGCGTGCGAGGACTTCCTTGTGAGTGCGATGAACTCTGTGAGTCGGCCATCTACTTTGACTTCCAATCGCTTCACCAGAACGATTACAACGGTGCTGAGCGCGCCGGAGAGCACCAGCCCTCCAGCGGTAATCAGCGCGACTTCTACGGGGTCACTCATTTTCCAACTTCGGGCGCTTTGACCTCTGCTGGCAAAACCTGCTCGACTTCCTTCGCGACCTGAACAACTTTAGGATCACTCGTGCGCTTCGTCATTTGGTAGATTACTTCATTGGCGACAAACTGTTTATAAATTGCCGCACCGAGTGCGAGGACATTTGCCAGCGTCAAGCCGCTCACCGCGAACGAGTGATCGGTAGCGGTCCAAACCCAGTGAATCCCCGTGCCCGCAGCCAATGCAGAGAGCGCCGACAGTACGCGCAGCAACGACACTTTTTCCTTATTAATCCACGGAAACCACGGCGAGGCTTTAATCCAGTTTAGCACCGCAACCGAAGTGCCGCTCACTGCGAGCGTGGTCAGAACTACGTTGTTATCCAAGGCGTCCTCCCGTCACGGTTTTTCTTTGTACCCCATCCAAGCACAAATCAGCCACGGAATCGCTACGATGAGACCGAGCGCGATGGCTGCGGAGATGACGAGTTGCTTCATGGGAAGCTGATTGCCTTCCCGTTCCACGTGCTGTTGCTCACCGATGTCCCTTGCGCGTTGCCCGGAATGTCGTACGCGCCGTTGCCCCCGACGATGGTCAAGCCACTCCACGTCACCCCGCCAACCGTCCCGTTCTGTCCTCCCGTGATTCCCACGCCGATTGCTGCGTTGGTTCCGTAGTGCGGGTCCTGTCCGCCCTGATTCGAATTTGTGATGGTGCCGTTGGTGAAAGAGTTTGTGAATCCGCCGACTGAACGGCGGCAGTAAATTCCGTCGTACTGCGATCCGGTGATTGAAAAATTGCTGATTGAAACCGAGCCGGTCGCATTCCCGCTGGAGTTGTTGTTGTTCCAGCAGCCCATGCCTGTTTGCCCGTCGTTTGTGGAGACGCCGCCAGTGTCCACCACGTTTACATTTGTAGGCGACGCGAGGTTCATAAATCCATATGATCGGCCTCCGCCTTTGTTGTTAGCAGTCTTCAGATTCGTTACGACGATTTGGATGTTGCCCGTGATGTTGGCGTCTGGTTCACAGTCATACCCCGACAGCGGCCCGTCGTGGAGGTAGCCTGTCAGCGTTACGCCGTTAACCGCGCCAGTGCAGGACACCCCTTGCCGAATGTTTCCAGACGAATCTACGTTGATCGAGACGGCCTCCGTCGTGTCGTCCATGTCCACGCCGTCGCCCGCGCACTGGAATAGCTTGATGCCTGAGATCGTGATGCGGCTGACGCCGTTCACTAAAAAAAAGCAGTGCTGATACTCGTAGTCGTTCCCTTCCGCGACTTCTTTCAGCGCGTTCTGGTAGTTCGTCGGCATCGAGATTTGCGCGCTGAACAGCGGGCCTTTTCCCTGAATCGAAAAACCATCCGCGCCAAGCGAAAACAGCGGCGTCGTGCGTCCGAAGATTCCCGAATCGACTATCGTTACGCCGTCGTCCACGATGATATTTCCGGTGACATTGGAAAACGGAGTGAAGTTGTACGGCAACTTGCCTGCGAGCAGCAGCTCGACACATCCGCTCGGACCTGCCGCTTGAAGTTTTGCGAGCACCGCTGAATTATCGACCGCTCCCGATGCCGTCAGAGTTTGCGCACACGCCGAAGTCGATGTCACCGCTACCGGCGTTGTTCCAGAGCCGTTCGCATTCGTGCCCGTGACCGTGACGGTCTGCGCGGTCGCAGGGGCAGTGAGTACGCCGCCCGACGTGATCGTTCCTGCCGATGCTTTCCAGCTTGTGATGGCCTGATTGCCAGAGCAGTTTGATGTGCCGCCTGTTTGGACCGACGACGGTGCGCAGCTCACGGCGGGAGCAGTGGGGGGCGGAGCCGTCGCCGGCTTGAGATTATCGTTGCCGATGTATCCGCAATTCTGTGAGTACGGTCCCGCTGCGTTGCAGGAATTTGGCGCACCGAAATTTACGACCTGCCAGCCTTTGCCCGCCGTGCTCTGCGGAACCGGATTTGACACGACGACACCCGTTGCTCCGCCCGGTTGCGTTCCCATCAATGGCCCGTTGCCGCCGCCCACAGTTGGTGTTCCGCGCACGTTGCCCGGATTGTTTACCACGGCGACGGTTGAACCGATTCCGCAGCCCTGCAACGGAACGCTCGCGCTCGCGCAGTTCGTCACGACGGGAGGCGGCGTCCCGCCGCACGGCCCACCGCTGAGTGGTGCTGTGATTACTCCGTTTGCGTACGTGAGTGTGCCCAGCGTGCAGCCCGCTGGAATGCCTGTCACGTTCACCTGCACAGCCATGTTCCCGTTGTAGGGAGCAGAGCCGGAGTACGGGACTTGGACGGACTGCGCGTGCAATCCAGTGGCGACGATGAGGAGAAGCGCGAGTGCGAGTGCTTTCATATTTACCTCTCAGGGTTTGCTGGCAAGCTCTCTCTTCAATTCTTCGATTTCTTTTTGCTGCTCTTTTACTGCGTTCACGAGCGCGGCAAGAATGGGTCGATCACTGATCGTCAGATAATCAGTCCCGCCGTGCTCTTCCAAACCGACCGCTTCTGGAATCGCGCGCTTCACGTCTTGCGCAACGAAACCAGCCTGCTCCAAATCGGCAGCAAACTTGGTGATTTCCTGCCCTTTTTCATTCCAGCGATAAAGCGAGGGGTGAAGTTTCATTACGGCGTTCAAGCCACGTACGAAGGGATGGATATTGGTCTTGAGCAGTGCGTCCGACGTACCTGTGAGCGTCGTTATCAGGCCATCGGTTGACTGAATGGCTGTAATCGCACTGAAAGAACCAGCCGAGATGCCCGCCGTGCCGTTAGCTTGATAACCGGAGGCGTTGATCGTACCCGCTGCACTTCCCGCCGCGCCCGTGCCGACATCCACGATGCCAGCGCCTCCGCGACTGAGACTGGTGTCTTTAGCGAATCCCGAACTATTGAAGCTAATCTGTTGGCTCGGATACATCGACAAGCCGTTACCGCCACCAAAGGCGGTGATAAAAGTGTTTCCAGCCTCAAGCGTGACGGAGCCGGAAGAGTCCGCGAGATTACTTGTGCAGGTCGGCTGATTCAAACACAAATTAGTTGCCGTTGGGATTGCTACGCTGTTCGAGAATAAAATCGGATTTGCGGCGGTGCCCGCCACCGCTGGCCAAGTAATCGTTGCCGATCCACTCGTCGCGCCCTTTCCACTGATTACACATCCCGCCGTTCCAGCAACGCCACAACTCAGCGTTCCCGCCGAGTACGTGAGTCCCGCGTTGGTTGCGGGTGCAGTTCCCGCGCCACCGCCCAGCACGACTCCATTTGCCGCCAGCGCCGCCGAACTCGACATCTGCGTCGTAGAGCTGAAGTACGGAATCCCGCCCGAATTCACCGTCCCGCCGACCGTTTGCGGAAACGAAATGTTTTCGCATCCCGTGCAGCTCGGGACACTGATGGCGTTCGAAAAGACGAGTGGATTTGACGTGATGCTTGCGACGGCGGGCCAAGTGATCGTAGCTGTCCCGCTTGTGCTGCCAGCGCCAGTTATCAGGCACGAAGCATTCGCTGCGATTCCGCAGTTGATGTTCGTGGCGTAGACGTTTGTCCAGTAGTCGTTCGACGCGCCGAGCGCGATGGAGTTGGTTGTCCCCGGCAACAGTGCTGCGTTGATGGCCACCGCTGCGAGATTCGATAGCGCGGTGTTCGCGCCGCTGCCCGCGCTTACCGCTACGCCGTTGATGTATAGTCCTGTGGCGTTGAGCGTGCCCGCGCCTTCTGCTCCGCCTGTGGGATTGTTGATCGTCACGCCAGTTGAGGTCATAAACGCCGCGACACTCCCGGTAAACTCGCTCGTGACATTCGCACCGTTTGACCCGTACTGGATCGTGCAAGGTGCGGGGCTGCACGTCAGCGCCAGATTCCCGCCAACCGAAGCGTTGGCAAGTATCTCTCCGGTGATGACCTCGCCCCCGACAGTCAGGTTCCCCAATCCGTCTGTCGTGATCGCATTCGTTCCTGCGCACGCCCCTGCGTCGTTGTACAGCAGTTGCCCCGGCGACGACCCGCACGTGGACCCTGCTCCCGACCCTTGATTTGCCCACGACGACCCGTTCCACACTCGCGTTAGCAAACTGGTCGTGTTGAAGTACTCCGCCCCCGGTGGCAACGTCCCAACAATTTCTCCGTCTGCGTACGCCGAGATTGCTGGACCGGGTGGGATGCTCCAGTTGATCGCG
>Ga0265313_10002792_pt1 | contig 14727 bp, 11 predicted proteins | sample 4123metaG_FD_203122 | JGI IMG/M metagenome (GOLD analysis project Ga0265313, IMG submission 203122) | Rhizosphere microbial communities from Carex aquatilis grown in University of Washington, Seatle, WA, United States - 4-1-23 metaG | ecosystem: Host-associated > Plants > Roots > Rhizosphere >...
CCGGCCTTGGCTCCGGCGCGCACCGAGATCGCAGCGTCGCCGGGCGCGAACCGCATGTACGCCAGGCCGAACAACAACACCCCGATAACCACCAGGGCAACGATCCGAGCGGGGGTGTAGATCCGCTTTGCCTTCATGACGATCACGTCCCTCGGTCCTGCGGAAACCCGGTGGATCCCGCAACACGGACGGTAAGGACCGGGACCGGCGGAGTCGTCGGCCGCGAGTGCGATTCGCGCTCGTCCCGCGGGCGGATTCGAAACTCGTCCTCGAGGAGGAGGTTTGAAATGACGCGGCCCGGTACCGTCCGCATATGCAGCGGCTCGGATTGCTGGCGCGGAGGTTCGGCTTCGACGCGCTCATCGTCATCGCCGCGATCGAAAGCGCGGTCGAGGTAGCGACGCAGCGCCATGAACTGGGCGGCCCCAGCTTGTCGACCTGGCTCGCGGTGCCGGCGCTCTGGTTCATGATACTGCCGCTGTTGGCGCGCCGGCGGTTCCCGTTCGCCGCGCCCGCCGCGACACTGCTGCTTGCCGCGGCGTTGTCGTTCGTCGACGGGCACCTGATGACGTTCACGACCGGCACGTTCGCCGCCGGATTGGCTGCCGCGTTCTTACTGGGGAGCCAGGTCGACGCCGTGCGGGAGCGGATCGGGCTGGCCATCGCGGTCGGTGGTGTCACGATCGTCGTGGCGAACGACCCGCGGCACACCCTCGGCACCCTCGTGGTCACCCCGATCCTGTACGCGCTCGCGTGGCTGGCCGGCTTCGCGCTTCGCGACCGAGGTGTGCGCGCCGACGACGCCGAGGAACGCGCCGCGCGACTCGAACAGGAACACGAGGTCGACGCGCTCCGGGCCGTCGTCGAGGAACGCACCCGCATCGCCCGCGAACTGCACGACATCATCGGCCACAGCCTCAGCGTCATGACGGTCCAGACGTCGGGAGTGCGTCGGCTGCTCCGCCCCGAACAGGCCAAGGAACGCGAGGCCCTCCTCTCAGTGGAGCAGACCGGGCGCGAGGCGCTCGCCGAGATGCGACAAGTCGTCGGAGCTCTGCGCGATCCGAAAGAAGGCCCTGCGCTGGCGCCGCAGCCGAGCCTGAGTCGGGTCGACAAGCTCGTCGCGCAGGCCTGCGACGCCGGGCTCGCCGCGCACCTCGACATCGAAGGCGAGCCGGTGCCGCTGCCGGCCGGCGTCGACCTAACGGCTTACCGACTCGTGCAAGAGGGACTGACGAACGCGATCAAACACGCCGCCGCGCGCCACGCCGAAGTGCGCATCCGCTACGGCGCCGACCGTGTCGAGATCGAAGTGTGCGACGACGGCCGAGGGACGAACGGTGCTGATCCGATCGCGAACGGGGGTGGGAACGGCTTGGTGGGCATGCGCGAGCGTGTGTCCATCTACGGCGGCGAGCTCGAAGCGGGTCCGCGCGCCGAGGGCGGATTCCGGCTCCGCGCGCGTTTTCCGGTGTCGACATGACGCTCCGCGTGCTCATCGCGGACGACCAGGCACTCATGCGCGCCGGATTTCGCATGATCCTCGAGGTGGAACCCGACCTCGAGATCGTCGGTGAGGCCGCGAACGGCCGCGAGGCGGTGGCCGAGGCCGGTCGGCTGCGGCCCGACGTCGTGCTGATGGACGTTCGCATGCCCGAGATGGACGGGATCGAAGCGACCCGCCGTCTGCTCCATGAGAACAACGACACGAAGGTCGTGATGCTGACGACGTTCGACATGGACGAGTACGTCTACGAAGCACTGCGGGCGGGGGCGAGCGGGTTCCTGCTCAAGGACGTGCCGCCCGAACAGCTCGTCGCCGGCATCCGCGCCGTCGCGGCGGGCGACACCCTGCTCGCGCCCTCGGTAACCCGGCGCTTGATCCAGGAGTTCGTGCGCCGGCCGCCGGACACGCTGCGTTCCTCGGCGCCGGAACTCGCCCGGCTGACCGCGCGGGAGGTGGAGGTGCTCCAGATGATGGCGCGCGGCCGGTCCAACACCGAGATCGCTACCGACCTCTTCGTCAGCGAGACAACGGTAAAGACTCACGTGGCGCACGTGCTGGCCAAACTCGGGGTGCGCGACCGCGTGCAGGCGGTGGTGTTCGCCTACGAGGCGGGCATGGTACTGCCCGGCGATTCGGGCTAACCCGGCGCCGACCTTCCCCTAATACGCGTCCCCGAATCCCGCGTCCTGGGTGCCCCAGTACGCCGACGGTGATGTTTAGGGACGCGTGTTCTGGGACAGGTCTTCTCCAGCTGAGCGCATCCGCGCGCGGATCCTGATCGGGGAAGCGGCGGACGCAAGACGTCGCGGCGCGTTGCGCGGTTCGCCGATGTGTGCAACACGTTGGGCGGACCTGGAGGTGGCGCGCACGATCGAGGTGCTGCGTCGCTACGGCGACGATCTCGGAGTCGACCCAACGACATCGAGGTCACCGCCGCGTACCGCGAGTTCCCGCCGGGACCCACACTCGACGATGTCATTCTCGGCCCGCAAGCGTTTGCGAACATCCGGGTTGCTCGACCATCGTCGCTGCAGCCGGTCGGCTCGCTCGAATCAACCTTCGGGCCAACGATGGAACGACGAGCTTTTCGAGCCCAGCCGATGAGCCAGGTCCGCGGAGGGGGTTTGCCGGCGAGACTGACTCGGGAGCGGGAGCACCAGCCCTCGTAGTTGAGGGGATGGAGCATCGGGCTGCCAGGCGGGGAAGCCGCGGGCGATCGGGAGCCGCGTCGGGCGCGGGCCTACGCGGGTGTCCAGTTCGTTGTTGGCGAGGCGAGCCATTGGAGCATCTCGCGCCGGGTAGTCGGGCCGTTCGGTCGTGACTGCGCCGGGAGTTGCCCTTCATCGCGGAGGTGCGCCGCTGTCGTCTTCGCGTTGCTGAGTGGGTCGCCGGCGAGCGCGCAGCGGGTCGCGTGAACGTCCAAATGGAACAGCTCGGCGGCGTTCAGCCCGAGCATCTGAGCCTTCACGGTATCGGTGAGTGCTGGATAGCCGTATTGGTCTTGGAACTCGTTGGAGATCGCGAACGCGCGGAACGCCTGGAGTTGCGCCTGGGGTGACCCGTACCAGATCGCGTCGGTGCCCCAGAGCACACGGTGTTCGCCGGTCCGTTTGAGCAGTTTGCCGAGCGTGTGCGCCGCGGTGGTCGGATCGCTCAGCACTTCGCGCCAGACCGTTGCGATGTCGACCCACACATTGCTGTTGGGTGGAACGTCATGCGTGTCCAGGGCTCGCAAGAACGTATCGATACCGATGCGTGAGCTCGGGTCGTACGGGCCTTCGGTGTGGCTCTTGTCCCACGCGCCGTGGAACACGACGAACTGCATATCGGGAAACTGGCGCGAGACGGCCACGATGTCGTCGGGCTTGTTGTGTGACGCGTCGAAGTTCACGAGCGGGAGGCCCTTGTGGGCCACAAACACCTTGACGCCGAGATCGTGCGCCTTTTGGATTACGGGTAGGCCAATCGCCGGATCGTCGAGCGAGAACCCACGGCCGTCGGGACCCCAGGCGGTGTAGACCTTGAAGGCGGCGACCTTCCCGGTGCGGGCGGTGGCTTCCATTTCGTCGAGCCGGGCGCTGAGATCGCCGAAGTTCGGGGCGATCACGTTGTGTATGAGGATGCGCGGTGCGCCGCCGTGGGTGAGTTGCGCTGCGAGTTGTTGCGTTCCGAGCTGGTCGGCGAACGGGAGCGGCGCATTGGCGGGCCCGGAGTTCGGTACGTCAGAAAGCATCGCAACTGTCGTGTCACTCGCGAGGAACAGGTCGTGGAGATACACGGCGCGGTTCGCGCACTCCAGCTGATTCGAGGCGCTACACGCGGCAACCATGCCCAGTACGAGCTGCACCGTGTCCGGCGCGTTCTTCGTCCACGGCCCCTCGGGTGTCACGTGATGCGTATGCACATCAACCACGAATTCGCCGTTCCCGCTCAGCGCGTGTTCACAAGCCTCGATCTCGCTCGGGGGTGGAACTGTGAAGGATCCACCCGGGCGCGAAGTCGTCGACCCCGCGATGGACGTCGACGGCGGTGATGCGGTTCGCGCCGATGAACTGCACGCTGCAAGATCGACCGTCGCCAGAACCGCGGCAACCCCACCGGCGGTCTGGAGAAACCTTCTCCGGTCCATCCCGACAACGCGCGCGGCATCGTCGGCGCGGACGAGCGCGTCTTGTTCCACATCGAGGTGATGCCGGGTCGGTGCGTTCGGGAGGTACTCACCGTTCGTCGCCGGCGTCACCCCGAGCGGCAGGCGAACGTCGCCGTCGGGATCGTCATCACGCCGTCGCGGCACGTGACCAACAATACGCAGCACCGCAACATGACGAACGTTCGGGTCGTCAGGGGCGGGACTGAGACGTCGGTCACGGGTCAGTGCCGGGTGCTGGCCTCACCCCGGCAACGCGGCGTTCGCGTTCGTGACGTTTGGGTTCGCGGACCGGGTGCTATCAGGCGTCGCGACGGCTGAGAAGTACGGCGCCGATGATGAGTGATGCGACGGCGTAGGCACAGAAGACGGCGAAGCCGACCCAGAGGGAGAGGTCCGAGCTGGTGAGTTTCGCGGTGTGGAAAATGTTGTTCCCTGCTGACAACGGGAGGTACTTGCCGATGTCGGTGCTCCACGGCGACGGCAGGAAGTTGACCAGGATCGGCAGTATCAGAAGCAGACCGACCAGCGCGGCGATCGCGCCGGCTGTGCGGCGCAGGATGGTTCCCAACCCGATGCCGAGCGCGCCGAGAACGGCGAGGTACATGGCGCCGCCGATCACGGCGCGCAGAACGCCGGGGTCTCCGAGGGACGCGTGGGGAAATCGGGTGGTTCCACTCAGAATGGTTTGGCCGATGAAGAAGGCGGCGAAGCAGGCGGCGAGACCGACGACGAACGCGACCGCGGTGAACACGACAACTTTGGCGGCGAGTACCAAGGTGCGTTGCGGTGTGGCACCGAAGGTCGCACGGATTTGTCCGGTCGCGTATTCGGAGCTGATCACGAGCACGCCGAGGACACCGACCGCGAGTTGAGCCAGGAAGATGCCGTTGAGGCTGAAGCCGGCGGGATCGAAGTTACGTATTTCTCCGGGGTCGAGATGATTGGCCCGGGCGACCCGCGCGGCACAGAACAGCGCGCCGAGTCCAACAATGATCGCGACCGTAACCAGCAGCGACCACAGGGTCGACCGGACCGACCAAAGTTTCGTCCACTCGGCCCGCACGACAGCAACGAACTGGCCCGCAGGCGACGGCGTCGGGAGCGTCTTGTGCACCCCTCCAGTAGAGAGAGCAGTTTCTGCGACGTTCACGCCGCTCCCCCGCCTGCATTCGGGCCGGCGAGATATTCGGCGCTGTCGTGGGTCATTTCCATGAACGCTTCCTCGAGCGATGCCTCCCGGGGCGACAGCTCATAGAGCGTGATGCCCGCGTTGGCGGCGATGATCCCAACCTCCCGGCACTCCAACCCGGTCACGATCAAGGTGTCGTCGCCATCCGGCTCGGCATCGGCGCCCGCCGTCGCAATCAGCGGCCGCAACACGCCGGCCTGCGGAGAGACGACCTTGACGTGATTCGCCGACGCTCGCGCGATGACTTCTTCGACGCTCGCATCCGCGATGAGGTGACCCTTGCCGATCACGATCAAATGATCCGCCGTGAGAGCCATCTCGCTCATCAAGTGGCTGGAAACGAAGACGGTGCGACCCTCGGCCGCGAGGGACCGCAGGAGCCGGCGAACCCACTGGATCCCTTCGGGGTCAAGTCCGTTCACCGGTTCGTCGAGCAGGAGCACCTCGGGGTCTCCGAGCAGCGCGGCGGCAATGCCGAGTCGCTGGCTCATGCCGAGCGAGAACGTGCCGGCCCGCTTGCGAGCAACGGCGCTGATCCCAACCTGCTCGAGGACCTCGTCGACGCGTCGAGGGCTGATCCCATTTGACTGGGCCAGCCACCGCAAATGGTTACGCGCACTGCGACTGGGATGGATCGCCTTCGCTTCCAACAGCGCACCCACTTCGTGCAGCGGGAAACGCCGATCGTGATACGACGCGCCATTGACGGTGATCCGGCCCGCCGTCGGTGCGTCGAGCCCCACGATCAACCGCATCGTCGTGGACTTCCCCGCGCCGTTGGGACCCAAGAAACCCGTCACTCGACCGTCCGGCACCGTAAAGCTCAGATCGTCCACCGCCAACGTCGACCCGTACCGCTTCGACAATCCAGTCGCTTCGATCACCTGCGCACTCCACAACTCATTCCGTCCGGTCGCACAGTCACGGTCTAGCGGCGCGATCTGTGGGTCACCTGTGCTCGGACCGTGAATGACTACGCTCGCAACCGCCCTTACGCGGACGCGCGACGTGTCCGGGATGAGATCGCGGCCGCGGCGCTACAAAGCGCGCACCGGTACGCACCGTCGTAGCTCCGCATACCCTCACCCACTCGCGCCGCGCTGACACGACCTGGCTCGTGTCGACCCCCTTCGTAACCTCGCCTGGTTTCAGATCGTTTCACGCCGGGTGCGCTCGACACCCCAAACACGTGAGGCATCCGGCTCCGGTCTTCGACGTCGGCGGAGCTCGGCCACCGTTTGCGCGATACGTCGATGCGGCAACATTCGGATCACCCTGACCGCCCGACGAAGCGGCAGGTACCGTTGTCCCGTGATCTTCCCCAACCGTCCGCAGCGGCGACCCCTGGTAACGCGCCTGCGAGCCTGGCGGTCGACCCGAAGAGCAGCGACACTCGGCATCGAGGAACACCAACGTATGGTCCGGGCGTTGCGCCCGGCGTCCCACGATCCGGCACGAACCTACAACCGATCGACCGGAACGAGGTCTGATCGGAGACAAGTCCCCCAAGAAGGACAACGCCAAGAAACCGAGCAAGTCATTGAAGGAGAAGCGACAGGAGAAGCAGCCCAAGCATGACGAGGAGCGCCCCGGCTCCAGTCACTGACACCTGCAACGGGACTCAACCCCGACTGGTGCGGCAATGCGCCCCGAGAACTGGATACTGACCTCGATCACCTCGATCATCCGTACCCTCGTCGCGGCCACAGCCCTCTCAGCACTCCTCGCCTCTGCGTTTGCGCTCTTCGGTCGCTCCGAGATCGCGACCCCCTTCCTGTTGGCCACCGCAATCGGATTCGGACTGATCGTCGTGTCGGTCGTGTGGCGAGCGATCGTACGGGCCCATCCCGAGTCACCCTGAGGCCACGAGCATCCCGGCCGTAGGAACCATTCCGCTCCGTCAGGCGTCTGAGCACCTTTAAGCAGAGAACGGAGGCTGCAACGCCGCCGAGGGCGACCGCCTGAGAGCATCGCTACCCGGGCGTCCGTGGGACCACACCGACGACGACCTCGCGCGGTACGACTCCGCTCCGTTCGGCATTGCGGGCGGGTTCGCCTACACGCCGAGTTCGTCATCGCGGGACCACGTCGCGCCCCGGAAACGGTGTGCCGTGTACATGTCCGCTCAGAGCGCGTCGAGGAACGGTGTCATCAACGCGAGCACTTCGCCGAATCGTCGTGTGATACCGATGTGCGTGGTCCCGGGGAGCACTGCGAGCTGCGCGTTCGGCAGGAGTTCGAACATCTCCGCCACATCAGACAGCGGCGAGAAGTCGCGGTCGCCGAAGATCAGCAGGGTCGGTGTCTGGAGTGATCGCAGCTCGTCGGTCCACCCCGAGAACTCGTGCACCATGGTTGACGTCCTGGTCGCGAAGTCGTCGAAGTGAGTGGGATCAGGAGCGACCGCGTCGTAGGCATTGCGCATCGCCTGGAAATCCGCCGCCGTGGGCATGCGGTCGTCGTCGAGTGGCGCGCTCTCCCGACCCGGCGGGCGGTGCGCATCTGCGGAGGCGACGATCAGCTTGCCGACCCGCGTCGGCGCGCCGAGCGCAACCGCGTACGCGACGAGACCGCCGAGGCTGAACCCGAACAGGTCGGCTTCGGCGATCCCCAAGAGGTCAAGGAGCGCAACGACATCATCGGCTAGCGCCTCGATCGTCATCGGACGGTCAGTGTCTGCAGTGTGCCCGTGGCCTTGGAGCTCCACTGCGATCACTTGCCGGTTCGCTGCGAGGGGTTCGAGCAACGACCCGAAGTTGAGGTCGATGGTCATCAGGCCCCCGTGGAGCAATACGAGCGGGCGGCCGCTACCGCTCGTCTCGTAGTAGAGCTGCAGTCCGTTCACCGGTGCGTAGGTCATGGAAGATGTGACCCTACGCGGCCCGCGAACTGATCGCGAAGCGCCACGCGAGGCCACAACCGCGGCGAACCGAACCGCAGTTGTGGCGTTGGGCATGTTCGCCGACGGGTGACTTCGTTGCGTGCCCTCGATCTTGGCCGTGACGCGAAGGCGGAGGTTGAGGAGCAGGTAGGTACCCCTGCCAACGAGACCACGGCGTACGGATCAGGCAGTTCGGCCGGTCCGGCCTTAGCGTCGGACGGTTAGTTCATCGAGCATTGGCGTCTGGGAGGCGGTTGAGGCACTGATTCGAACCGAGACGAAGCGGGCGGGCACTGACGGAAAGTGAAGGGTGTCGGTTGTGCTGCTCGTGGGAGCGGTGACGGTGGCGACCGTGTGCCACGTGGTGCCGTTGATGGAGACTGCGATGGTGTAGCCGGTTGCTCGCAACGTTCTGACGGGTCCGGGCGGTGGCGCTTGGTTCAACGCTTGAACCAGTGGCCATTGTCGGCCCCACTGCAGGGTCGCGCTACTGATGTGAACCGGTTTGGGCAAGGTGGTGGTCAACGACGCGGGCAGGCTGACCGGTCGCCAGTCGGTCGCGGGGCTGCCGTCGACTGCGGCGAGGGGAGGCGCGCCAGGCTGCGATGAACTCGCGGACGCTCTTGCGCAACGGACCGTGTCGCTCGTCGCGAGAAGGTCGGGCCGGCCGGTGCGGAGTGTGAGTGGATGGCCTGCGGTGACGTTCCGAACGCTGGAGCCGGCCTGCACCGGCATGGGTGCGCCGCCGTCAAGCGCGACCGTCGTGTCGTGTTGGGTGATCGTGAGCGTGAAGCGTCGGCCGTGCCACGACAGCCGGTGGAGCACGACTCCGCCGATCTGGCTGGTGAGGCTGGGTGCGAGTTGCACCGCGTTGGCGTTCCACCGCAAGCCCGAGGTGCCGTAGATGAACTCCTGCAAGAAGCCGCCGATCCCGGTCATGAATGTGAAGGCGCCGCCCGTCCTTGTCTCGGAGAATTGGTCGAACACGTCACGGATGAACGGCTGCACGCTGCGTTGCATGTATACGTAGCTTGCGCACCCCGGAGTTGCGACCGCGGCTGTGTCGATCGCGTTGATCGCGTCGCTCATCGACGGTCCGTTGGGGTCTGTACGCGAGGCGTAGTAGTTGACGTTGTCTTGTGCGACGCCGGCGGCCATCGGGTAGCCCAACGGGTACTCCAAGAGGGTCGCATCGGCTTGCTTGATGAGCTGCCCCCGATATGCCGAGAACTCGGGGAGGATCCCCTGGCGAGTCTCCGAGAGCACAACGATTCTCGAAGCGATGCGCGTCCAAGCCGCGGGTACAGTCAGCCCGAGCACCCGCGCGGCCTGCGCAGCGTCGTGCAACGTCGTGATCGCGGCGGCATTTGTGTACACCTCGTCGTCGACGTTCTCGTTGTATTCGTCGGGTCCGGTCACGGCGTTGACGTGATAGCGCGCATCGGCACCCAGAGTCGCCCTCGACGCCCAGAACTTCGCGGCCCCCGAGATGACCGGCCAGCCGTATCGCGCAAGCCATCGCGCGTCGCCGGTCGCAAGGTAGTACTGCCATTGCGCAAGCGCGATGTCGGCCGTGATGTGCTGCTCGTAGAGGCCCTCAGTGAACACATCGTGAGGCGGAGGAACCTGCTCGGTGCCGTCAAGCGCGCTCTCCCACGGGAACCGAGTTCCGCGGTAGCCGGTCTGGGCGGCGTGGCGGCCCGCTGCAGCAAGTCGGTCAGATCGATACATGTTCATCGTCACAGCCAAGTCGGGATGCTGCGCGAGCAACGCCGGATACATCCAGGTTTCGGCGTCCCAGAAGATGTGCCCGTTGTAGCCGTTCGACGAGAGACCGGCGGGTGAGACACTCCAGTCGACGCCGTCGCGGACACTCGACCAGAGATAGAACTCGCTCGCGTTGACGGCTGTCGCGAGTGAGGGATCGCCCAGCACGTCGATGCGGTCGGCCCAGAGTGCGGCCCACGCGGCGGTACTTTCCTTCAGCAAGGCGTCGTAGCCGTCAGTGGCGGCGGCGCTCGCCTCACGCTGAGCCGCTTCGATTGGGATGCTGCTTTCGTGGGAAGTGACCACCGCGACGCATTTCGTGATCGCGTAACTCCGACCGGCAACCACTGGGAACGAGAACTGTTGACCGATACTCTGCGCCGTCGATCTATCAACTTCGCGCGTTGCGGCCGACACGTTTCGGCTCATCGCGACGTCGCTCGCGATCGCGGCATCGATCCCCGTGCCCACGGTGCGCACCGCTACCCAGTCCCGATGCCCGGTCGGCGTCCAGCCTTTCGCGACTTGAGTGCTCATCGTGGCCGGTGTCCCGTCGATCGCGTCAGTCACCGTTGCCGTACCGGACCATCGCGGCGAAACAACCAGTCGAACGACGCCAATATCAGGGCGGGCCCGATCGGTCGCCACTTCGTAAGTCAGGTTGGTGGCATGACCATGTGGTGAGGTCCAATCCGCGGTCGTCGTGATCACGCCGGTTCGAAAGTTGATCGATTGCCGCCAATCGCTCGTGCCGCCGCGTGAAAGCGAAAACGGCTGCCCCGCGTCGGAGAAGGTGAGGGTCGACCACGTCGGAATGTTGGCACGCACCTGCACCCCCGTTGGTTGTTGGGCGTAGAACCCGGCGACCTCCGACTCGGTAGGCACCACTCCCGCGACATAGCCCTGACCGGTCGGCGGGACCCGAACACCGAGCTCGCCGTTGCCGGTGAACGTCGGCGCGTACGTCGCACCAACGCTCCGAGCGGTCAGCGTGTAGGAACCCGTCCCGGTGGACGACACCGATGGCACCGTCTCGCCGTTCGGGGCCTTGGCGTGTCGCGCTGGACTCTTCGCGCCTACCAAAGCGTGGATAACCACCGCCGCGCTCACCACCGCCACCGCCACGACCACCACGAGTGCCACTCGGAATCGACCCATCTCCTGCCTCTCCAACAGGCCAACGTTCAACACGAACAGGTCGCCTCGCCCAACGCGCGGGCACTATCCCATAGCACGTATCCCGAGCCTCGCACCTGGGTATCCCCGTTCGCCGGGACTGAGGCGGATGGCGATCGCAACAGCGCCGCTCAGGAGTGACGTGAGGGGCGTCATGACCCCACCGAATGCTTCAGCACACACCGCTCCGAGACGTTGGCGACAGTCGAGGTCCCGGAGCGCCAGACTCCACGCTCTGGACTATCAAGGGAGGATCGCATGGCTGATTACCTCGTGACAGCTTCGTACTCACCCGACGGCGTCAAGGGCGTGTTGAAGAGCGGCGGCTCGGCGCGAGCCGACGCGGTCAGCAAGGCAGTCGAGGGGCTTGGCGGCAAGATGCGTAGTTTCCACTTCGCGTTCGGTGGTGACGACGCAATCGTGATGGTCGAGTTGCCGGACAACGTCGCGGCTGCCGCACTAGGACTGGCCGTGGCGTCGACGGGTCTGGCGTCGGTCAAGACCACGGTGCTGCTGACGCCGGTAGAGATTGACGACGCAGCGAAGCGTCAAGTCGCATACGCGCCGCCGGGCACATAGCAGAAGCACACAACGACGATGAGGTCCTCGACATCGGGCGTCCCCAAACGCGCGTCCCATATCAACGCGGCCGGGCGATCCCTCTAACGCCGGGACTGGCCGGATGGGCCTCTTCCCCTCAACGATCTCTTGTCGCTCGAGAGCGCCAATCGTTTTGTGGCATCTCGCCGAATGCCCTGGTCAGGCCCGGCGGAATTAGGTTCTTGAACGAACCCGCTCATTCCAGAGGAGCCGGGCACCACATCAAGCATCCCCGGTGAGGACCAGACAGTCAGACGTCAGGAGTCAACCAAACCAACCAACAGCGGTCCCTGTCGACGGGGAGGCGCTGGAGCTAGCTGAGTGACGAGTCGCCGATTTCGAAGTCGTCGATGGCGATCCCGATTTCCTTGATAATGCTCAGGGGATGTATTGCTGTTGGATCGCTACGGCCCAGCCGCGTGTCACGTTGATCCAGACCGAGTCGTTGATCGCGGGCGTCGCCGCGGTGAGCCCCGTTTGGGCCGGGTGGTACGTAACGGCGGAGTCGTTGGCGCCGAGGAGTCCGACGGCAACGTCTGAGACGGCGCGCAGTCTGTAGACGTTATTCGTGTTGTGAATGAAGTGGTCGTTGGGTACTGGTACGGGTAGCCCGCGGCTCTAGCGGCGTGGTTCGCGGCGCCGCCGCCGTAGCAGCAGGCGAGATCGAGTCCGAGCGTGCCCGCGTCGGACTCGACGGTCTTGAGCGTGCCGAACCAGCGCCCGTCCGGGAGGTCGGTTGTCGAGTGCGGTGTCTGCGATTGGACCTTCGTTTGAAACGATGAACTCAGGTCAGGTTGGCACGCATGAACGAATCCCCTCTGATGACGTGGGTCAGCGCGCACGCGGCGCAGCTCGATTGAGCTGTCGCTCCTCGCCGAGACGTCCGTCCTGAGGACAAATCGCGTAGTCACTACGCGAGACGCCACTTGGCGACCTCGTTACGTTTGGGTGTGGAGCAGTCCGTACACGAGGAGGCGCAGGGTGAAGGCAACTTTCTTGAAGGGTGTGGTGCTCGGGGCCGCGGTCGCGATGGTCACACTGGTGAGCTCGGCTGCGGTCGCGGGGACGGGCGTCGGGAAGGTCTTCAATCTCGGGGAGAGCAATCGGGCGAATGCCCGCTCGCAGCTCGAAGGCGCCACCTCGAGCGCCGTGCTGAACGTGACGAACACCGATAAGTCGGCGACGGCCAGCGGCGTGTCGATCGACGTACCGAGCAACGTCCCGCCGCTGGTCGTGAACTCCGCGATCAAGGTGAAGAATCTCAACGCGGACCTGCTCGACGGTCAAAGCGCGTCCCAGTTCCAGAGCGCGACAACGCAGGCGTGTGCGAACGGGACGGCGATCAGCTCGATTGCGCCAAACGGCGCGGCGACGTGCAACGGTCCGACCGTGTTGCCCCTCAACATTGCCGTGGCGCCAGACGCCAGCAGTGGGGTGCTCGCGTTCGCGCCAAGTTCGCTCGGAATGTTCTTCCAATGCATAACGGGCGTGGTGCCCGATGCGGCGATGTTGGTCGAGGACCGCGGGCCCTCGCCCGCGTCTGTCAACTACTCGCTCGAAGTGAACAACGCCGCGCCAATCGTGGGCAACAGCACCATCACTTCCGCGCCGAACTCGAAGGTCCAGCTTGGTGGGCCACCTGACGGCATCAGCCAGGTCGAATATCTCGACTCCACGACTGTGACCACCATCGACTTCAGCATGTTCGTGGTGACGGTCGGTAACAACATTGAGGGTTGTGAGTATCAGGGGACGATCTCGATCGCGCGGCGAACGTCCTAAGCGCGCACACATCGCCAAGGCAACCTCTCTCGTCACGAGCAACCCGCACCCGCCAACACTGCTCGTCCATGACTCAGTTCGCGAGTCAAACCCAGGGAGACGGAGCCTCGGCTCATCGGGTTTCGGATCGGCGACGGTGAAGGCCTTCGTCACAAGATCGATGCCAGATCGATCGACGCCGAGCTTCGCCTTCAACTGCAGTTCGATCGCTGTCGCGGCTGCTTGCACAGCCATCTTGCGGTGACGATCGTCCCACAGTCGCGCTGATGCTTCCCACACCCACGGATGGAGCTGAGAGGCCGCGATAGACGGCCCGACGGGTCCGAGAATCGATTCGAGCTGTCCTTCCTGTTCGAGAAGACCAGTCACCTGATTGACGACGTCGCGCACCTCATGCCACTGCCACGCGAAACCCCTACCGCTCGATCGGACGTGGTCGACGAGATCGGGCGCGACACGTTGTGTGATTTGCCGAACCCCGATCAGCCGCTGCTGTATCTCCAGATTCGTCGGCTCTTGCAGGGTGAGCGAGGGAGCGACTCAGTTCTCATCGAGGAGGGCGCTCACGCGCGCGCGAAATCGCGCAACTCGCGGACCAGACGCGGACCAAACGTCGTTCCGCTCGACCGCGCAGCGCGCGAGGTAGCGTCTGACCTGCGCTGATAGGTACCCAGCCCTCGTAGCTCAGGGGATAGAGCATCGGTTTCCTAAATGGCCCCAGCCATATTCGCATGAAGCCGCAGACGTCCGTTGCCGCCGCCACCCTGGACGGATGCATCCGCCAGCGTTCGCCATCCACCGTCGTCGTATAACGGTTAGGCCGTAAGTTTGGCCGTAAACGGTCAGCCAGGGGACACGCTCCGCGCTCGCGAAAATTGCCTGTCCCAGTACGAATCCTCTTCTGTGACGCGATATTGGACCTCAACCGCGGGTTATTGGGATAGTGCGTCGCGAGTGTTGAGGTGGGCTCGCTCGGCTCGGCTCGTACGCGCGGTTTGGTGTCTGTGGGTGTTAGGTGATGGTGATCGTGACGGAGATGTCGGCGGTTTTTGGTGGGCTTTCCGCGTCGGTAGCTTGTACCACGGAGCTGAACGATCCTTTGGTGGTCGGTGTTCCGGTCACGGCGCCGGTGGCGGTGTTGAGCGTCAGTCCGGGTGCGAACTTGCCGGAGACGA